>CEUZ01020123.1_pt1 | contig 65138 bp, 68 predicted proteins | sample 361511 | NCBI WGS metagenome assembly CEUZ01 (sample SAMEA2622822, study PRJEB7988) | marine metagenome | biome: marine biome (ENVO:00000447); feature: surface water layer (ENVO:00002042); material: "saline water (ENVO:00002010), including plankton (ENVO:xxxxxxxx)" | depth 5 m
GGTCTGCAATGACAGGATATGAGTGGATACCATATGAATAAAAGTGTCGATACATGAAAAAACTATTACTGCTCATTGGAATATTGGTTCTTACTCTTGGGTGTTCGTCTGAGCCTGAGATTGTGTATAAGGAAATCATTGTTACTGCCACTCCTTTACCTGAAGCAACAGCAATACCAATACCAACCCCAATTCCTACTGCTACTACAGTACCAATACCAACCCCGTTACCTACTGCTACTTCAATACCATCAACACCAACTCCTATGAATACTCCAACACCTACTCCGTTGCCGACTGCTACTACAGTACCTACACCAATACCTATGCCGACAACGGATGCTACCATTAAACTTGATAAACTCGACGGTCACTACCAGTGTAACGAATACGGCACCAGAAGATTCACTTCAACATTATTTCCAACTCATCTTATTACTTATATAGAACCGATGGGCAAGATGAGTGCTTCTCATGTTACACCAACAGACCACCTCTATGTATATCGCAACGTGTGGGAAGGTGAAGATACCGAATACGTTTTGGCTCCGGCAGATGGATGGATAGTGTCAATTTCAAGTAATGAAGAACGGATTGCCCGTTGGGATTCATCTATAACGGTGCCTGATCACCGAATCGTAATTATGCATACATGCTCTTTCTTTACCATATTTATACACTTAGGAGAGTTGGCTCCAGATGTAATGGCTCATACTGGAGAGATATCCCCTGATAGCAAGTGGTACTCTATACGAAGCACGCCTGTTCCAGTTAAGGCTGGTGAACCAATTGCGAAAATGGGACTTACTGGGTTTGACTGGAGCGTTCATGATACCGATACCATATTAGACTTCGTGATTCCCGATCACTATGAAGGCGAAAATTGGAAAATTCATACAGTCGATCCATTCCAGTTCTTCGAGGAGCCTCTTAAATCCGATTTGCTATCAAAGGTTGTACGTGAGATAGAACCGCGAGCTGGGAAGATAGACTACGACATCGAAGGCACAATTGCGGGCAATTGGTTTCAGGATGGCACTGTCGGATATCGAGTCCTTGAGGGAGGGGGCGGAAAATATTGGGAAAAACATCTCACCATAGCCTACGACTGGATTGATCCAACAAAAGTGCGAATCTCCATCGGTTTAGACACAGGAATCAATGACGAGCAAGATTGTAACGTATGTTTTGGAAACTACGCCGTTCGTGGTAATGGACCTGATCCAGCTACAATTGGCACTGAGAGTGGACTAATAAAATACGAGCTGATGTCCAGAACAGGATTAAATAATGTGGAGATTGGAAATACATCTCTTGGAACGTTTCTGGTCCAACACTTAGGAAATCGAACTATTCGTATAGAGGTTATCGCTGGCAAATTGCCCGATGAAGTGATCGGATTTTCTGATGCCTCTCTTATTTATCGGAGATAGTAAACGCTTAAAAATATGATGGTTTTTAGTTATCACTTAGATAGTTCAAATCACCCCGATTGTTCATTCTGAAAGAATCCCCAGAAGAAATAGTACCCTCTCAATAGTACTAAATCTAAATGTCACAAATCGTCTAGGCATTTTATGACATCTTACTTGGGTGACCGACTGGGTGACTCCCCCTAGTGATGTAAGCCTGATCATGTCTACTGATTTCCTACCCTGTTTTGTATCTGTTATGCTATTACAGAAAGGTATGGGAGGTTACATTGTTTACACGTGAAGGAGAACTTGAAAACCAATGTACGTGCAAGCGTACCGTGGGTTCGAATCCCACTCTCTCCGCCGCATTATGACGGATATTGTTAATTGGCTTTGGTTTTGTGCATTGCTTATAGGATGCATACTGATAGTGATCCGAAACCCAGTAAAGAGCCTATTGTATCACTTGCAAACTTTAGCATTTACAATTCTTGTGATTGGATTTGTCATCAAAATAATCATGGAATTTACATAAAAGGTATTTGCGTATCTATAACGCACGGAACAACAGCAACCTCTTTGATATTCAAATTTCAGGTGGTCAATCGTATTCATGTAAGCACATAATTTCCTAGAGTGTTTTGTATCTGTTAAACTATTACTGAAAACATCAAAGCATATGGTGGATTACAGTTGGGGCAGAACTTGAAAACCAATGTACATACAAACGTACATTGCATAGAATCCCACTCCATTCACCATAAATTTGATTCAAATTTAGAGGAGGTAGATATGGGATCAAAAATGCAGACTGGTTTGTTTCTTATTATTGGGACAGTTGTATCACTTATCGGATGGATGTTTATTTACCCTGGTGGCGGAGGTCCAGATTCAACGGCGGCCGAAAATGCAGCAAGCCTCATGGCCGACCCTGGCTTGGCTAAATTGGGTATGATGATGGGATTCGGTGGAATGGGATGCGTGTTCATTGGACTGATAAATATATCCCGAAGGATGGCAGCTGGAGACGGTGCAGGAGCATCCTACGCTAACATTTGTGCAATTCTTGCATTAGCACTCGTTATAATGGGAATATTCACAATCGGAATTGAGTGGGCTGTAACAGAAACTAGCTCAGCCGTTACAGGTACTGCCCTGATGGAAATCAGCATGTCAGGTAACACTTCATTCGCCTTAACGATGGGGTTACTGTTACTTTTACTTGGCGTAGGTATTATTCTCGAGAAAAATTTCCACATAATCATTGGCGGACTTGCAGTCCTCGCTGGGGCAATATCTATAAGTTCAATTGCAGATTTTCCCCTGGGTGGGTTTCTCGGATGGATAGGCATGATGCTAGTAGCCCTTGGGTTGGGCGTCCAAACTCTTAGGTCTAAGAACTAAGAAACAACACATTATCTTTAAAAACGCAATTAAGGGAGTCACTTGATTTGACTCCCTTAATTATTTTCAAGGATTTTAAGAAAAACTTAATCTAGTAATAGACATATCTTATCTACAGACCAAAGTGTTAACATAACCTGAAAATGTAAAGTTGATAGTAGATATCAATTGTTATTCGCATTTGTTAGAATAATAATCATATTACGAGATTGAGAAAGAAAAAATGGATGCATATTACTGGAATAAACGCCTTAATCCCTTTTGGTTAAACTCTATACGACAATTATACAACAGTGGAGGAAACATAACAGAGTTTCTCCGCGAAGAATTTGATGAAAGTTCTAATTCGTCCGAAATTATAGAAATTGCTTATGATGCTCAGGCTGGAAACGTTTTCAGCGAATATACAACGATACCAAAAGAAACAGAACTCATAAATTCAAACGCTGAAGAGTTGTATTCTCATTTAATTCCTCATCTATTCCAAGGATGTTCTCTAATGGATGTGGGAACAGGAGAATTATTAACATTAAGCCTTATTTGTAAAAATATTGATATTCCGATTGATGTACTTGCTTTTGATATAAGTTGGTCTCGACTATACAAAGGTAGAAAAATATGGGATCAAAATATCCCAAACCAAAATTTAACGCTTAGTTCATTTGTTGCAGATATGAAAAAGATCCCCTTGCGTTCTAAAAGCATTGATATCACAACATCTATGCTCGCCTTAGAGCCAAATGGCAGGAACCTTGAAATCTTGTTGAAAGAATTATTTCGTGTAACCAAGGGTAAATGTGTACTTTTCGAGCCTTCTTATAAACACAATTCTGACGAAGGCAAAAAAAGAATGGATAGACTTGGCTATATAAAAGATATCGAAGAAACAGCGGAAAATTTGGGTGGCAGAATTATCGACGTTATACCGTTAAAAAAAGTTCTGAATCCTCTTAATCTCCCAGCATGTTTCGTGATAGAACCCTCTCGCAATGACATTACCAATGAACACAATGCTGACAGATTTACTGTTCCAGGAACAGACTTCCCACTTACTTTGGATGAAGAGTTTTTGACCTCAACAGACACTGGTTTGGTATTTCCTATTCTTAAAGAAATTCCTATATTGAAAGAGGATGCTGCGATACTAGCAACAAGTCTTTTTGAATAAATCTGCAGAGCATTATATGGAGATGATATAGTGAAAAATTCAAAAACAGTTCTAATTGATAACAATCCTGGAAGAAATGCACAAACTTATGGTATTGCGAGAGAACTTGGAACAGATATAGAACTTATACATGAGCCATCTGTGGGAGTTATAGGAACAAAAGGGGATTCCCAGTGCTATTTAGGAGTACAAACAAAGGTTGAAATCATACAAGAGACCCTAAGAAACAAAATAGGTTCTGATGATCATCAATTAAGGATGAGGTTGATTCAACCTGAATACACAATTGCTACCTCAGATGGCATGCGTAATGGAACTAGGGAAATGCGGTATTCATTAATCGGAAGAGAAGTTACCCACGACTCTCTATGTGAACACTTGAGTGCCAGTGGACTTGAAGGAACAATAGCTGTAGTTGCATGCGACAAACCACCAGTAGGCACACTAGCTGCATTACTTGAACACAACAGACCAGCAATTATCATGTCTGATGGAACAATTCACCCTGGAGTAGATTCAGTAACTAAAGAAAAAATAGATATCATTTCTGGTTTTCAAGTCGCTGGAGATGATGATGAAGAAATGAAAAAAAGAATAGCATGTGAAGCTTGTCCTGGATTTGGAAGCTGTGGTGGAATGTTCACTTATAACACTATGCAAACATTTATTGGCGTTCTTGGAATGGAACCCTTGGAAATGGTAGCTCCTCCTTCAGATGATATAAGGAGAGTACAGGAATTCCCCTTGAAACTCGTTGAATATTTATCCAATTTAATCGATGCTCAAATTACACCACGAGATATCGTTAGTAGAGATTCAATAAGAAACGCTATGATTGTTTCGATGGCAATTGGTGGTTCAACAAACGTTTTGCTCCATGCTCCTGAAATAGCCAGAGCTGCTGGGTATGCCAATTTTTTTGAAGATATTATGACTCCTGAAGAATTTAATTATCTTTCTCAAGAAGTTGTTCCCGTACTTATTGATGCCAGGCCTTTTGGAAAATACTCAATGGTAGATATTGATGAAAAGGGAGGCGTACAAGTTATAATTAGGGATCTCCTTGATGCTGGTTTATTAAACGGAGAAACTTTGACTTGCACTGGTGAAACACTTGTCCAGCAAGTTGCTCGTTTAACACCTCCCGATCCTGATGGAACAGTCATTTATAATGTAAAAAATCCTTTTAAGGATACAGGTGGCTTAAGAATGCTTGGAGGCAACCTTTCGCCTGAATACACCGCTGTATTGAAACTTGCTGGTGTAGAAGGGGGACTTGAAAACAATATCTTTAGTGGCAATGCAAGAGTATTTGATGGTGAGAATAATTTGTTAACAGCGCTTGTGAATACTCCAGAAATATTTGAAGATCACGATATGGTAATTGTTCGTTATGAAGGACCTAGTGGTGCTCCCGGTATGCCTGAAATGCTTGACTCCACTTCTAGAATCACAACATTATGCAGACAAAAGGGAATTGTTGTTGGTCTTATGACCGATGGAAGATTTTCTGGTGGTTCTGTTGGTTTAGTAATTGGACATGTAGGCCCAGAAGCGGCAATTGGTGGAGAAATTGGACTAATCGAAGATGGCGATAAAATCATTGTTGACCTTAATACTAATGAAATCAACTGTGTTGAACTCAATAATTTATCTATACTAAAGAGCAGGAAACAAGAATGGAACAACATTGTCGAATCTAATGGTGGATATCATCCGTCGGCTGGAATAGCAGATACCAGATTATTAAATAGGATGAGGTTTTCTTCCGTTTCAGCAAAATTCGGTGCTGGTATGCATCCTGATAAGAAATTATGGGTTAGTGAGCCACGAGTGCCTGAGAAGACTTCTTTCATTCCAAAAAATAAGTTTCGGTAATATTCATATTTTATGTTTAAATTACGAATTCCGTAACATCAAAAATTATTCTAGCTAAGTTCTTCCCAAAATTCTTTCGGAAGATTCATGTGCCATTTCACCGCTTGCTTAGGAGTTTTTGAATTTGTAGATGATTTTTTCAATACTACTGAAATAACAGCAGGTTCTGGAATATTTTTATCAATCACAACATGGGGTCCAAACGGAAAGTAATAACTAGCCATTTCAACCTCTTCAAGTTGTTCCTCATATCCTCTAATAGCATCAATAAAGTTTCTAAATGAAACAATAGGCAATGGACCTTTGTTTTCGCCATAAACTACGTGAGAACGAGACATGTCCAATACATCTTCATTCATTGCAGCAGATCTAATATCAAAAAGTACATATTTCGATGCTTTTTTTACCATCAGTTCTAAAAGTTTATACGGATCCAAAACTGCATATAAGAACGCCCAACCCATGACACATTCAAACAATTCTTTTTTCTCAAGATACTTGAAAACATCTTCTGCTATAAATCGAGGGTTTCCTCTAAAACTACTTTTTTTTGCAATATCGATTAGGTTTTGATTGCTGTCTAGTCCAATATATTGTGTTGATTTGGATATTACATTTACGATCTCAGCCATGTCTCCGCCACCACATCCTAAATCAAGAACATTTTTGCATTCTGGTAGTATTCGATATAGGCTCCAAGCTTCACTTGGATACAAACTCCTTGGATGTGTTCGCTTAAGTTCATCAACACGATTTATAAATTCTTTAGAGTTGTAAGCAGTCGATGATTTGTCACTTTGAGGTTTTAAATCCATTTAGGATTCTCCAATCAAATAAATATTAATGACTCGCATTATAAATACTAATCAAGTGAGATTTGAATGTATAGGTCTACTGAATACAAAAGCTTATCGTTAAGGATTTTTAGGCAGTTGCTTAATGAATCCTGAGGGTTGACCGTAAATTATAGCTCAGTTACCTTTCTGATGGTATCAACTATAGGGGACTGATATTGGAGGTGGAATGTGATCAAGACACGTGTATCGGAAATGTTAGGAATAGAACATCCAATCATTGAAGCTGGAATGACTGGTGTCTCTTTTGGTAAACTAGCAGCTGCAATCTCAAATGCAGGAGCCCTTGGTACTGTTGTGAGCACCATGGGAGCTCACAATTTTCAGAAGGAAATTCGCATTGCCAAGTCCCTTACTAAGAAACCTTTAGCAGTAAATTTTCCACACTTGGTTATGAGAACATGGGAAAAACAGGAAATGTGGGACACAGTTGAAATTGCTATAGATGAAGGAATCAAAATCGCAGTTATGGCAGCAGGCGACCCATATATTCTTATTAACCGACTTAAAGAAGCCGGAATGATTGTTCTGCACGTAGGTGCTACCGTACAACATGCAATTAAAGCCCAAGAAGCTGGGGTAGATATATTCATAGCAAATGGAGCCGAAGCTGGTGGAGGAGCAAGTAAAGAGCAAGTAGGAAATCTTGCCTTAGCTCCTCAGGTAGTAGATGCAATCGATATTCCTGTAATCCTTGGAGGGTCAGTTATAGATGCACGAGGGCTTGTTGCTGCACTTGCTCTTGGTGCTGAAGGTATTTATGTTGGAACAAGATTCATAGCAACACATGAAAGTCCTGCATCGGAAGAACACAAACAAGCAATACTTCTGGCAAAGGATGATAGCACTTCTGTTCAACCAGGAATCGGGGGCCGAAGTCTTTCAAAAAGTTTCATTCAGGAAATTTATCCCCAATTAAACCGATCATTTGGTGCGGGTCAAGGAGCAGGACTCGTAAGAGAAATTTTCTCAGTGAAAGAGGTTATCGACCACTTTGTACAAGATTTTGAAGATGTTATGGAAAATATTTATAGTCTCAAAATATAAAAATTTCCATATACCATAATAACGATTTATTCTCGAATTCATAATTCGTAAAATATATTGTTCATGAAACACAACTACCTTAAATTTACCAATAGTATTTATATAATTGATGGACACACTGTAAATCTAGAGTTAGTATCACGACAAAAAGGAGAGTGTTCAAATGGGTAATTGGGATACGCTGGAAGTAGAACGACATGGTAGGGTAATGCTTGTTCGATTCAATAGACCAGAAAAATTAAATGCAATGAGTGCTGATATGTCTGCTGATTTCAGAGAAGCTATTGAAGAAGCAAATAATGACCCTTCTATAGGAGCAATTGTAAGTACGGGTAATGGTAGAGCATATAGTGCAGGCGCAGATATCAGTGGGTTCAATGCATCTTTTGAATCAAATGGCAATCAACCAGTGAGGGAACGGCAAGGTTGGTCAGACCCTGTATTTTTAATGCAATCCAAACCTATCATAGGAGCTATCAATGGTCTTGCAATCGGAGTGGGAATGACTGGAGCATTATTGTTTGACACCTTGCTCGCCTCTACTGAAGCACGTTTTTCTATGCGTTTCGCCGCAATCGGTCTTACTCCTGAGGTTGGAAGTAGTTGGTTGCTACCAAAAATCATCGGATTACATAATGCAAGAGAAATGATGCTTACTGGACGCATATATGGGGCACAGCAATGCTTGGAACTTGGTTTGGTACATAAATTGTATGAACCAGATGAGCTAGTTCCTGCTGCAATTGAACTCGCGACAGAAATTTCAGCAAATCCTATTTCTACACTTGCTAATATTAAAAGGATGATTTGGGATGACTTGGGTGCAGTTGATGTAGCATCTGTATGGCGTAAATCAGGAGATAATTTTTCAAAAGCAAGGCAAACACCTGAACATCGTGAAGCACTACTTGCATTAAAAGATAAAAGAAAAAGTAAATTTCATGATGTAGAGTATATGCAAGAATTGGCCGAAAAAGTCGCTAAAGGCATTTCCTAGAATTTTTCTAATCATTTACAAAACTTAATATGTGAACCCTTAACAAAGTATATACTCTATTTATATGTCTATGTAATAATCTTAGTAATAAAGAAAGGAAAGTTTTGGAACCTGAATTAGAAGAATACGTTAAGGGGTTTGATAATCTTCACAAACAAATTGATTCAATCATGTCCTTCATGTCTGATGAAGAACTAAACTGGTCACCCATACCAAATGAATCTAACTCTCCTGGAATAATTATCACTCATCTACTTGGAGCTGAAAGCTTTCGCATTCATCAATTAGCTGGGGGTATTGATGTCAAAAGAGACCGGGATTCAGAATTCACAGTTCAGAATTACAAGATAGAAGAACTAAATAAAAAATTAAACACAGTTTCCACTCTTACAAATAAAATACTTCAAAGTTTGAAACTAAACGACTTGAACAGAATACATCCATCAGTACGTGAATATGAAAAAGATGAATCTATACGGTGGCATATAATACATACTATTGAACACTTTGGACTACATCTTGGTCATCTTACATTAACAAAACAAATGTACGATAATCGACATATATTCAGGAAACAAAATAGGAAAAAATAATATGACAACTAGAAGCTACAAGTGTAATAAGTGCAATGGCGTGAAGTACAAAACTGGAGCGTTAAGAACAACAGGTTCTGGCATTACAAGATTTTTAAATATACAAAATCAAAAATATACAACTATTTCCTGCGAGGATTGTGGTTATACTGAGATATACCGAACAGATAGTGGTGGCAAATTAGGGAACGTTTTCGATTTTCTAACTAATTAGTATCTTAGTGCAAAAAGAAAAATTCTTACTGTTATATAACTTTTTTTGTAGGTAGATGAATTTTCATAGGCTCAAAATATACCGGGGCCAAAGTTTGGGCATTGGGGAGTACATGAGAAACAGCCATTTTTAAAGGCTCTGTTGCCATGTCCATAAACACAGGATACAAGTCATCATGATGTGCTGGAACAAGGATGTTAGGCCGATAAAGTTCTACCATGGGAATAGTTCGCTCATCAAGCTGACGACGCATAAGTGGTCGACCTGTAAACCCAACTATGGCTGCATCTACACCGTTTACTGTACTAAAGTATGCATGTTCTTCCTTACTTATAGGTCCTGCACTATCCCGGTATACAATTCGAAAATCACCAATCTCAAATATGATACACATAGTTGCTTCTTCTAGAACTTCTGGTCCAGACACTCCTTTCGAATGAACCTTGTCAGACCATTCTTGTTCTTCCGAAGATAAAGGACCTTGATCGGATTCCCATACATTACGAGCTACTCGTAAAGCATCTACTCCAGGTCTAGGATCTGGTGCAGGTTCTTCTTCAGAAAAAAGGTGATATCCGTGCAAAATTCTAACTTTGAAATCATCATAATCAAGGTAATCGCCATCTCCTAATCCAGTAACTCCAAGAGTTTGCTGAGGGGAAAGACCCTGAGAAACTACAAAATCTGCTGCTATTTGATGTCCAACAACAACAGCACCAGTTTGACTAGCCACTTGTGCTGCATCTGATATATGATCGTAATGTGGATGACCAATAAAAATCTGATCGGCACGAACTACATCTTTAGGTTCTAAACCTAAGGGTCGCATTCTGGGACCTCTATCATAAAAACAATCAAGTAAAATTACTCGGTCGTTGAAAGAAAGTTCAAAATTAGCTGTGCCAAGCCAGCGAATTTCCAAAACATCATTCTCAGGTTTTGTCTTGCCACCAAGAAATAAAGGCAAATCAAAAGCTCCTAAATTACCACCTCTAAGACTGTTATATGTGCCCATTCCATTACCTCTTATCAGTTTCAACGAATACTAATATTTATTACTTAGCTAAGCAATATTACTACTAGCAGGGAAAATTTGTTCTAGAAAAAATTTAAGTTAAAAATTAAAACATAGAATTTCAACAATCCTTTGTATAAACTACAATTCATTATGCTCAACTTTATATAATTCATTCAAATAAAATATGGAATTACGTTTGTCATTAAAAAGTATATATTACGGATGGTGGATACTCATTGGAGCCATAATAGTTCAATTTCTGGCTATTAGTGTCGGACAAATGGTTTCCGGCGTATTTCTTGATCCGATTGTTGCTGATTTAGGAATCAAGGTTTGGAAATTTTCTGCTGCAATTTCTGTTTCTACTGCTATGGGAGGAATAACATTAATTTTTCTAGGACCTATGATTGATAGGGTTGGACCCAGAAGGATTATGCTTACAGGAGCCTTGATCTGCAGTATAGGTCTAATAGGAATATCCTTTCAATCAAAATTCTGGCAGTTCTTTTTGTTACAAATATTAAGCAGTGCTTTTGGGTGGACGCTCTTCGGCCCACTCATTATAAGTCCAATAATAACCAAATGGTTTGTTGTTAAACGAGGTTGGGCCTTAGCAATAGGTTCAATAGGAGTGTCATTGGGAGGTATTATCACCCCTATTACAATGACTACTATCGTAGATATGTTTAACTGGAGAATTGGATACTTAGTCTTGTCAGTTGTAGTATTTGTAGTCATCCCACCAATCGCATTAATGATGCGCCGACAACCAGAGGATTTAGGATTGCTCCCTGATGGAATCAAAACAAATAAAGCTACTTCTCAAAAAGAAAACAAGGCTAATGAAGCTATATTAAAGGATACCATCCAAACGTATACCCGCTCTGAAGCAATTAAAACTTCTGGATTTTGGCTCTTATCTATTGGCTATGGACTAAATGCAGCAGCACTAAGTTCTATTGCTTTACATGCAATACCATTTTCAACCACCATCGGCTTCACAAGATCATTAGGAGCTAGTGGTCTGGGAATAAATGGACTGGGCAATCTGATTTCGAAGATATTCTGGGGGTGGGGGCTTCAAAATTTCGATAGCAGACGACTTGCTGGAACTGCGTTCTCTATATCATCATTGGGAGTACTTATCATGATTGCAGCAGGAGTAACACAAAACTCTGCCTTTTTACTCTGTGGATTTTTCCTTTATGGTTTTGGATTTGGAGGAACAATTCCAATAAGTGAATTCTTATGGGCTCGATATTTCGGACGTCAAAATATTGCATCAATTCGTAGTCTAGGTAGACCTGTTACTATAATTTTTGGTACATGTGGACCCATTGCTACTGGTTTATGGTTTGATATGGCAGGCTCATATACAATTGCCTTTATTGCTCTTGCAACGGCTTATATTCTAGGAGCTATTACAATAAACATTTCAAAACCTCCTATTGTTTTGAAATAACAATATCTCATTCGAATTAAATGTTTAAATATTTCACGCCAATTAAGCTTGCTGAAACCATAAAAGCTAAAACTGCTAAAATTGTAAGAGCAATTCTAGGTCCGACTTTTAGAACATCACGAATATTTACATCAAGACCTATTCCTACCATCGAAACAACAAAAAAATATTCGGCAACTTGGCGGATATGATTACCAAATTCTTCAGAAAGAATACTCAAAGAACGCAACATGGATAGCACTATGAAACCAAGAACAAACCATGGTAAATATGATAGAATCCTGATGCTAAACTTCTTATCTCTTAACGTCTTAGAAAATGAAGTTGTCCTTGAAACAGTTTGTATTACAGCTATTGCCACTACCAATGGACCAAGAAGAACTACGCGGATTAACTTTACCAGAGTTGCCATCGAAGCTGACGTTTCGCTAATTATAGCTGATGCAGCGTAAACTTGAGCAACTGCATAAACAGACAATCCTGCGACAATTCCATATTGATAATTATTCAGATCAAAAATCACAAAAATAAATGGTAGGAGCAAAATCTGAGCTGCCCCTAAGATAGCGCTGATTCCTATTACTGAACTAATGTCTATACTCGTTGCCCCAATCACTGGAGCCACTGCTGCAATTGCAGAATTACCACAAATTGAATTTCCAACCCCTACTAATGTAGCAATTCTTTTGTTTAATCCAAGCATTACATGTCCGACTAGATATGCAATCCCAATACTGCCAATAATGCAAAAAATAATTAAGAGAAAAAGAATGCCACCATTACTCAGAATTGATGGGAGATAAATGCTAGCCCCCAATAGAAAAACCGAAAATTCTAGTACGTATTTCCCAGCAAACTTAGCCCCAGTGATATGCCATTGCAATTGAGAAAAAATATTTCGATACAATATACCGAATACAAGTGCAAGAATTAAAGGATCAAGAGCTGAAAGATCAATTAAAATAGTCAAGAATAAAATGAAAATTGAACTTATTAAACAAAAAACCAGACCTGGAAAAACTGATACGAAATTAGGTAAATATTTCAAATTACGTTCCTACCTATAAGCAGAAACTATTAATAAAATCCCAACTGAAAACAAAACAAGGCCCATTGTTGCTATCAATACATTGAGACTTGCCTTTCCTGTAAGGTATGCCCCTATATAACTGCCAAGTACAGCTGTGCTTCCCATACATAGAAGAAGTTTATAATCGACATGACCCATAATTGCATGGCCAAACCATCCAGAAACTCCCATGAAAAACCCGATAAATAAGTTTGAGCCAGCAGCAATCTTTGGATCTACTCGAAGAATTCTGATAAGTGCTGGTAGCCTGATGCTCCCCAAAATCAAACCGACGGCTCCTCCTATAAAACCAACTGATAATCCAATACCACCCTCTAATGCAAGTTGTAGACGAGAAAACTTTTCATTAAACGCGGAAATACCTGGTGAAACAATGCTCTTTAACCATCCACGTGACATTGCCACGAATTCTATACCCTGCCAAGCAACAAGCATGCCTGCAGCCGTTAAAAGAAACGTTTCAGGTAAGGAATCACTAGAAAATCCACCTATCATGGATCCCACAACAGCAGGAACTCCCATAGCTAAAACAATATCTTTTCTGACCCGACCTGCTTGAACATGCCTTATCGTTCCAGAAAGAGATGCCAAACTAGAAACAAGTATATTTGTACCACCAGCAATTTCAGGTGGGATGCCAAGCAAGAGCATTATAGGTAGTCGAATCGTGCCTAGTGCCAATCCAACAAATCCTCCAAAAATTCCTACGAAAAATGAAGCAATTGTTAAAATTACTACGTAGAACAATGAAACTGAATGAATCTCATTAACTAATTCCATTACTTAACCCTTTTAAGCACATAATTCTCTTGGTATTAGAAACAATTATCATATGAATTATTTGTAAACTACAAAAGTAATTTTTTCAAAATTTTTCAGCTTTGCGATATCTTCACAAATTTCTAATTTAAATTCAGGGGTCATAACAATAGGATGAATTTTTTGCACGCCATATTTGAAATATGTAATGATATCCTCAGGGTGCACGGGTACCTCATGAACAATTCCTCGCCAATTTAAAGCACCTCGTTGAAGGAAAAATTTAGCAACATTGACTCCAAACTGAATAACTAACCCAAACCCTTTGCTTCGAAATACTCTTCGGCTATATGCCTTGTTCACATAACAATTATCGGCATTTTGTATGTCAAAAATGATTAGACCAGAAGCTTTCGTCACGCGAATCATTTCTTCAATTGCCTTATAAATATTTGGGAAATACCAAGTGGAATGAAAACAAATTGTGCAATCAAAAAAATTGTTTTCAAATTCAATAGATTCTACATCGCCAACAGAGCATTTAATAAATTCATTTAATTCACTACATCTTTCGATTAGTGCAGGAGAAATATCTATCCCATACAACTCATGCCCTTTCTTCTGGAGATAATCTGAAAATGGAATTCCAGTGCCGATAGCTGCTTCCAATATTCGTTGGTTTTTTGGGAGGTTTTCGTGTATATAATTGCATACCAATTCATCATAACGTGAAACACCATATCGTTTCTCTCGAGCTGTAATCCAATACTTTGAATAAACATCCCTCATATAAGCTTTTCTGTCCATTATGAGCCTTTTTCCTTTTTGTTTGCCTGAAGGTTACCAGCATACTCGGCGAGAATCGGATGAATAGAAGAAAAATATGTTCCCATTTCTTGAGGGTGAAATTTTGTATTACCAGCAAATATTGATTCCAATGCTTTTTGAATAGTAGTTTTTTGCATTTGCCATTCTGGATTTAATTGATCATCAGTCACATTGGTATTGGTGATAGGAAATTCTTCACGGTAAACAATAGGACCTGTATCTATTCCGGAATCCATGAGGTGTACTGATGCTCCAAATGGTTTATTTGTTAAAACAGACCATTTGGTTGAACTAAGACCTCTTACGTTCGGAAGATATCCTTTGTGAGAATTTAAAAATTGTTTTCCGGTTTCTAAAAGAGGTTTTCTCACAATGTCTGAATCTAATACTAGCCAATAATCTACATTTGAAGTGCGAACATAATCTACAACCTTTTGGTCATTGATATTTTTACACGATATACAAGTATATTTATTAAAGGAACTTTTTATAGTAGAAACAAGTTGAATGGATTTTGGAAAAAAAATTCGGTCGATAATCCTGCGAATTCGATCATACCATCCTAGTCTGTTAATAAATGACCATGCTATTGCAATAAGATATGGATTTTGTCCCCGTTCTGGCTTGTAACGCTTATTTGTTGGAAGTAAGTGAACAATATCAATGGGAATCATTGAATTTTCAACCAATGAGTGTATAAAAAAACGATTTCTTTTATTATCTTCATAAATTATTCCATAGGTTGCATGGGTTGATTTAGTCTTGTTCATACAAGCTCCGAATTTCATCAATTGTGCTTTTTAGAACTGCTTTATAGTAAGGAAGTAAAACATTAGCATGATTATTGATATCGATTTCATTAAAGATGTCATCGATCAATTTAAGGGAAAAGTTTAACCAGCGAAAATCATGGTTGTTTGCGTATTCAAAACTGTAAACCGCCAGAACATATAATTTCCAAGAAAACGTTATCTTCTTGATTTTCTTTTGATATCCACCAGCCAGATAACGTTGAGCTTCATACCATCTTCTAAACTCTTCAAATTGTTCAACATAGTCATTAAAACTAAATGTATTCAAAAATAAATGATCTTCAGGAATTTTCAGTTTTTCAGGTTTTTGATCATATTCAAGAGCTTGCTGAAGTTTATTCATGAATTCTGATGCATCATTTCTTTGGTCACCAATAATCGAATATCCCAATTCAATTAAGCTATCTAAACTTTCGAGTTCTTTTAAAGCCATTAATCACCTTGTTGTGAAAGAAAAACAATACTGATTGCAAATCTTTTAATACAATACATCATTGGGCATCTCTCCTATAATACCTGAATTCATGAATGCCGAAATTGTCTCATCATCAAACCCAACAACATCTCGCAGTATTTGATTATTATGTTCCCCTAAGCTCGGTGCTGGCAATATCCGAGATGGTTTTAAATTATTAAAAGATATTGGAAGACTTGCATGATTACGTATTCCAACGTGAGGTTGGTTTAACGATTCCCAATAATTAATCGATGCAAGATGATCATTAGTATAAACATCACTGGCATTACTTACCTTCGCACATATGATGCCTATTTTCTGAAGCTCATCAACTAATTGTTCAACTTCATATCGCATAGTCCACTGACCAATCATTAAATCAATACTATAAGTCATGGTTGTCCGTTGCTCAAAAGAAAGATTGCGAATTCTCGACTCAAATGCAGCATATTGACATAACTTCTCCCATGATGCCTGGGAATCAATACTTAAAGCTATCCAACTATCAGAACCTTTACATCTGTAAGAGTTTTCAGGAACATTTTCAGAATTACCAATAAGAACTTCTTCTGGCAACTCTTGAAATTTTAAATACAATTCTGCTATGGAAGAAATCATAGCTTCTAACATTGAAACTTCAACACGAATCGCTTTGTTTTCAGTATGTCCAGTATGATTTTTTAATGCTATCAATACCCCAGCAACCGTTAGAAGTCCTGCTAAGGGATCAGCCAAAGGAACACCAGACCGATACGGCACAGAATCATGGTATTTCATTAGGCTACCAAAACCACTTTCTGCTTCAATTAATGTTCCAAATGCCTTCACATTTCTTTTCGGTCCTTTTGATCCATATCCAGTAATTGAAGCATGAATAAGATTTGGGTTTATTAATAAAAGTTTATTTTCATCAAGTTCCCAATTTTCCATTACTCTTGGAGAAAAGTTATCGACCAGAATATCAGATTTTTTGATTAATTCTTTTAAAATATCCATTCCTTTAGTGGAGTTTAAATCTATCGCAATACTCTTTTTATTTCTATTTAACGCATTAAACATGCCATTTTGATTCCAGTGCATATTATTGGAGTTTTTTGTAGGGTACACTTTGGAATAATTAAAAAACTCATCTGGCAAGTCCCTGCTCCCCCTGTCTGAAAAAGCCTCAACCTTGATAACTTCTGCACCTAAATCAGACAGTATTCGAGTAGCCAGAGGACCAGCCCATACTTTTGTTAAGTCAACGATTCTGATTCCTGAAAGGGGCTGTGCGTTCGTTTCGGTTTCTATATCGAATTCTGGGAATATGGAGTTTTGGGATATATGGATTTGATCATTGGAAAATTGAGAATTGTGAAATGGTATATTTACTCCATTAATTCTCACTGGATTCGAAGGAAAGAGAACCCTTGAATTATAATCAGTTATTTTCCAAAACTTTTGATCAGCTAAGTGAAAATCTTGAATAACTTCTTTCAGTGAATTAACTTTTCCTACGGGAAGAAAAACTGACTGACCTTTCTCAACAATTTCATCCACTGTAAACCCCATTAATTGGCGTTGGAATTTTTCATCAAAAGCCTCTTTATGATTTGCTCGAGAAATCTCTGAATCAAAGGGTTCATTATTAAAAAAATCATTACACCCAAGAAGATTTAACAACATATTTAAGCTATCATTGTCGGGTAAAGCAATACATACATACCCATCTTTGCACTTATAAAAACCCATAGGATGGGCAAAACCTGATTGGCGATTTCCCTCTCTTGCAGCTAAATATTCTTGTTCTTCCCACATCGATATCAAATTTTGATGGAGCGACACCATTCCAGAAAAGTGTGAGACATTAACACTTTGAGCCATGCCAGTTCTATCCCGAACAAGAAGTGCGGCCATAGCACCAATAAATCCATATATTCCCGCTTGGTAGTAAGACTGATTACCTGGCCAAGCAATTGGCTGTTTGCCAGGAAGGCCGTTGACAAGCATATGACCGCTTAGAGCTTGATCGGTAAAGCTATTAGATCGGTATGTAGAATACTTTCCTTCAAAGCCAAATGGTGAGATGTATAGACGAACTAATTTAGGATCAATCAATGATTTTGAAATCGGTATAAATGGATCTGGAGCCGAACTCTCAATCACTAAATCAACATCTTTTAATAACTCAGCCAAGCAATTTTTTTCAATATCTACCAGGTCGAGTTTTTGGAAACGTTTTCCTGAATTTAAATACCAATAGAGGGTTTCGGTATCTGAATTGAGCCTAAGTGGATCTCCGTCGATTGGTTCAATTTTTAAAACTTTTGACCCAGCATCTGCAAAAAATTTACCTGCATAGGAACCAGCAATGGATCCAGTAATCTCTACTATTGAAAGCTGTTGAATTGTTTTCATTGCCTGCCCGGAACTATATAAGATTTATAATTGAGGAGTCTTATGCATTACTTTTTCGATGATTATACGAGGGTAACAACATAACACAAAATGCAGCAGCTATAGTCATAGCTATCATGAAAATAACTCCAAGAATATAAGAGTCAGTAACATCAAAAATCCATCCAAGAATAACTGGTGCTAAAATTGATCCAAAGCTACCTGTCAATTGTAATACACCAGAAATAGTTCCATATGAATATCCTGCAAAATACACAGCAGTAATCACAGGTCGACCTGAAATGGTTCCGCCAATGCTAGTGCCAAAAAATGCTGCATACACAACAGTGTGCCAATAGTCCGTTGCAAACAGCAAAATCCCAAGTCCTATTATCCCGAAAATTAACAGCATAAGCACAACTAACCTATTATCAAAATAATCCATGATCCATCCAGTTCCAATTCGACCAACTCCACTAAACAACGTGAGAGAGGCAAACGTTGATGCTGCAGCAGTACGAGAAAATCCCACGCTCTCAAAATAAGGAATTTGGTGAAGAAACATCCCAGTAGTTCCAACTCCACTAAATCCAAAAATAAGGACTAACCCCCAAAAAGAACGAGAACGAAAGGCTTCTTTAGTAGTCATACCTTTGTCGATCGTAGGATCATCTATCTGTTCATCGATCGAATTAACCCTCCCATCAGGCTGATGACCATATGGTTCAGGTCTGTGGCGAACAATGATTCCGGCTGGAACATTAACTACTAAACTAAGGAGAGAGCCATAAGCAATGGTTTTTCTCCAGCCAATTTGGTCGATAATCCATACAAGTAAGGGAATTAAAGGGCCAGCTATTGTTGGGCCTGCAAACATAATTCCCATTGCCCGTCCACGTAACTTCTTAAACCAATTGGCAACGGCCGTAACAAAAGGTATTCCTACAGTTGCTGTTGTTCCTACCGTAAGAATAAAAAACCCAAAGTAAAACACAGTCAAGGTATTCATGCTGCTGATTATTACCATACCCAATGCAGTAGCCAACGCACCCACTAGAACAATTTTTCTTGGTCCATATTTGTCAACCAAGATGCCAATCAAGGGAGCACTTAGGGATCCCACGAACACATGAAGGCTCGTAGCAAAACTGAATTCTGCATGGGACCAACCCATATGGTCAGTTATGGGGCCAATAAACGCACTCATGCCATATATAAATGAATAGGCAATAAAAAAATGTGTAGCCATATGGCCAAGAACAATGAACCACCCGTAGAAAATCAAACAAAACCCCGCAACTTATACGACTATAAAATTTATGAAATATTTAACTGAGAAATTATTGGCAAGGCTGCCAAAATAGTATTATAGTTTGAAAATAGAAATTGGGGGAAATTATGGTTGATAGTCAGGAAATTGAAACAGCCGTTCTTGCTGGTGGATGTTTTTGGTGCTTAGAAGCAGTCTTTCAACAAACTAAAGGGATCATTACCGTCCAGTCAGGATACACTGGAGGACATGTAACAGACCCAAATTATTACCAGATATGCACTGGAACTACTGGGCACGCAGAGGTAGTACAAGTAACTTATAACTCCAATGAGCTAACCTATGTGAATCTTCTTGAAATATTTTTTGAAATACATGATCCTACTACACTAAACCAACAAGGCCCTGATATAGGAACTCAATACCGTTCAGCCATTTTTTATTTAAATGAAACCCAAAAAACACTTTCACAGGAATTCATATCAAATCTAGATGCTACGGGTAAATATAATAATCATATTGTTACTGAAGTTGTCCCTTTAGAAATATTCTATCCTGCAGAGGATTACCACAACGATTATTACAAACTCAACACCTTTCAACCTTATTGTCAGTTCATTATTGAGCCTAAGCTTCTTAAATTCAAAAAAACATTTGCGGAAAAACATATTGATAGTAAGTAACAAATAGAAATATTTTTCTAAACTTTTATTGATAGCGTTCTTAAGACAATTACTACAAAGTATTCATATTTCCTTAGTGAAATCATAACCAAATCCTCCGAATTACCATTTAGTATTTAACTGTAAGAAAAAATCAGTACGTCGAGAAGCGACGAAAACCTTTAAGGAAAGGAAAAAATGGTAACTCTAATAGACAAAAAAACTTCAAATGCAATTCAAGCCAATAGTAATTCCTATGGACAACCAACAACATATAATAAAACAGATGCGAATAATTATGATGAACTTTTCGAGATGATGCTGTTTTATTATGAAGTAGATCTGTTTTCTCCAGCACCCTACCCCGACTACAAACTAATAAAAAAAGCAATCACGAAATTTCTTTCATCCATTTCAAATATTTGGAAAAGCAAAACCATTAATACTCAATAAGGGAAAAAGGGTGAAAGAATGCACCAACCGAGTCAGATATAAATTAAATGGCTGCAGGTGGCGAATCAGAGGTATCCTTCCAAACTCTTACAAGAGGTTTATCCTGAAGCAATGAATTGATGTTTTCAATAATTAACTGTCTGTCTTGATTTTTTTCCCAATTTTCCCAGAAGGAAATTGAATTCCAAGTGCTTATCGTAATGAAAATAGTAGGATTATAGGCGTCTATAAGTGTTTCACCAGATACAAATCCTGGTTGCAAAACTGCTGCAGAACGTAATTCACGAAGAAAATCGACGATTTCATCCTGACTCCCAGGAATTACTTTTCGTTCAACAATTAACTTTATTACCATATCCCCGCCTTTCTAGAACAATCGCTCCGTAGTATCGCTTGAGAGCTTATATTAACAATAATATTATTATTAGTGAAACACTAATAAATTAACATATTACCTAAATTCTACTGATTATTAGGAACTCTTTGCCTTTTTAGAAAATATTTCTTAATAAATTGTTAACATTACTTCTATAGAACACTTCACGTCTTCTTAACAACCAATTTAGATTCCTCATATAAAGTTTAAGAGAGATCAATGGATTTAGTGATCATAGCATGCAAATTACTAGCGTAACTTGAAGTTTGATATAACAAAGAGAGGGAAAATACGACAATGAAATTTAACTTAATACCTAGAGATGAAAAGTTTTTTACTATGCTACAAGGAAGTGCAAATCAAATTAAAATTGCTTCTGCAAAATTTTTGGATCTAATGGACAATTATGACAATTTGGACGGCAAAGTTGCAGAAATAAAAGTCTGTGAAGAAAGAGGAGATCAGCAAATCCATGATATCATGGCAGCATTGCATAGAACATTTGTTACTCCTATGGATCATGAAGATATTGCTATACTTGCAGAGCGACTTGATGACGTTCTTGATGCCATCGAGGAAGTTTCTAGAACCCTCGTAGAGTACAAAATTTCTGAACCAACTAGTTATGCTATTGAAATGGCAAAAATAATTGCACGTTGCGGTGAACAAATTGAATCTGCAATTGGATTGCTTCATTTCAGAGGATCACGTTTAAAAGAAATTCTACCTTACACCGTTGAACTTAACAGTTTAGAAAACCAAGGAGATCAGGTTACCAGTCGTGCGATCGGAGAGCTTTTTGGTAATAGTGATGATCCAATTACTATTCTAAAATGGAGAGATATCTATCATTACCTCGAACAGGCTACAGATCGGGCTGAAGATGTCGCAAATGTTTTAGAAGCAATAGTTTTAAAACATAGTTAGCACAAAATTACTTCAAAGGAAAAAATTACATGTTAGAACTAATAATCGTTATTATTACAATTACTTTAGCAATCTCCTATTCTTATGCAAACGGTATCAATGACGCTGCAAACGCAATTGCTCTAGTAGTTTCAACACGCGTAATGTCTCCTTTTGCAGCAATACTAATGGGTGCAGGATTTAACCTTCTCGGTGCAGTAACCGGAACTGCAGTAGCAAAAACAATTGGGAAAGGAATCATTGACCCGAGTCAAGTTAACCAAATGACTGTAGTCGCCTCTATTCTTTCTGCTGTACTTTGGGTAATGATAGCTACACGTAAAGGTATTCCTGTAAGTGTAAGTCATTCGTTAGTGGCTTCGGTACTTGGGGCAGGCCTTGCTACAGCAGGAATTGATGCAATCAACCTAACTACCGCAACTAAAGTACTATTAGCTCTGGCACTGTCTCCACTTTTTGGCTTCTTTGGTGGTTATTCCATAATGGTAGCCTTGTATTGGATGGTTCGAAAATCTTCTCAATCAACAACTGAAAAAATATTTGGTAAATTGCAAATTATTGTCGGAGCTTTTATGGCATATGCACATGGAAAAAACGATGCGCAAAATGCGATGGGAATTATGGCTTTAGGATGGGCAGTATATAAATCTCAAGAAGTTAGTGTGGACCTATGGATGCAGCTATCCGCAGGACTAGCTATCGGAGTAGGAACAGCATTAGGGGGCTGGAAAGTAATTAGGACACTTGGAATGCGCCTTACAAAGTTGCGTCCAATTCACGGATTCGCTGCCTATACTGCAGGAGCAACAGTTATCGAACTCGCATCAGCAATTGGTTTACCTGTTAGCACAACACATACCGCTACAAGTAGTGTAATGGGTGTTGGAGCAACCAAACGGCTTTCCGCTGTCCGCTGGGGACTAAGTCGAGACATTGCACTTGCCTGGCTTGTAACATACCCTGTTTGCTTTATCATAGCCTTCATATTATCCCTTGTTTTAGGACCAATAGATTCCATTTTGAGATAACGTGAAAATTTACTATGCCCACTATAAATAATGTATAATTCAACTCGATGTAGTTAAATAGACATTTAGGCATAACAATGACCAAAGGCTCAATACTTCTTGTTGAAGATGAAGAAAATATTCGTGAGGCACTGAAATATATTCTAGCCCAAGAAAATTACTCCGTTACTATTGCAAGTGATGGTAGCGAAGGATTAAGCCTTGCTCAAGAATTAAATCCTGATTTAATATTACTTGATGTTATGTTGCCTGAGATCGATGGAATGGAATTATGTAAAATCATCAGAAGAGCAAGTGATGTACCAATAATAATGCTAACAGCTAGAAGTGAAGAAGTGGATAAAGTCCTTGGATTAGAAATTGGGGCTGATGATTACATAACTAAACCGTTTAGCAAACATGAATTACTGGCACGAATTCGTGCTGTTTTGCGGCGAACCACTTCAAATACGGAACAACATGAAGTCACATCAGAGATTCTTCAATCAGGAAAAATAACTCTCAATAAGAAAAGCCATATAGTTACCATCCTTGGTATTAACTTAGATTGCTCACCACGTGAGTTTAGTCTGCTTCAATTATTAATGGAAAATCAAAACCGAGCCCTTTCACGTGATCAAATGTTAGAATCACTATGGGGTGAGGATTGGTATGGAGATACAAGAACAGTTGATGTACATGTTCGTTGGCTTAGAAAAAAAATTGAAGTGGATCCCGCCAACCCTAAAATAATAGTAACGGTTCGAGGAGTAGGATATCGCTTTGATAGTCAATCTGCTGAATTCTATTAGAGGGCGTTTTGTTCTTTTATTTACTTTTTTAATCGTAATATCTATGGGGTTAGTAAGCCTCTATCTCATTAATTTTATTCATAACAGTTATACTTCAGCATTGAAAAACAACTTGCATCGCGAAAGTGTTATTCTAGCCAAAAATGTTACCCCCTATATTGTAAAAAATGACATTGAAGAAATTGAGGTTTTGGTGAAAAACATTGAATCAACTCTCAATTCTGAAATTTCCATCATTGATTCAACTGGAAAAATTATACTTGGCGATAATAACCTGCTACTTAATACTCCTGAAATTCAAATGTCATTAACAAATGAATTTGGATATCGGGAAAGTTCTGATAATAATCTAATCATCCAGGACAAATTTTATGTAGCAATTTCACTCCACCATAACAATGAACTTCTGGGATTTCTACATATTGTAAACCATTCAAGTCAGATACAGTCAGATATTTATCACATAATACTGACAGTAATTACTTCAGGAGTGGTAGTCACAATTATAACTATACTATTTGGAACTCGTATGTCGGCAAAAATTACTGAGTCTGTTTCTTCAATATTAAAAGGGGCACAAATTATCTCTGAAGGCAATCTTACTTATCGAGTGCAAACCTCAGCAAAAGACGAAACTAAAGATTTAGCAACAGCATTTAACTCAATGGCTATATCTTTGCAAGAAATAGTACGTGAGCTTTCAGAAGAAAAGGATATTCTATATGTAGTTTTAGAAACAATGAGTGATGGGGTAATCGTCGTCGCACAAAATAGTGAAATCGTTATGATGAATGATGCCTCAAGAAACATGCTGCAAACTTTTGGTACCCCCCCTCACCACAAACGATTTGGAGAAGTTATTCGTGATCATCGTTTGCAAGAACTACTATCTATATGTATTACTGAAAATCGACCACAAGAAGCAGAACTAGAATTTCGGTATCCACATAGTTATCTGAAGGTAATAGCAACACCGTTGGTTCAAGATAATCCTGATAGTGTTGTCGGTGCATTATTTACACTCCACGACCTTACTCAAACATATCAAATAGAAACTACCCGACGGGAATTTGTAAGCAACGTTTCACATGAACTTCGTAGCCCTCTTGCAGCAATAAAAGCTATGTCCGAAACATTGGAGGGGGGAGCTATTAATGATGCTTCAACTTCATATGATTTTCTTCACAGAATAAATAATGAGGTAGATAGGATGACACAATTAACTAACGACCTACTCGATCTGGCTCGACTAGAAAATAATAAAAGTGAAATAATGCCTACACGCATACAATTATTACCTTTTCTTCAAGGTTTTATCTCTGAAATAATTTTTCAAAATAAAGAAAACCCAAGAAATATTTCACTCGATACTGAATTTGAGAATGCTGTGCTAATAATTGACGAGGGTAAAATCCGGCAAGTATTACAAAATTTAGTAAATAACGCAATTCAATATACTCAAATGCATGAAAACATAACTATTAGTGCTAAAGTTACTGATGATAAAGTAATCATACAAGTCAAGGATGAAGGACAAGGAATACCTGCTGAGCATCAACCTCATATTTTCGAACGATTTTATAAAGTTGACCGGTCAAGGAAAGATTCAGGTACCGGCCTAGGATTAGCTATTGCAAAACATATCGTTCAGCTACACGATGGATTGATATCAGTTCAAAGTACCGTTGGAAGTGGAACAAAATTTGAATTTACACTTCCTTTGGTTAAGGAACAATAATAATCAACAGAAGGTTATTGGAAATTGATTCTTGAGCATACTAAAAGAGATATTAGTCTTATTAGTTTGTAGTTTTCAAATATCATAGTTGCTGTACCTGTCATGATATTGAACGTTTTGTTAAACTGCATTCAATATGATTGCGATTTCTATATCAGAATTATTAGGTGCCTTTGGAATATCTGGAATAACTTTAGCTATTGTTTCTATAGTTCTTCATGTTTATCGAGAATCTGATTCTCGTGATAGAAATAATTTTAAGTTTTCAGGAAGTTATAGACCTCCACCAGCTACTGAAAATACAAAACCTAACAAGAAAGCTGAGTGTGCTCTATGGATTACAACTACCACTCTTACTTTAATAACTTTTGTTGTAGTTGGATGGAGTTTCATTAAATGGGGAGGCCTTGCTATAGGTATGAGTTTAATACTTTTTTCATTTTTTGAATTTCTCGATTGGCATTCTGAAAGTTCACTCAAAAACAAGATTAATGAATAGGTCGATTGACACCTTTCATTGCCCACTGATATCCTGAAGTTACTGTTTAATAGATAATTTCAACGAGAAAAAAGATGACTGAGCCTACAAGAATTTACCAAAAATTCAATAGTTTCGTAGAAATGAGTCATGCTGAAACTGAAGACGCTCAGGCACTTCTTCGCATTGATTCACTTTATAGTAAACTTGGTGAATTAAATTTTGATGAATCAAAAAAAGATGTAATAGAGAAAGCATGTAATGCACTACTTAAACCACAAGAGGCATCAGACAATCCTCGTTTCAAATTAGAAAGCTACATAACTCAAGAAATTCTGCATCAAAACAAGGAAGACCTTCCAAGGTATTTATATTACCGATATCGCTATGAAACCAATTTTCAAAATTTTATCATTGATGAGTTTCCCCCTAGTGTTCAAGTAGAAGTTTCATCAATATGTAATTATCGATGTGTTTTCTGTTACCAAACAGATTCAGCCCTAACCAGCCCTAAAAACGAACATATGGGTTTGATGTCTGTTGATCTATTTAAACAGGTAATCGATGAACTTGAAGGAAATTGTGACCAAGTAACTATCGCATCGCGTGGTGAACCATTAATAAACCGTAATATTAGCGAAATGCTTGCTTATACCGAGGGCAAATTTGTTGCTTTTAAAATTAATACTAATGCCTGGTTTCTGGATGAAAAAAAGAGTCATGCAATTCTGGAATCAGGAGTTAATAATCTGGTATTTTCTGTCGATGCCGCTACTGAACCTCTTTATAGCCAATTAAGAGTTAACGGTAACTTAGAAAGAGTTGTTAAAAATATACGCTTGTTCCAAGACATTCGTAAAAAACATTATCCTAATTCAAAGATACTAACACGTGCTTCTGGTGTAAAAGTAAGTACAGAACAAAGCTTCGAGGAAATGGAAGGTTTCTGGGGAGATCTTGTTGACCAAGTTGCCTTCGTTGACTATAACCCATGGGAAAACACGTATGAGCGACCTATAAATGATATCTCTCAGCCCTGCTCTGACCTCTGGAGAAGAACATTTGTTTGGTTTAACGGATTTGTTAATCCTTGTGATGTTGATTACAGGTCATTTCTTACGACTGGAAATATCAAAAATGCTTCACTTGCTGAAATATGGTCGGGTGAGAAATACTCGCAACTACGTGATGCTCATCTGAATAATCGCAGATCTGAACAATCACCTTGCAATCGTTGCACATTAGTTTAGTTAGTTTCGTTTTTTGGAAAATGCTTTTCTATAGATCCAGTTACATATACTGACGGGATTCCTCGATCTTTTGCAATTTGTATCTGTCTTGAGCGTTCTCGAGAGTTGTTCTTTTTGAAATCGCTTTTAGCATCAACACATCTTGAGCAAGAAACATCCTTTTCATATCCAGGCAAATTTTTATCATCATGTGATAAAGGTAAGTTACAACCTCTACAAAGCTCAAAACTTCCCTTTTCTAATTTATTATTCACCGAAACCCGTCCATCAAATACAAAGCATTCACCATTCCATCTGCTTTCATCCTGCGGAATATCCTCCAAGTACTTTAATATGCCACCGTTTAGTTGAACAACATCCGAAAACCCTATCTGTTTCATATAATACGAAGCTTTCTCACAACGAATTCCACCAGTACAAAACATAGCTATTTTTTTATCCTTATAGTTGATCAATTCCGTATCAATATATGCTTTAAAATCTTGAAATGACTGAATCTGAGGAAGTATGGCATTCTGAAAAGTTCCAATGCTTGTTTCATATTCGTTTCTGGTATCAATCAAAATAACATCATCTTGGGCCATGACATCATTCCAATTCTTTGCATCAATAAGTGTACCTCGCTCGGAATCAGTATCTATAGGATTATTAAGCATACTTATTATTTCTTTTTTTACTTTCACTTTCATTCGATAAAATGGCATTTCACTGCTTTCGGAAAATTTAGTATTGAGATTATGAAAGCCTTGCTCTTTTAAAAAATCCATGTTTGCCTTAATACCTTTAGGGTGACCAGCAACCGTACCATTTATTCCTTCAACAGAAATGATAATCGTGCCTCGCAATTTCAATGAATTACAAACATTTTTCATTGTATTAGCCAAGATTTGAGGTTTATTAATTGATGAAAAACAATAAAATGAAGCAACGAGAAAATTGGTGATTTCTGAATTCATACTAAAACTCTCTTAATATCCCTATATGATTGTTCAGGAGGATAAATCGTATCTAATATATATCGTTCAGGAGGTATGCTATACATATCAGTAACAGTATCACGATATTTAATAAAATGTTGGGATTCTCTATGGAAATCCAAGGCAGTATTGTCCTCATAAATTTCAACAAGAAAAAATAATTCAGGATTCTCCTTATCTTGACTAACAGAAAAAAGAAAATTTCCATCTTCTTTATTCATTGTATCAGAAGCATCTTCTTTCACTGCAATAATATAGTCGCTGATTCGGTCAGGTTTTATGTGAACTTTCACTATTAACATTAGCATCGGAATTCTCCTTCTAAATCATCAAACAACACTGCAAAACGCAAATCTTATGAGAATGAATTATAATTCATTCTCATAAGAACATTTTATCTACTTATATCATGAATTTACAAAACCATCATAGTTCAAAAACTAAACTCATTACACTATTACGAGACTCAGGAATAGGTTCTAGAAGGTCATGTTTTAATTTAATTATTAATAATAAAGTCTCAGTAAATGGAATTATAACGACAAATGCATCACAACTAATTTCCAGTGATGACACAGTATTTGTAAACAAAAAAACATTAAAACAAAAAGCCGAATTCACCTATATAAAATTAAATAAACCCACTGGTGTACTAACAACGTTACATGATGATAATGATAGAGCAACTGTATTTGATCTGCTTCCAGATTCCTACAGAAAATTATCTCTCTTTCCCGTAGGCCGTTTAGATATGTATACAGAGGGGCTCTTACTTATCACCAATGATGGACACCTAGCCCTTCGATTGACACATCCACGATATGAGATTGAAAAGGAATACTATATAACTTTAAATAAAGCACTAAAAACTCAACATGCAGATGAATTAGCTTCTGGAATTTTAATTGAAAATACAAAAACTGCTCCGGCTAAAATCGTAACATTAGATGAACAGAACTTTAAATATTCTATTACTGTCCATGAGGGAAGAAAAAGACAAATTCGAGTAATGTTCACTTATTTCGGGTATTCAATAAAATCATTACAGCGCATCCGTATCCATAATATAGAGCTTGGCAATTTAGACAAAGGAAACTTTGATTCTTTGACCAAAGATGAAATGAACGTATTGATTGATGAAAAAATGACTGACCCGCGATTAGATATAGAAAAATATTAATTTGAATAAAATCATCAAGCAACTAAGTATATGGTGTATAACAACATTCTGGGCATGCCTAATCTACTTTGCATCAAGTATTCCTGGGAAATCAACAATCTTTCAATCAGCATCTTCTAGTCAGATACCGGCGTATTTTCTTGAATGGGGCTATCACTTTGGAGCATATGCAATACTAACTTTGCTATTATGGTTTTGTACAAATTTCCGAGATAACACATATGTATATAGGAAATCAATACTTATATTCTTAATCGGGTTTTTATATGCAATAAGTGACGAGTGGCATCAGAGCATGGTAGTTTTTCGTGAAGCTAGCATCAGCGATTTATTTATCGACTGTATCGGTTGCATTTCAGGAATAATTTGCGCAAATTATATTACATCGAAGTTTATTTTACGTAGTTAGAGACTAACTATTTGCCTTCAGCTACGCTATTAAAACTCCATCACTGTTTTTAACGAATAGTCTCTCTTTTCACTATAAATATCATATGCATCCTGGACTTGTTCAATAGGGAGTCGGTGCGTTACCAGATGAGAAAGATCTAATCTTCCTTGTTCCATAAGTTCAACACATTCAGAAATTGCCTGAATATTTGCATCCGCTCTTGCGGAATTCGTTACCAGTATTGTAGGAATTTTTAAGTACATTGCATTGTAATCAAAAGGAAAAATATCTTCATCGTGTGTCATTCCAAACAAAACTGCTGTACCTTGAAGTCGAATTGCCCCAAACACCTGATTACAAGTTTCCGGACGTCCGCAAGCCTCAATAGCAATATCAACCATTTGGCCTTTGGTTATCTCTTCTATAGTCTTTACAACATCATCTTGTTCAGGATTAATGCAATGTGTAGCACCTAATTTTTTGGCAGCTTCCAGTCTGTAATCAAGAATATCTGTAACAATAACTTGTGCGGCTCCAGCAGCAACTAACAATTGCGTAAACGCCAGTCCTATTGGTCCCTGACTTAGAACCGCAACTCGTTTTCCAAGAACACTTCCTACTCTCTGTAATGCATACATTACCGTTCCAACTGGTTGAGCCATCATCCATACAGATAAGTCACCATCGCCAGGAAGTTTTATACACCTTGATGATGATTCTGCAACATATTCCATTAATCCACCGGTTTTTCTAGGCAGCACAATAACTTTATCTCCAGGAGAAAGTGATTCACTGTAACTTTCAACCACTTCACCTAAGCATTCATGGCATGGAGCACCTAATCCAAATGGATACATTTCTTCGCCATGAACCCTGTCGTATGTTCTGAGATCACTCCCACATATAGATGCACGCGACATCTTGATAAGAACTTCCCCTTCCCCAGGTATTGGCATGTCTGTCTCAACAAACTCTAAATTCTTATAACCTGTAAGTTGTATCCCTCTCATAAATCACCTCCAGATTGATAAAACAATATAGCTTTTATTTACTATGAACTGAAGGAGCCTACGCCTTAGATCTTTTATCCAGAGCTTCAAGAGCAACTCTACAAATTGCTTCAGGAAGGCTTTCAGAACAAACTGTACTGTTTATACTCTTATCTGTTACAGTCACGCACCAAGCTATTTCATTGTTTGTGTTTTCATTTTCTGTTGAAGAATTTTCTACATGAACTCTCATGCCATAGGAAATCAATTTTTCAAGCACACTCCATGCAGCCTTGATTTCGGAGCTGTATTTGGGTAGAGGTTTAGAGTTCAAAACCGCATTGTTCCAGACGGATCCCTTTGGTAAGTAGTAAGGTATTTGCTTTTTTATCCCCGGATAAAAAAGCTCGTTAACACCCATGACATTCGAAGCAACAGAACTATTAAGTTGGTAATCTTCACTTGTGTTTATTGTTTGTTTCTTCATTTGGTCTCCTCGGATACAATGATAATGTATACCCTAAATTAATAACTTTTTGCAAGAATATTCTTTGGGAAATTATGGAATCAAATAGACAAAATTATCATCTTCCTGACAATTTCATTAAATATCAAGATATAATTCAGCAATCATTACGTCCAGCACTTAACTTAAATCCTGAAGAATTAAATCTTTTAGGCCATTATCAGATGGGGTGGGTAGATGAAAAAGGAAATACATCGATTGGGTCATCTGGAAAAGCACTTCGACCTTCACTATGTCTGCTTGCATGCGATGCTGTTGGTGGTTCAATAGATCATGCCATTCCATTGGCGATAGCACTAGAAATAATCCATAACTTTTCACTTGTTCACGATGATATTCAAGATGAAGATCTTCTTAGGCGACATCGGCCAACTGTCTGGGCTCTATGGGGAAAAAAATTAGCATTAATTGCAGGAAATGCTATGAGGACATCGGCTGACATGAGTGTATATTCACTCCAATCCTTGGGATCTACTTCAAGTCATATTTTATATGCAATAAATCAGTTGACAGAGCGATATTTAGAAATGATCGAGGGACAATATCAAGATATAAGCTTCGAGCAACGTACAAATGTTTCTACTCAAGAATACCTTGATATGGTAGAAAAAAAGACAGGTTCCCTCATTGAAGCTTCCCTTCATATGGGTGCATTCGCAGGAAATGCATCCTTTGAACAAGTCTCAGCGCTAGGAAAATTTGGAAGGTTAATCGGATTGGGTTTCCAGGTAAGAGATGACATGCTAGGTATATGGGGAAGTACGGAAACTACTGGAAAGGGACATGGTTCTGATATCAGTAGGAAAAAGCAGGCATTACCTGTACTTTATGCTTTTGAAAACGGTAACGATTTAACAAAGAGAAAAATGGCCGAAATTTATAGCAAAGACATGTTGACACCTTTCGATATTTCAGAGGCTATACAACTTCTGGATGAAGTACGTGCAAAAGAATATTGTCAACAAGTTGCTGAGGAATACATGAATCAAGCTCTAAATGCTTTAAAAGACGCAAAGCTAACTGAGAAATGGGAAATAACATTCGAACAGTTAGCCAATTTTATGGTTTTGAGAGAATTCTAATTAAAATGATCGTTTTGCGTTATGGAGCTGTTATAGTTCACACTAACTAAAATTACGGGTATATTTTTATAATGCTTCTAGCAATTAAAGGATAAAGTACAAAGTTTAATCATAATTCAGGAATTAATTACATGGACAAATATACACAGAATCAAGTTCTCCAAAATTCAGCAGCAGGTCAGATTAAAATAATAACTATTGAGATAAATGTTCAAACATCAAAATCTCCTGAGTTTATTGACATTTCTGAAGAATTGAAGGCCCGTGTAGAAGAATCCGGATTAGTGGCAGGAACAGCACTGATCTTTGGCCGACACACAACTGCCGGGATATTTATCAATGAATGGGAGCCTTTACTGCTTAAAGACATCGAAGTTTTTTTGGAGGAACAGGCACCTCAATACAAATCATATCAACATAACAACTTTTCAATGCGAACAGTAAATCTAGAAGAGGGTGAAGAACCGAATGGGCACTCTCACTGCCGAGTACTTATTATTGGAAATAATCAAAGCATACCAATCGTAAACGGACAACTTGCCCTCGGTAAATATCAGCGAGTGTTTTTTGCTGAATTAGATGCTCCTCGTGAAAGAAAAGTTTTGTTACACCTTACCGGGATCTCAGATCAATAAACCTGTCCAAAAAATAATTGTTACTGGTATTAATATGAGTACTTTCACAATAGAAAACAAGCAACTAATTCAGGTTTTTATAGATGAAGTTATCAATAAAAAAAATCTGTTGGCTCTTAGAGACTTTATAGATCCTTCGATCGATGGAAAGCTCGAAAACGTTTTTACCTTTCAGGGAATAAACTATGTTCAAGTTCTATTACACATGATTTTCGATACACTGCCTAATTTCAAAATCGTAATAGAACATTTATCTGCCAATGGTGATAGGGTTACCGCACAAATTGATATTTCCGATCATCTCCTGATGGAACAAAACCTTTCAGGAAACCCTAATTTGCACACTTTTAGAATCGAATGGGGTAAAATTGTGCAATATTGGGGAACATTGCCTATAAAAATTCCTCATCAAACGCTTGAAATGCTTGAAAACCCAAAGGATGTTGAAGGCCTTATTCAAACATACGGATATCCAACCATTCCATTGGAATAGTAGGTAATATAAATTCATGAGCTTAAGTGAAAAAGAGTTGCTTCAAAAAGCCTACTCAGAATGCATAAAGCTTGCTAAAAATCATTATGAAAATTTCACTGTTCTAAGTTCTTTGATCATTCCTAAGAAATTACGACACCATATAGCTGCTATATACGCATACTGTAGAACAGTTGATGATCTTGGTGATGAATCTCATGGAAACAGACTTGAGCAATTAGCTATATGGGAAAAGGATTTTCTTAAATGCTACAACGGAAAGCCAGAAAATATATATCTAATCGCCTTACAAGAAACAATTACTACATTTAATCTGCCTAAGGAGCCATTTCTCAAACTGATAATAGCAAACAAAATGGATCAAACAAAAATAAGATATGCCAATTTTGAAGAACTATTAAACTATTGTGATCACTCTGCAAACCCAGTTGGCGAACTCTATCTAGCCTTGCATGGATACCGAGACTCTACGCTAAAGAAATTGTCTAACTTTGTGTGTACAGGATTACAATTAACAAACTTCTGGCAAGATGTGAAACGTGACTACCTTCGCGACAGAATATATATACCTGCTGAAGATATGGCTTTTTTTCATGTAAAGGAATCCGACTTGGGAAGAGAAAAATCAGGATCAAACCTATGTGAGCTTATTGAATACCAAATAAAACGAACCAAGAATTATTTTGAAAAAGGAACTTCTTTGTTGGATCACCTAAAAGGTGATGATTTTAGAAGCAACGAAAAACTAAATTTGCTGTTATTTATACTCGGTGGGCAAAGTATCATCAAAGCAATTGAACAACAGCAATTTGATGTATTAACCAAGAGGCCAAAAGTGAGAGAATTACAAAAATGTTGGATATTAATAAAGGCTTGGTCTTCTCTAAAATTTAGCAGGCGAATTTAAGGAGACTAAACGCATGACGTTCGAATACCCAAAAAGCCCACTCTCGACAAGTAAATCATATGAGTTTTGTAAAAAACTCACTAAAAGGGAAGCAAAGAATTTTTACTATGCATTCCTTACGCTACCTTACCATCAACGTCTTGCTGCATTTTCAGGTTACGCTTTTTGCCGCATTTGTGATGATGCAGTAGATGAGCCTGGAACAAATGATGAAAAAAATCGTGAAATTACTATGCTTCATGAACAACTCGAAAATGCCAAAAAGGGAATTTTTGAAAATCCTGTATTTCAAGCACTAGAAGATACTACAAAAAACTTTGCCGTTCCATGGGAATATTTTGAAACCATTTTAGAAGGAATGAGTATGGATATTCATATCTCAAGATATTCGGATTTTGATGAATTAAAAAGGTATTGCTACAACGTTGCATCCATTGTTGGTCTTATATGCATCGAAGTTTTTGGGTATAAAGACCCAAAAGCAAAAATTCACGCTATTGACTTAGGGCTAGGCATGCAACTCACTAACATCATTAGAGACATATCCGAGGACGCTAAAATGGGTAGAATCTATATCCCCCTCGATGAAATCAAGGATTTTGAATATTCCGAGAAAGAACTTCTGAGTGGAGTATACAATGAAAAATTCATACTCCTTATGGAATATCAATTGCAACGTGCAAGAATGTACTTGAATAGTGGAAAATTACTCTTGCAGCATCTACCAAAACGTTCTAGAGCTTGTCCACTTATTCTTTTAGAATTCTATAATGCTATTTTAGATCGTATAGAAAAACAAAATTATAACGTTTTTAGTAATCGCATCTCTCTATCGACACTTGAGAAAGGTTTTCTGGCAATTCGATTATGGATACGAAGTTTTTTACCAATAAAAAAAGACCCCATTGTGTGATTGTTGGAGGTGGCGTTGCAGGTCTTTCAGCCGCCTGCCATTTAACTAATATGGGATGGCGAATTACCTTACTAGAAAAACGACCATTTCTTGGAGGAAGAGCATATTCATTCCTTGACCCCATAATGGGTACTGAGATAGATAATGGCCAACATGTGTTTTTGGGGTGTTGTTCTGAATATATAAATCTTATCGACACTTTAGGAGGTTTAAACGATGTATACATTCAAACCTCCTTAAGGGTTCCGATTGTGCTCAGAGAAAGGAACAGTTACATATACAGTGTTAACTGGCTTCCTACTCCATTGAATTTGCTGCCATCTCTAATAACCTACAAACATCTCGCGTTAAGTGATAAGGCAAGAATATTTACTGCCTTATCCAAAATTTTCTTTGTAAATATCAAAAAGAACAAAACCTACTTGGAAAACATGACTTTTGAAAAATGGTTGTCAGAAAATTATCAGAAAACTTCTTCCATAATGCCATTTTGGGACTTGATAATTAAAGCGACATTAAATAGTTCGTGTGAAAAGGTTAGTGCCTACATGGGTACGAGGATTTTTAAAGAAGGGTTTCTGCATTATAAAAATGGTGGGAATATCGGATATTCGAAAATAGGACTAAGCAACCTCATATCAAAGAATATTCACCAAATCTTATCAACGACAGGCGGTGAAATCCTTACTAACGCTGAGGTTAGTGGAATACTAACAGACAATGAATTGGTGACAGGTGTTTCCTTGCGAAACACAAACAAGCATTCAGTGCACAAGATTGAGTCTGATGCTGTAATTAGTGCTATCCCATGGGACAAAATAAATTTAATTGCACCTCAAAGCAATTCAATGGAAACAAAAAAGGTTTTTAGCACTCCCGCACTGACCCATGGGTCTATTATAACTCTACATATCTGGCTTAATAAGCCAGTAATGAATTCTGATTTTATTGCAATTTTAGGAAGTGAATTGCAATGGATTTTTAACAAAACCAAAATGCATGAAACCGCTTCAAATGGTCAACAACTAACTATTTCAATTAGTGATGCAGAAAAATACATGTCTTGGTCCAAAAAAACTCTCCGAAATTTCTTTATTGAAGAATTAATCAAGTCATTCCCATCAATAAATGAAACAAACATTGTTCGTTTTCTAGTAATAAAGCACCCTCAAGCCACATTTATTTCAAAGCCCGGTGTTGAAAATATACGTTATCCACAAAAGACTTCATTCAAAAATTTGTATTTTGCTGGGGACTGGACGAACACAGATTGGCCATCTACTATGGAATCTGCAGTTATAAGTGGTCGGTTAGCCGCACAACAACTAAATAACCTTATAATGGAAACTAAATAAATGGAAAACTCCACCTCTGTATCTATTCCTGAAAATATTCTTAATGAAATTTATATTCAGGCCTTGAATGAATTTCCTAATGAATGTTGTGGTTGGTTGGTTGGGCCCAAACCCAATGGTCCAATCACGGGCATCAGACCTTGCATAAACAGTCAAGCAAAAAGCCCTGATGCTCTAGTGCAAAATCGTACTGCTGAAACAGCTTATTCCATCGATGGTAAAGACCTCATAGAACTTAACAGGGCATTCGATACAGAAACTCCTCCACTTGTAATTTATCACTCGCACCCAAATGGCAAAGCTTACTTTTCAGAAACAGACAGACGTGTTGCTTCAAGTCCTTGGGGTGATGGCCCCATGTATCCTGTTCAACAACTCGTTATAGGAGTTTTGGAAAAAACTGTTGTTGAGTTTGCGCTTTTCGAATGGTCCGATGACACTAATGATTTTGAAGAAAAACACAGACAGTCAGTTAAATAGTGATGCAACAAAAGATTATTCGTACAACCCATCTCTTTTTGCTTTAAAAGCTCCCCATCCTTCTTCTCGAAGCAGTCGCCTCTTCTCCTTAGTTTCTTCATCATCGTCAGTTGCATCAAGCATAATGCCAATATTTTCATCATCCCTATATGCAATAGCGTCTCTGAAGCCAGCAAGTTCATATGTCCTGTTTATAAGTGTTTTGTTCAACGAAACAGTCGACCTTGGCAAGTTCACTAGCTTAGTAATTACAGATATAGCGTATTCTTCTAAGTCCTGATCTGAACTGATAATTTTGTTGATCAAACCCATACGTAATGCTTCATTCGCATCAATCTGATCTCCCAATAATAAAAGTTCTTTTGCATGTTTTATTCCTACAACAAAAGGAGTTATCAAAACTGGAGGAGGGCTACCTTGTCTAATTTGTATTTCGCCAAATCTGGCATCTTCTGAGGCGATTGTAATGTCGCAAATAGCCGCAAGTTCACAACCTTGTCCCAGTGCATATCCTTTTACAACTGCTACAACTGGTTTAATGCTACTCCAAATTTTCATTTGTACATCAATTCCACCTGGGGCAGGATCGTCATCCGGATACAAGTGCGAATACATGTCCCCACCCGCAGAAAACGCTCTTCCTGTACCTGTTAGCATAATTGCTCCAACTGAATCGTCTGATTCAGCATCTTCGAGGGCTGACATCAGCAATCTTTGGACATTCTTGTTCATTGCATTTAAAACAACAGGACGGTTTATTCGTATAATGGCATATCCATCTTGTTTTTGATACACAACATCTTCCGGGCTAGGTGGTGGGATTTCCAAGCCATCAGGGGTTTTTTTAATCTCCATTTTTTACCTCAACCTTCTTATATTCCTATACTTTCATTAGAACTGTAGCTATGAGTGCAGATCTAATAGGCAATGAACGGATAAGAGTTGCTTCGTTTACCGAATGAGCACCATATCCTATAACACCCATGCCATCCAATGTTGGGCATCCAGCAGCAGAAGCAATTTGCCCATCGCTTCCTCCACCTGTAGACCCTTGTTCCAAATCTAATTCTAACTCATTAAGAGCCAAATCTTTCACTACCGAAAATAATATTTCCCCTTTTTCGCTTAATTCCATAGGTTGTCTTGTAATGCCACCTGAAATACTTATCAGTGCTTCAGGATTTCTAGGTTGAAGATTCAGAATGGCGTCAGTAATTCGATTTGCCTCGCTAAGAGAAGATACTCGAACATCTATAACTGCCTTGGCATGAGGTGCAACAACGTTTCTTGCAATTCCTCCCTCTATCATTCCTATATTTACAGTGGTTCCCTTAGAAATGTCTGCAGAATCGAGCACATTTAGTAATAAAAACATCATCTCTTCAATGGCATTAATACCTTTGTCGGGAACCAAACTCGCATGGGCAGCAGAGCCCTGTACCTGTATTTCAAATGAACCAACACCTTTTCTGCTAGTTTTGATTTTCCCTTGGGGGCCCATTCCTGCTTCCATTACCAGACAATATTGACTTTTCCGTGCTTCATCATCGATTAGTTTGCGAGAAGTGGGACTTCCAAGCTCCTCATCACTATTAATAATCAGGGTTAATGGATGCAAAGGAACCAGATTTAACCTCTTCATAGCTATCAAGGCAAATAGAGTACACGCAAGGCCACCTTTCATATCAAAAACACCTGGGCCTTTTAGTGCTCTTTCTCCACGACTAAACGGACGCTCATGGATTGTATCAATCGGCCAAACTGTATCCATATGGCACAACAAAAGAATCGGATCACCAGAATCTTCTACCAAAGGCCACTTAGCAATTATATGATTTCCCATGGCACTTTGTTTATCAAAAGCTACTTCCAAACCTATGTCTGAGAGTAACTTCGCAATAAATTCACCCAGCATGTCATTCGCATGTTTGTCAGAGCTTGGTGATTCAAACTCTACTAGTCTCTGAAGGAGATCTATAATTTCCTCAGTATTGTCAACCATGTAGTCTTTTAACACATTCATTCCAACTCAATATAAAATATTTCAAATACAATTACTGCAGGAATCAGATAATTTATTGTACGGGCAGAAATATCTTAACAAAATTCCGTTTTAAAGGTAATGTTGGTGTTTATAACCCAGAACAATATAATCCAATAAATGGAAGAGCAAAAAATCTCAAACAGCATATTTGACCAAGCAAAAAAATATATTCCTACGTACTTAAATTTCAATCAAACCCCAATGGCCGAACTTCCTTTTATATCTAGAGGAAGAGATTCAAGGATTACTGACGCAGATAACAAAACATATATTGACTATGTCTGTTCAAACGGGGATTTAATTCTTGGCCACGCTAACTACCGGGTGGTAAGTGCTATAAGAGATATTGCACTGAATGGGTTTGCGTTCGGATTTCCTTATCCGCTAGAAATTGAGCTGGCTAAAATGATTGCAGAACTAGTTCCCTCAGTTGATCAAATTCAATTATTAAATTCCCCAGAAGACGCACAGGCATTAGCAATTTTATTAACAAAAGCCTACGCTAGAAAAGATAACGTTCTTGTAATATCAAATGATGATTCTGCCCATCAAAATATCGATAAATTACATTTCTACGCGAAATACAACGATTTGTCATCACTAGAACAAATTATTACAACTAACAAAGAAAAAATAGCTGCCATATTAGTTGAACCTATTCCTACGTCGCCAGAATTTTTAATTCCGGAACAAACATTTTTACTCAAACTTCGTGATATAAGCAAAAAAAACAATATTATTCTAATTTTTGATGAATCAAAAAGTAATTTCCGCATAGGAATCGGCGGTGCTCAAAGTATTCTTGAGGTAACGCCTGATCTTACAATTTTTGGTGGATTGATTGGGGGTGGTTTACCCTCAGGAGCTCTGGGGGGGAATTTTGAATTAATGAGTCTACTAGATAATTCAATGATTTCGAGAAGACATTCTCTGAATCTGAGCCCGTTGGCTCTGGCAGCTGGAATAGAAACAATTACTGAACTATTAAAACCTGATACATATTTAATCTTACAAGATCTAGCCAAGCATCTTGAAAACGGATTTCAGTGGATAAAAAATGAACATAACTTGCCAATTGAAATCAAACGATTCCATTCTTTTTTTTCAATATCATTTCCAACGGAAAATTCACCTTGGCCCCAAGGTTTCATTTATAATTTTTTTGCAAAAATGCTTTCATTAGGTCATTACATTCCAGTTCCTAATTCGCATCCTTGGTATATATCATTATCTCATACGAAAAAAGAAATAGAATCGACCATTGATGCAGCAAATGAAGTTTTGCGAAATAAATCCGCTCTTACGTAAACTCTTTCAGATTCGGCTCAGAATTAATAAATCCATCTTGCCGCCAGGCTTCATAAAGAACAACAGCTACTGCATTAGAAAGATTTAAACTTCGATTTGAAGGCATCATCGGTATTTTAATTATTCGCTCGGGGGGAAACCTATTAAGAATTTCCAATGGCAACCCTTCACTCTCTGAACCAAAAACAAGTGAGTCTTGAGAGGAATAAACAATATCAGAATACCCAGTTGTACCACTAGAAGAAAAAACTAATATTCTTCTACTAGAATTGTTAGTCAAATATTGGTCGAAGTTTTCATAAATAATTATATCCTCAACATCAGAATAATCTAAGGCTGCACGTCTCATATGCTTATCCTTCAGACTAAAACCAATTGGCCGGATAAGGTGAAGTTTGGCTCCCGCATTGGAACATAATCGCATAATATTCCCCGTATTATGAGGAATTTGTGGCATATGTAAAACTATATGTCTGTCGTTCGACATAAACTTCCTTTTCTTGACGACTTATTAAGACAGAGATATATATTGATCATCATATCACTGTAAAAGCATAAGAAGACAGTCAAGGGTTTGATAAATGAGAATTATGCTAAGAAAGTATAGGTTCATTAAAAGACCAAGATATTACTATGGATGGAATATCGTAGGAATGGGCTACTTATCAACTGTGATATCTGGACTTGGAGTTTATACGTTGACTCTTTTTATCCGTCCGATGGTAGAAACTTTTGGATGGAGCAGAGGTGCAATCTCTCTTGTTTCGACCATACAAACTGCAGGCAATGGATTATTCGCACCATTTATTGGACCCATCCTGGATGCACGTGGGCCTAGAATCCTAATGGTAACTGGAGCGGTTTTGTCGGGTCTTTCTTTTATTCTTACAAGCAAAACAAAAAATCTTTTAACTTTTTACTTGTATCGAGGAGTTTTGTTCAGTTTGGGAATGACACTTGTTGGTCCATTTGTTTCTGCTACAACAATTTCAAAATTCTTCATTCAAAAAAGGGGACGTGCTATAGCAATCTCTGCCCTTGGTCTTTCAAGTGCAGGAATAGTGTTGCCTCCCATAGCAGCAAATATGATTGACACTTTCGGATGGCAATTCACTTGGCTTGTTTTAGGTTTAGTTATTTGGTGCATAGCTATAATTCCACCAGCTCTCATAATGCGAAAAAGCCCCGAAGACCTTGGGTTAAACCCGGATGGTCTCAGCGATGAAGAGCTACGGGCTCGTCTAAAAGCAAATACTACAAATGAGGCATGGGCATCCGAAGGGGCTCAATGGAATAGACAATTACTGATGAAATCAAAATCCTTCTGGTTTATTGTTATTGCATTTGGTCTAAGTTCAGCTGGCATGCAAGGAATATTTTTGCACATGCTTCCTCTAATAGAGGAAAGGGGTTTTTCTAGAATGGCTGCTGCAGGTGCCTTTACGGCTCAAAACTTCGTGGCATTTATATTTAAACCAATATGGGGAATGATAGCTGAGCGCTCAATTATTCGTTACGCAACTGCAATTGAATTTGCTTTTGGAGGAATAGGACTTCTAGGTGTTTTTCTTACAGTTCAATTCACAAATAACATAGCCATGGTATATATATGCACTGGTATAATCGGAATTAGTATTGGTGGAGTAGTAGTAAATCACGAATTAATATGGGGAAATTCGTTCGGAAGACAAAACCTAGGACTTGTAAGAGGCACGGGGCAACCATTTACAATAGTCGCAAGCGCTATTGGTCCACTTCTTGGAGGAATATTATATGACTCAACTAACTCATATTCAGTAGCTATGCCTCTCTATGTAATGTTTTATTTTATTGCTATTGTTGCAATTTTATTTGCTCGCCCACCCACATATAAAAAAGAGACAGATTAAAATATATCTATCTGCACATATGGTATACTCAATCTAATTTGAAAAACACTAAACTTATGCCCAAATTTCGATTTTTTCATGGATGGTTAATCGTTGCAATAACATTCTTAACCAGTATGCTTAATGCTGGCATTTCTGGGTATGGATTAGCCTTCTTTATCCGACCAATGAGTGAATCTTTGGCAGTATCTAGAGGAGCTTTTTCTTCCATTACTTTATTTCGGCTTGTTCTAATGCCAATCGTTCCATTTCTTGGACCTCTTGTTGACAAAAAAAACGGTGCAAAAGCATTGATAATATCTGGAAGTATTATTGGTGGATTAACACTAATAGCTACATCGAATGTAACAGAACTATGGGAATTTTTTATTCTATTCGGAATCATCTTTGGCCTTGCAAATACTTTAATGGGTGGTCAAATCGTAGAGCCTGCAGTTTTATCAAAATGGTTCATCAAAAAACGTGGTAGAGCTATGGCCATCGGAACAATGGGTATCTCGGCTGGAGGCTTCATTATAGGCCCGATAGTAGGATGGCTACTAAGTAACTATAGTTGGGAGACTGCATGGGTAATTTTAGGCCTATCAGTTATCATATTTATTACCCCTCCGACATTCTTATTCATGCAACGTCAACCTGAAGATATTGGTCTTTTACCTGACGGTGATTTACAGGGTGATAGTGAAGCAGAAAACACAAGCAAGTCCACTGCCACCCATGACATTTCTTTTACACTCAAAGAAGTGGTTAAGCAACAACAATTTTGGATCATAATGGGAGTTTCGGCTTTCGGAATGGGGGGGCTATTTCCTGTCATTATGCATCAAGTTGCATATATTCAAGATAAGGGTTTTACACTCACTACTACTACTACAATAGCAACAACAGTGGCGTTTTTCGCTATGATTGGAAAAATTCCTTGGGGAATTCTAGCCGAAAAATTCAATCCTGCGATTCTCACTAGCATATGTGCAATTTCTGCTGGATTTTCACTTTTTCTATTAATTTTTGGCCAAAGTTTAACAATTTTGTACACTTATGCTTTATTTATGGGTATAACGATGGGAGGATTCCCAACATTAATAAATATTGTTCTCCCAATGTATTTTGGTAGGGATCATATGGGGGCCATTAGAGGAGTAATGGTTCCGATAACTCAAGTGTTTGCAGCCATCAGTCCTGTAATTGGAGGATTTGTTTGGGACTATTTCGGATCATATGACATTGCATTTGCTTTGTTTGCAAGTTTTTGGATTATTTCAGGAATATTAATGATATTATCAACTAAAATAAAAACCATAATTAACCAATAGATCATACTAGGAATCTCAATGAGCATTACGGCTTTGACACATAATAAATCTGGAGAAAATATAACCCCACATTCTAAAGAGGATTGGAAAAATTGGGTTAGTGCTACCGCAACCAGAAACTATATGCTACGAAATACCCTATTAGACTGGTTGAATTTGTATGGTGAAGATAATGGATTCACACCCGATTATTTAATGGCCGGATGGAGACCAGAACTCGCGTTTGCACCATTTATAATGGCAAAAGGACAAGAATTTGAAAGAATAGTTTTTGAACATTTATCAACAACTACAAAAATCACTACTGTTGAGAATTTACATAAAGGCATTCTGGCTCAAGCAATTGAAACGCTAGAATTGATGGCAGCTGGAACTGAAATGATTTATCAGGGAACGCTAATGGACGCAGATTCTCAAACATATGGCAGTCCAGACTTTTTAATACGTTCAGATTATTTAAAAGAACTCTTTCCAACAATTATAGGCAAAGATGAGGCTTCACGTAATGCCCATGATTTAGGAATGAATCCGTGGCATTATGTGGTAATAGATTGCAAATTTTCATCACTTGCTCTATCCCAAGATGGAACACTTCGGTCTCTAGGATCAAAAGCAGCTTACAAAGCACAATTATTTATGTACACAAGAGCCCTTGGTGTCATGCAAGGATATACACCTGAGAAATCTTATCTTTTAGGAAGAAGTTGGGAACAAGGAAAAGGAAATTCTAAAATCCGTGTTAACAACGCCCTTAGTAAATTGGGATTCGTACCACAAGATTCTTCATTAAGAGGTGATACTTTAGAAGGATGGGTTATTCGGGCATGTGAATGGATACGCTCTTTACGTTTTCAAGGTTCTGAATGGTCAGTCTTTCCAAGGCCAACGGTTAATGAATTGTGGCCAAATTTAGGAATATCCAATGATTACCCATGGCAAAATGAAAAAAAACAGATAGCCAAGCATTTAGATGATATAACTATGCTTTGGGGAGTTGGTTTTACAGCTAGAGAGTTTGCACATAAAAAAAAGATATTCAGCTGGAAAAATTCCAATTGCACTCCTGAAACTCTTGGAATCCCAAATGGCAAAAGGGAATCCATACTACAATCCATCCTTGATATTAATCGCATATCAAAATCTCCAATAGTTCATCCAGAAAAAGTGATGTCTTCAAGAGATGTTTGGTACAAACCAGGTCCAGTCGAATTCTATGTGGATTTTGAAATGATTAATGATCTTGCTGACAACTTTGAAGATTTTCCAGACAAAGGAGGTCAGCCACTTATTTTTATGATTGGCTGCGGCCATTTAGATAAAAACAACAAGTGGCAATTTCGTTCATTTGTCGTATCCGATTTATCTCAAGAATCTGAAAGCGTTGTGATTCAAGAATGGATAGAACACATGGAAACAATTTCCAATCAACATGGAAGCACCCGTGAGCATTCATTGGTTTTTAACTGGTCAAAGGCAGAAGAACAAGTCTTAGAAACAAATTTCAATGCTGCAAAATTCAGACATGGATGGGAACACCCTCCAATTATTCGTTGGTTCGATTTTCTTTCAGAAGTTATAAGAAAAGAACCTGTTGCGATTCGAGGTGCATTCACTTTCGGATTAAAAGAAATAGCAAAAGCTTTTTATTCCCATAAATTGATAGAAACCTCTTGGGAAGAAAGCTCCTTAGATGGACTTGGAGCAATGGTTGGTGCAATACTTTCAGCCAAAAATCTTGAGACTAGCAATCAACCCCTTATAGAAATGCCTCTGATGAGGGAAATAAGTAATTATAACGAAATCGACTGCAAGGTTATGATGGAAATAGTACAATACCTTCGTAAAGCTCACTAAACTCCTGTTACTAACACCTTCTAATAAGTTTATGAGAAAGGAAATTTAGTAGGATGAGTTTGAATACAAATGGGTACTTTGAAGACAAATTAATTCATCATACAGATACCTATTTTGGAAACGAATTAGAGTTCGAAGTGCCAGTTTTTGTCTATCCATCTCAGTCGGATACGATAATAATTCAAGCACCAGGAGCAGGCCAAGTTCTTTCTGGAAGGCACAACGCTTACCAAAAATTAGGCCAACATTTATCAGCTAGCAACCTATGTGCTTACGTTTCTCACAATGCTCCGCAACCCGATGCCCAATGGAAATTTCCTGATGAACCTTACTCATTTCAAGATACAAGTTGGAACAAACTTGCCGTTGAAAGTTTAGAACATACCATCGATTACACAATAAAAAATGCCATTAGTATTTGTAGAACTAATACTCCAAAAATCATATTGGCCGGTTTTTCAGCTGGAGGATCTTCATGCGGAGCAGTAGCATACAAGTATCCAGAAATTGAAAAAATATTGCTTGTTTCTTCATACGATAGCGTTGGGGATTATTTTTATGAAGGAATTGGCAACTTTACAGGTAGACTTTTCGTAACCTATGGATCAAGCGATGGAATTGCTAAATTCTTAGCCTATAGCCTCTCTTTCTTGGCAAATAGTTCAAAAGAAATTTATGTAGAAGAGATACCAAATTGCGATCATGGATTTAGGGGAGAAGAAAACGGAAAAATCCTGAGTAACGCCTATAAATGGGTCTTAGAAACTAAAAATTCATTTCCTTCTCCTGCCGATGGAATATTTCTTTATAACGAATAAAAAAAATACAATGTAGTCAATGATCGCATACTATGTGTTTGACACCATATTTAAAGGTATATACTGTTAAGGCGAATCTTAAAATTGGAGCATGCTTATGCCAACTTATCTTGTTACTCCACCACCATTTAACAAACGAATGGATTTTATGGACGCTCTGGAAAAATCCTCTATCGATTATGAACGAACAAAAGAAGAGTATGTTGTATACCTTAGAGATTCCCAGATAGATGAATTTAATATAATCCACCGGAATTTTAATTTACTCGTCGTTGAAGATGATCCAATATTAAGCTAGGAATACGTAATGTGACTATTCAGAGAATTTCAATAGAAAATTATTTCTTTAATGGACTTGGTCCTATTGGAGAAGCTTTAACACTAAACACTGATCATGGCTCTATTGATGGCCTTTATATTTCAGATAAGAAAACTGACCTCGCTGTTGTCTGGGCTGGATCATGGACAGGTGAAGAAAGGATTAGTCCAATTGCAAAAAACACAGCGTCCCTTCTTCTAAAAAATGGAATTGATTCATTAATACTAAAATACAGAAAACCCCGGGAACTTCCTTCCAGTTCAATCGACACCGAAGCTGGTATAATCTTTTTGGAAAGTCTGGGATATTCCAAAATTGCGTTGGTAGGACATTCATTTAGTGGTGCCGTTGTAATTACAACCGGACCCTTAAGAGAAAGCATCGTCACCGTTGTAGCATTAGCTAGTCAAACATACGGGGCGAGGCCGGCTAGGGAACTTTCCCCAAAATCACTTCTTCTTATCCATGGAACAAAAGATGAGCGTCTTGACGTCTATTGTTCGGAACAGATTTATTCCTGGGCAAAGCAACCGAAGGAGTTATTAATATTAGAGGGATCATCCCACAGTCTTAGAGAAGATCTTGAAACTGTTGTAACAAAAATAGAAAATTGGATATCAGCAATGATAAAAACAGCTTAATCGTTTATTACTAGATTCGCTTAAATGCTTAAGCTAAAATATCAGAATGAGGAGAAATAATGCCGGATAATTCCATTTTGAAAAGACGCATATACCCATTAGACCCGAGAGAGCTGAGTCAAGAGGAATTAGCCGTGGTATTTGCAATGACTTCGAGAAGGCCTGAAGCTTTTGACGAAATTCGCGATTTGGTAAATATTGAAAAGGCGGCTGATTTTAATGAAAGATGGGTTCTCGGATACGGACATTCGTCCGTCGCTGAGCACGCTGTATTACATATAGCTTTTGAAAACATTTCCCGTCTTGCTTGCGATACATTAGAGGACAATCGTTTAGCATCATACACAGAAAAATCCAGTAGATATCAAGTTATTGGAGCTGGATCTTATCATGTACCATCTGAACTTATAGAAAAAAGCAATGTTCGACGTGAATATATTGAAACCTGTGACAAATTATTTGCAGCATACGAACAACTACTTAACAACCTTCAATTTCATTTGAGCAAAACTACCCCACAAGGTCCGAAAGAACGAGATGGTGCATATCGATTACGATTACGACGTGAAGCTACGGATACATGTCGATTTATTTTGCCTGCCTCAACCTTAACCAACGTTGGTGTAACCATGAATGCCCGTTCAGTAGAGCATGCTGTACGAAAATTACTTTCTTCTGAACTGCTGGAGGAGCAAGCAATTGGCTCTGAGTTTAAAGCACAAGCCCAATCAATTACTCCAACTCTTGTAAGATATGCAGATCCAAATGTGTATCTTAAAAAAAGCAGATCCAACATACAAGAAGATGCCGAAAAAAATCAGGTTGTGAATTCATCGATAAACCGTGCACCTTCTGGTGTTTCAGCAAAATTGGTTAACTTTGACAATGATGCTGAATCTCGGCTTTCAAAAGTATTACTATATCGGAATTCAGATATGTCTTACGAACAAATCTCTGAAAAAGTTGACAACTTATCATATGAAAATCAAATTCAGGTGATTACAAATGCTTTGTCTGAAATAGGGCCACACGATGCTCCAGTTCGTGAACTGGAGCAGATTGAATACACATTTGAATTGTGTTTAGATTACGGAGCATACAGAGAATTTAAACGCCATCGAATGCAGTCATATTTACCTCAAAATCTCCACGTAAATGAAGGGTTTGTTATCCCCCCATTGATAGAAGAGGCAAATTTACTAGATGCATATACTCATGCAATTGAATTATCCGATTCTAACTTTGACTCTCTTTCCAAAATTTCTCCTAGATTAGCAGAATATATTGTTACTCATGGTCATATAAGAAGAGTACTCACAAAAATTAATCTACGCGAGTGTTACGCCTTATTTAAATTAAGGGTTCAAAGCCAAGCGCACTTCACTATCCATGATGCAATGAATCAAGCTCTAAAGCAGATTGAAGAAGTTCACCCATTCTTAATACAATTTATTCAATTGCGATGATGTTTAATCTAAAAGATATATGACATGCATTTAGGTGAGTTAGCCAAAGCAACTTTTGTAAGAAGAATTAATAGATTTGCGGCTTTAGTATGCTTAAAAAATGAATTCATTCTGGTTCATATTCCTAATTCTGCAAGAATGGGCGAACTTCTCATTTCAGATACGACCTGTTACCTTAGTCCTGCCCAGTCTAATCAGAGAAAAACAAAATACACTCTTACACTTGTTGAATACACCCCTCTGAGTTCTACGAAAAAGCCTTATTTGGTTTGTGTGGATTCCCATATGGCTAACAAGGTGTTTTGGGAAGCTTGGAAAGAAGGAAAAATTGCTGCCTTACAAAAATATCAACATGCCAAACGTGAGGTTGCGATAGAAAGAAGCAGAATAGATTTTGCTTTTTTTAATGATTTAGAAACATGCTTTGTAGAAATAAAATCTGTTAATCTTGTAACCGACAAGATGGCAATGTTTCCTGACGCTCCAACATCACGAGGAGTACGGCACATAAGGGATCTAATATCTGCTACGTCCAACGGTAATGCCGGAATGATTGTTTTTATTGTTTTACGTTCTGATGCCAACGACTTTAAGCCAAACATACGGCAAGATCCCAGTTTTTACCAAGAAATTATAAATGCTCAAAATGCAGGCATTCGAATCCTCTGCTATTCGTGCACAGTAACAAAAAAGAATTTACGTTTGTCTCAAGAAATTCCTGTTCAAATTTAATCGCTAAAATAGAATTATACTAACGAAAGGGTAAAATTGGATTTTTCTCAAAGATTAGAACACATTCATGCTTTATTGAAAAAAACCTGGTCAACTGATGAATGGTGGCCTAATGAAGCAGGACCATTTGAAACGTGCCTGGGAGCAATTTTAACTCAAAACACGTCGTGGCTTAATGCAGAAAAGGCATTGTGCAGTATGAAAAAAGAAGGATTGGTATCAATAGAAAAAGTTCGAGAAATTCCAATTAACGAGCTTGCTACTATTATTCGATCCTCAGGATACTACAATGCAAAAGCAAAAAAAATAAAGTCGTTTGTTGATTACGTGTATGCTAATTACAACGGTATTATTTGTGATCTATTGAAACAGCCCATAACAAAACTCCGAAATGCACTTTTAGAAATCTATGGAATTGGGAATGAAACAGCTGATGATATAATCCTTTTTGCATCGAATAAACCCTCATTTGTTGTGGACGCATATACTCTAAGAATTTTCTCTCGAATTGGCATTCTTCAAAAAAATGTTGACTATTCTACAGCGCAACAATTTTTCCACAAGAATTTGGATAACAACACATTATTATTTCAAGAATATCATGCACTTGTAGTAATTTTAGCACAGAACAACTGCCATAAATCCCTTCCTGAATGCATAACATGTCCAATTCAAAACGAGTGTGAGTGGGGAAGGAAGGAAGTTATATATTAATTTTCTTATCTAGTTTGAATTTCTGAAGATGATGCCAAAGGTGATTCCAAACAAGTAGCCGTTCATCTTCAACCAAAGCTCGTCCAATACTTCTCTTAGCAAGAATGATTGCTTGACCTGCCAATTTTCCCCAACTTCCAGGTATATTATTCAACCACTCTTCTACAACTTCTTGGTTATCTGAAATGACAGTAATAACAACCCCATTCAAAAGTTGTAGAAACTTATCTGATGTCATTTATATAACACCCTCTTCTGAGAGTCTCTTGAAATCAGATTCAGACAAGTTCAAACGACCAACTAATACACTTTTGTTATCTTCTCCAAGAAATGGAGCCCGTCTTCTGATGGACCATTGTCCCTTCTCAAACTTGTAGGGAGCCCCAGGATATCTAAAGGTTGAGTCCATTTCAGGGTGGTCAACGGAAACAACAAATCCTCTTGCGTTGAAATGGGGGTCTTCCATAACATCTTCAGGGGTATTTACTATTCCCCATTGAAACCCTCTGTTCTGAGCTTCACGGAATAATTCAACAGGGTCTTTTTCAGCAGCCATTTTGCTAATTGCATTCATAACCAGATGCAACTGTTCCTGTGTTTTTTCATCACCTGCAGCTAGCGATTGTCGACTTGGAGGGGATAGGTAATCCCCAATGTCGTCAAGAACCCCCTCTTCTTCGAGCCAAGCTAAAAGTGAAAACCACTGTTCTTCTGTCCTGGCAGGAAACCCAACTTGAAGATATCGACCCCCAGGTCCGGGAATTTGAGTTCCTGCTGAAGGGCGAATACCTGCATGTCTTCCTGTCTGGCGTTGAACGATTCCCCCGTTTACAAGATAATTGTAAGAACTTCCTTCAGTAGTGACATTTAAAGCCGCGTGCATATTTACATCTATAAACTGCCCTTCGCCCGATTCCAATCGATATAGCAAAGCAGTCATAATTGCTATCATTGCAAAGTGACAAGCTGTTTGGTATCCCTGATTGCCTCCTCCTCGAACAGGAGGGATGGAGTGATCGTCATACCCGCAACTCCAAGCAGGTCCTCCAAAAGCCACAGCAGTTAAATCAGTCATTTGATAGCTCGAGTAGGGCATATTTTGCCCGAAAAAAGAAACTGCTGCAAAGATTATTGAATCGTTTTGGGTCTTTAATTGTTCATATCCTAGACCTAGGGAATCAAGGTATCCCGGGGTGTAACTGTCTAGCACCACATCGCTTTGTGCAACAAGTTCTTGAACAAGCTTTTGGCCATGATCAGTTTCTATATCGATCGTAACAGATTGTTTATTGGTATTGTAATGCCACCAAAATAGACTATTTTCCGTATCATTCACATCCTGATAAAAAGGTTCATATGTTCGGCTTTTATCACCTGATAACGGTTCGATTTTTATGACATTTGCACCCATATCAGCCAGAAGCTTCCCACACCAAGCCCCTAATTCGGTTCCAAGTTCTATAACCCGAAGGTTGTTTAGTGCTCCTATATTTTCACTATTAGTCATTAAACTACCCCTTCCGATTCGAAATTCTTAACTTCTTCACTAGTGTATCCTAGTAATTCTTCAAGAACATATTTATTATGTTGACCTAACAAAGGTGCACCTTTTTCAATTACAGGTGGTGTTTGAGACATTTTTATAGGTACTCCATCGACTCTTACCTTACCCATTTCTTCATGTTCTGCTATAGGAAATAGTTCCCATGCCGCCGTGTTTTCATCTTGATCCACTCGGTCTGGTGGGGTTTGAACTTTAGCAGACGGAATACCTGCAGCCTGAAGAACATCCATCAGCTCCCTAGCATTAAATCCTTTTGTCCAACTCTCAATTACATCATCAATTTGATCTGCACTGTCCACTCGGCCCTCCTTGGAGTCAAGTGATCGATTAGAAAGCCATTCATCGTTCTTCATCACACTACATAGGTTGTGCCACTCCTGATCACTTCTTACAGAAATCGCTATCCAATTATCCTCACCCTGACACTTATATATGCCATGTGGAGACATTATTGGGTGTTGGCTTCGATTACTGTTAGGGCTGCCCTCTCTTTTTAGAGGACGGCCGTTTACAGTATAGTCAAGTATTACTGGTCCATTTAAGCTGGCCCCTGCGTCAGTACAGGACATATCAACCCATTGTCCTTCGCCTGTTATTTTCTTGTGATAAATGGCTAGAAGAATAGCAATTGCCATAAAATATCCACCTGTATGATCCATGTATGAAAAACCCCAACCAGCTGGTGGCATTTCTGGCAAACCTGACTGAAAGGTTAAGCCCGACACAGCTTGGACGATTGGGCCCCAAGTTTTGAAATTTGAATATGGTCCACTGTGCCCGAATCCACTATTGGATATATAAATGATGTCTGGCTTTATTTTTTTCATTTCCTCATATGAAAATCCCCATCTGTCGAGAACACCTGCACTAAAATTTTCCGTTACAACATCACTAACTTTTATAAGCCTTGTGAGTATTTCCTTGGCATTAGGTAGGCGCATATTGAGACTCATGCCAAGTTTTCCTATGTTGTGATTATTAAATGCTCCACCTAATTCATTTCCAACTCGATCATCAACATAGGGTGCTTGGCCGCGAAGAATATCCCATGATCCTTCTGTCAGCCTGTCCTCAATTCTTATAACCTCTGCTCCAAAAGCAGCAAGCACCCTTGTAGCTCCAGCACCAGCAAGCTGACCTGTAAAATCACAGATCCTGATATGCGATAACGCTTTTTTTTGATTGATTGAAGAGATGGTCATTCATATTCCTCCAATTACATTCTAAACAGGGACAGTTTAAGTAAAATGGAAGTATCGTAAAGACTGGCACATTTTGCAAGCACAAATATCTTGGTATACTCAATAAGCAATGAACAATAAAACGGTTAAAGTAATAAAACCAAACGAGCGACGAGAAGAACTTGTCTCAGGACAAATGACACGTGTTGAGGGAGTATCAAGGATACTCTCTAGCGCTGAAGGGATACACCTCGCCATAGCCACCATACCCCCTAAACAGCAATCCAGCCCACATCATCATGTTAACTGCGAGTCTGCAATTTACGTACTTACCGGAAATGGGGTTTTTCTTTCTGGAAACAATCTTGAGGAGTCTGTAGAAATCAGCGCTGGCGATTTCATCTATATCCCTCCTGGTGCTGTCCATGCACCCTTAAATTCAGGAGAAACTATTATGGAACTTATTGTGGCTAGAAATTCAGACGTCGAAATTGTCGAGGAATGGACTATAAGCAATGATTCTTGAGAGTTTGGATTAATTTAACTATGATGTCAGAGTAAATTTCGGGTTTAACAGGCAGTACAATGCTTAAAACTTTGAACATAACCAACTTGGCTACTATTGAAAGCCTCCATTTAGATTTTACATCAGGTCTTACCGTTATTTCTGGTGAAAGTGGTGCGGGCAAGTCACTTATTTTAGATGCTCTTGGTCTAGTCCTAGGAAGAAAAGCAGATGCAGGATTGGTTCGATTCGGAGCAACAGTTGCCAAAATAGAGGCCCTTTTTGATACAGGATACGGAGACAATTTATTGCTTTCTCGTGAAATTACAGTATCCGGAAAAAGTAAATGCAAAATAAACAATAAACAAGAATCCCTACAATCCCTAAACTTGGCAGGGAAAAAACTTGCTAGCGTACAGGGACAAGCAGAACATCATTCAATATTTGCTGCAAATCAACACGCATATCTTATCGATGAATATGGAGGATTGGAGGAGGAGCGAAAATCTTTTGAGGAAAGCCTTAAAACACTGAAGGATATCCGTAACGAATTGCACATACTCCAATCTACTGTTAATAGCAGTAACGAACACAGAAATTTACTTGAATTCCAAATAAACGAAATAGAAGCTGCAAATATTATTGATAATGAAGATATCGAGCTTGAAAGAGAGTATTTGGTTCTCGCTAACGCTAGACATCTAATAGAAGCTGCAAACAATGCGTATAACAAAATTTATGGAGAAACTGATTTTGGAAATTCTTCCACAGACCTTATTCAAGCTGCATTGAACGATTTACGTAAAATTGCTGATACGGATTCTGCTGGAGAGAAGTTATATGCTGAAATCGAGATGCTTGCAGATCAACTCTATTCACTGACTACTAATATTAGGAATTATCGAGACAGTTTATTCCATGATCCACAAAGACTCGAAGAAGTAGAATCTCGAATAGGGCTTTTAAGCGACCTTAAAAGAAAATATGGTGGATCTTTAGAGGCAGTTTTTCAATATTACAAATCAAGCTCCGAAGAATTACATGAATATTCATCCTCTTCACTACAGCTTCCAGAATTAAAAGATCAAGAAAAAGAAATCTCCGCTCTCCTTTTTCAAAAAGGCAGCAATCTTTCTGCAAAAAGAAGAGCAATCGCAAAGAAACTGTGTAACGACTTGCAAACACATCTTGATGACCTGGGAATGGGGTTTGCAAAAATCGATGTGTCTTTTTCCATAGAAGAAAGTGCAGATGCCGAATCTCTATCAGGTAACAAAGCAAATATACATACGGGCCTCCTCGATGCCGAGTTTGTGATTTCAACAAACCCAGGTGAACCAATGCAACCATTAGGAAAAATAGCTTCCGGCGGTGAAGCAGCAAGAGTTATGATTGCATTGAAGGCTGTTTTAACCGAACAAGAACAATGTCCCACCCTATTGTTTGACGAAATTGATGAAGCCATAGGAGGCGAGATCGCGTTTGAAGTTGGTAAAAAACTTTGCTTATTGTCAGAAAAACAACAAATTATCTGTATCACCCATCTTCCTCAAATAGCCTGTTTTGCAGATAATCAAATAGGGGTCTCTAAAAACATCTTCAGTGAAAGAATGGTAACTTCAGCATTAAAAGTTGAAAGTTTGTCTAGAATCACGGAGATTGACAGAATGCTCGGCGGACTGGGTGGAGCCTCAGAAAAAACTGCCAAACAAATGATAGAATTTGCAACAAGAACAAAAAACAATACCATGCTATCAAAGAAATAATCCATAGTTTTATTGGAGGTGGGAATGCTTGCATCGGATATAATGACCAGTTCAATTATCACGGTCTCTTCAGAAACTTTGGTGTCTGAAGCAGCTCAAATGATGCTTAATCATAATGTTAGCTGTCTACCTGTCGTCGATAACAATGAATCAGTTATAGGAATATTAACCCATACCGACTTTGGCCTTAATCATAAATTAATTGGTAGCTCAGGAAAAATTTTTATGGTGCTTGGAACGTATGCAACCCCAGATAATTTTGAAAAGGTTACTGAAGATCTTTTATCTCAAAAAGTCGGAGATGTTATGAGTAAAAACCCCATAACAATAGATTATAACAAGAGCATTGCGGATGTTATTAGTTCCATGATTAGCAATAAAATAAATCGGCTTCCTGTTTTAAAAAAAGGTAAATTGATAGGAATAATTTCCCGACACGACCTCTTAAAGGTTCTGGTTAACAAATCTTTGCTTTAAACTCATAACGGCAAGCTAACGGCTTTTCCCAATTCCGCACTTTTTGTAACTGCTTCAGTGAATTCCATATAGCGAACACCATCTTCAAATGTAGTATGCGTTACAATTTCAATTCCTCTAATCGCATTGATGAATTCTTCTTCTACCCTCCAAAACCCTTTCTTGTTTTCAGGGATATGGATTTCACTAAGGGTTTCTTCTCCACTTTGTCCTCCGAATAACTTTGAAGATTTAAAATCAAAAAACAATGTTCCCTTGCTGCCAAAAATCCAGGCCCCTGCTTGAGCAAATCCTGTTACAGAAGAAAAGCGAAAATGTCCTAAACCACCAAACCCCATTTCACAGACAATTTCAACATGATCCGGAACATCGACTTTCTCCTCTTGTCCCTCCAATCCTATCCGTGTTTTCTGGACAATTTTCGACATTGCAGTAACTTTTGTGGCTGGTCCTACCCAACGAAGAACAGATTCATACCAGATGCCCATTGAAAGAATATTTACACCACTGTATGTTTTATTATTTCGCCAATGTGTCTTTGCATTTGGGTCCATAAAAGACGACTGAGATCCATTAACCTGTACCGATATCAGCTCTCCAATATAGTCTTGGGCTATTAACTCTTTAATTGTTGTATCAACAGGCAAACTCATTGGGGCCGGAACGATCTGCGATATGAGGTTTGGAGCTGATTGAGACTTAGAAAGCATTAATTTGGCTTCATTGGCATCAAGAGCCATTCTCGCTTCAGTTAAAACATGTTTTCCTGCATTAAGTGATTCTATGGTGATTGGAGAATGCATATATGGCCACGTGCCAATACAAACAGCATCAATATCATTGTCGTTAACGAGATCAATCCAATTAGTAAACACCTTAGGAATGGCAAATTCTTGTGCTGCTTTTCTACTGCTTTCTTCAGTACGGTTGCAAACACTTACCACTTCTACACCCTCAATTGCCTTAAATCCGGGAACGTGACGATATCGTGTGTTCCCACCTAGTCCAACAATTCCAATTCTCACTAGTTTTGTCATGTCACATCCCCCTCTATTAAAAACACCAACGAGCTACCCATCCCGCTATGAACGCAAATAAATATCTGATCCATCAAGCCAATCTGTTCGGATTGGGCTAAAGGCATCAATTTCCTCAGTTGGCTCTAGCGCTTCTGCACTATGTTCTAAATTTGATGGAATAGTTAAAGTTTCCCCCTCAGAAACAATCACTTCATTTCCCTCAACGATAAACCGAAGTTTTCCTTTTAAAACATGGGTAAGTTGTTCGCTTTCATGTGTGTGCGCAGGAACTTTGGCTCCCATAGGGAAAACAATTCGTCCTATCATAACCTTTTCACCAGTTACTACTTGTCTCTTTATTCCATCAATTAATTCATCTGTTGGAACTTGGTTCCATGGAACTGCTTTATATGTCATATTTTCCTTCTAAAAAGTCATTTTTCGGTACTTTACCACATTTTATTGCTGAAAATCTGCTGCAGTGTTTTTTCTTTCGCGTTTGTTGGGAAAATAGAGAGCGGTATGGTTGACACACAGCTAGAGAATCCGTAGTCTATAATTACATTATTCTGCGCATAGCGTAGTCGCAACTGGGCATTCTGCATGGACATTGCCAGCGGGGGAGCCATCGATAGCATGGACAATCACATGTTTCGAAAGGAGTCTGGCGTGGCCACTACTAACACCGCAAAAGAACACTGGGGGGTCAAGTTTTCGGTAGTACCGAACGGGCTTTCTGAAGAAGAAGTTGTAAGCTTCGTTGACGATTTAATGAAATCTAGCAAGTCATCTGATGACAAACAGGCCTCTTTGATAAAACTAGCTGAACAAACAGTAATTGAAGCAGATAAACTGGCTGAAGGAATTAAAGAGGATGCTCGGAATGAAGCAAAACAGGAAGCAGAAAAAATCGTAGCTGATGCAGTAGCAAAGGCAGAAGAGCAAGCTGAAAAAGCCGCTCAAAAAACCGAGAAAGCTGCTGTAGCAAAAGCAAATGAAGCTTTGGCTCGTGCAGAAAAAAGCGCTGAAGAAGCACGAAAGCGCGTTGAAAAAGAAGCACAGGATCTTGTTGCAAAAGCACAAAAAGAAGCAGCGGACCTTATCGATGGTGCTCGTGATAGAGTTGATGCAATTAGAAATGAAGCAAAAATAGAAGCAGAGTTTATCGTACGACGTACATCTAATCACCTTGCTGATGAAATAAAAGCAGCAGTGGCTGGTGTAAGCCAAAATGTTCTTGCTCGTCTAGATACCTTGGCAGAAGAAAACAATGCCGCAAACGAAGAGGATAAAGCTGAATAGGCAACTACCTAATTCCATCGATTACTGAATACTTCGTCATATTCTTGCTGATTCCATTATTTTTCATTATTTCTGAGGTCTTGAATGGCTCAAAAAAACAGGACGCTTTGGGGGAAGAAGTTTCGATTAGTTGCTGACGGATTGTCGGAAAAGGATGTTGCGTCTTTTGTTGATGAATTGATTGAAAAACATCAGAGTGAGACCCAAAAACTTTCGCATGTAGATTCTTTACACAAATTAGCTCAAAAGACCGTAGAAGATGCTGAAAAGATAGCTGAGGCTGCTAAGGAAGATGGTCTAAAAATGGCAGAAGAACATCTTAAAAAAATGCTACAGGATGCTGAGGATCAGGTGGCTGCGATTCTTGCTCAGGCAAAGAAGCAAACGCTCGAGGAAACCAAGGCTATTACTCAGGAAGCAAAAACTGCAGCTAAGGAAATCACCAAGACATCAAAAAATCAGATTGAAGGTCTGGAGGAGAAAATTTCTGAAAGCGTGTCTTCACGGATTGAAAACATAGAAGAAATAATCAGCCTTTGGATGACGTCCATGCGACCACTCGTGGCAGCATGGAATACTGAGCAATTTGACCAAATGGTAGAAGAAATACGTTCCAGGCTTCCCTCATTTGAATATGAGGAAAGCCCAGACGAAATACAAACTGCAGAAAGCAATGAGACGTCTCAAGCGTAAAAGAGCCTGATTGGTTTCGTGTTCAATTTATTAGAAATATTTCTTTTATAGTTAATAATTTAGTACAACTATTCGGACGAGCGAAGAGTTGAAACGCCTAATAAAATTACAGAAACAGTCATTCCCATATATCCAACTATCATCAAGTTGTTGGTATAATCAACAAGTGCAACTATAAGACCGAACACTGCTGTTATAAACAACAAGCCGGAAATGATTTGATTGTGGTTTTTCTGGAGATACACTGCCAATGCAATTGTCGCCATACCCAGAAACATGCCAGCCGATGTAACGACTCCAATTGCACTTCCTACATAATACAGGTTTGTAGCGAGTTCAACAGCTCCAGCAGATCCTGCATCGGCAACACCTAGAGACATGGCTATTTCCCCTAAGCTAACTGCCGCAGACATTGTAACAATCAGAACCCCAATAGCTGCATAATTAGAGCCCGGCCCTTCATTCATAGTGTTTCTAAGACCTTGTAGACCTGCTACCATAATGAACATAAAACCTCCAACAATCGCCATCAGGGTTTTAGTCATAACTGCATTCTCGGATATTGCAGCTATCGTTGCTGCCGCGTCAGAGGCTTCAGGAAAGCCCAAAACGCCACCCCAAACCATCCAAGTCACCATAACGCCAAGAGGACCAAGAATTAAGAACCTGCCAGTCATTGTACGTGAATTCATCACACACCTCCTCATGATAAGGGTCCAACGGGGACCCATAGCTTTTAAAGATAATTGTACACGATATCTTCATTTCATGCACAAAGAGTTAAATGGGATGGGGCATCATTCCTACCGGAACCTGAATAACAGCAGGAGCATCAGCATCCAAGCATTTTGAAATTGCGGAACGTAATTCATCAGGTGTATGAACTGTTAAACCAGTTACACCATAGGCATCTGCCATTTTTGCAAAATCCGGATTTTGCAGCTGGGATCCTACAACCCTTCCTTCAAATCTAGTAATCTGATCACGCATTACATTTCCATATGCTGAATCACTAAATACGACTGCAACAACCCCAATGTTATACATTTTAGCTGTTGCAAGCTCTTGAGCATTAAATAGAAATCCTCCATCACCTGAAACTGAAACAACAGGCTTATCGGGACAGGCTACTTTAGCACCTAACGCAGTCGGAAATGCGAATCCAAGATTGCCGAAATACGACGAGGTTAGATAAGTTCTGGGTTCATAGGCAGGGAAATACATTCTTGCAAAATAGCCTATCTGTGTCATGTCAGGAACCAGAATCCCGTTAACCGGCAAGGCATCCCGAATTGCTTTCACAAACCCTCCTTGGGGTTGTGTCTCTTGGGCAAAAATTGCTCGTTGCGCCCGAATCTCACTTACTGACTTAAGTACATTATTATCTTGGACTCCCTGATGAAGAGCTGCAAGGTTAGCCATGGAGCGTCGTGCATCACCAAGAACCTCAAGAGTGTTGTCATGATTTCTACCAATTTCTTGTGGATCTATATCGATCTGGATAACTTTTTGGGATTTCTCGACAGGGGCATCAGCAAATCTTGTGCCCACAGCCACGATTACGTCACTCGCCTTGAAATAATCACGCACAGGATCCTCAGGGCGTCTTGCACTAATAACGCCGAGATGCAATGGGTGTGAATCAGGAATAGCTCCTTTTCCTTCCGGGGTAGTTATTACAGGCATATTATATTTTTCTGCCAGTGTCGCTAATTCTGCCGATGCATCGGCAGAAACAGCTCCACCTCCAACCCATAAGACCGGATGTTTTGCCTTAGAAAGTGCTTCTGCTGCTCTTTGAATCTGCTGTTCGGATGCAGAAAGTCGAGCATATTGTTCTGGTTCCCAGAGAACAATATCTGCCTTTTCTGCCAGCGTTTCTGGTGGTATTTCAATTTCAACAGGTCGTGGTCTCCCAATAGAGAGCTGGTGAACTGCTTCATGAATTGTTCCTGGGATTTCTTTTGGATCAAGAATGCGTTTTTGCCATTTTGTTATGGGTTTTATTGTCTCCAGTTGATCGTTAACTTCATGGAGCATGCCCACATCTTTACCTATTTTGTCTCGGTTAATTTGCCCAGCAACAACAAGTATTGGTGAGGACGCGGCATATGCTGTGCCGATTCCAGCAGAAGCGTTTAAAAGTCCCGGCCCAGGAACAACCATTGCCGTGCCAAACTTTCCTGACGCTCTTGCATATCCATCAGCCATATACGTTGTGGCCTGCTCGTGTCTTGTGGTGAAAAATTTTATCTCACTCTCATCATACAAGGGATCGACAGCTTCATACATCTGGACCCCAGGCAGACCAAAAATAACTTCCACTCCCTCTCGTTTCAACGACCGTATTAGGGCCTGTCCCCCAGTCATTTCTGCCATAATTTCCCCCTCAATCTTGCTGCGTTACTGTGGAAAAAAATAATACTCCACAGCTGTTCAACAAATCTATGCTTCTTTTCCACAGTCTGTCAACATAATTATCAATCTATTCCCACAAATCCACATGCTTATTACTTATACTATTATTAAAGATAAAGTATTATTAACTATCTATATTATATAAATATATATGTTTGGGGATTATCGTGATTGACTCAGTAATGATTATTACGTTAGCAGGAAAAGGCGGCGATGGAGCCGTAAGTTTCCGAAAAGAAAAATTCGTTCCTCGAGGCGGGCCTGATGGTGGTAATGGGGGAATCGGTGGTAATGTTTGGATAGTTGCCAGTAAAGAGGTCACAACGCTTGCCAACTTTAGAAATGGGCGAAGGTACCTTGCAAAGGACGGTATTTCTGGAGGTAGACAAAACAGACATGGGAAGAAAGGTCAGGATGCATTTCTTTATGTTCCTGTAGGAACAGTGGTCAGGGAAATCATTCCAGATGGACATAAAGAAGTTGTCGGCGATTTGAATCATGACAAAGCGAAAATAATAATTGCACATGGAGGGGCCGGGGGGCGGGGAAATAAAGAGTTTGTTTCTCCTACAAATCAAGTTCCTCTTTTGAGAGAGCAAGGTGAAGACGGAGAGAAAACAGAGATTGAGCTTGAATTACAAACGCTGGCAGAAGTTGGAATTGTTGGTAAACCAAATGCTGGAAAATCGACCCTTTTACAACAACTTACCAATGCAAAGCCAGTCATTGGTGATTATCCATTCACAACAAAACAACCTGTTTTGGGGGTAATGGAGGAGCCAACAAGAACAACGTTGATTGCAGAAATTCCAGGCCTTATTCAAGGAGCACATGTGGGAGTAGGTCTCGGCCATAGATTCTTGCAGCACGCAGAACGATCCGGTCTTTTTATTCATATAATTGATGGAACCAGCTCCACTGTGCTGGATGATTTTAACATGGTTGAGGAGGAGCTTAAATTTTACGATGAAGATCTCATAAAGAAACGAAAAGTCGTAGTAATTAACAAAAGGGATATATGTGATTCGGATGATGCTATTCGCCAACTTAGAAGCAAAGAAAACCTGAAGGAAGCAGAGATATTAGCAGTTTCAGCTAAAACAGGGGAAGGGATTAGAGAACTTGAGGTGGCTGTCTGGGAACTTATAGAAGAATATAAACAAAACACAAATATATCCCATAATCAAACCTTAGAAATTCCCAGAAAACGAAGGAAAGAAGTTTGGGAAGATGTAGAGTGGGACGAAACCAATCAAAAAGCAACAATTCATTTTTCTCCAGCAATACGCCTAGTTTCATTACTTAATCTCGATGATTTTCGTGTTCAACCCCAACTCATAGATGAGTTAAGAAAAAATGGAACAATAAATGCAATGGTAAATGCTGGAGTCAAACCAGGGAACACTATTCGTATAGGCGACTGGGAATTCGAATGGGAATACGAGGTTTAAAATAGTGAGGATTGGAATATTTGGTGGCACATTTGACCCTATTCATAATGGTCACATTGCTATTGCCAAAGCATCTCTTGAAGAATGTGCTCTTGATGAGGTGGTATTTGTTCCAGCAGGAAATCCTTGGATGAAAGCCGGTCAAGAAATATCGCCATCGCTTCATCGGTTAACTATGACTCAGTATGCAATAGAAAACCAAGAAAATTTTCTTGTTTCAAGAATTGAAATAGATAAAACGGGACCGTCGTATATGGTTGAGACACTTGAACAACTACAAAAAGAGATGGGAACAAACCTACATCTGATACTAGGAGCAGACTCAGTTGAGCGATTCTCTGAATGGAAAAACCCCAGTCGCATAGTAACACTTTCAAATCTAATTATCGTATCAAGACCCCACTATAAACTGCCCGTTATTGATTCAGAAATTGTTAGGGAATCCGGTTGCGAAATAACCACTCTTTCTAATATTAATGTAAACATAAGTGCTTCAGAGATCAGAAAAAACGTTTTATTGGGAAATCCTATTGAAGAAATGGTTCCAAAAAAAGTTGCAAGATACATTAAACTCAATAATCTTTATAAAGCTGGGGTGTAGACAATGAATCTTGAAAGAAGAGAACGCATCTTAAACCTCTCGATCGAACTTGGAGCAATAAGATACGGGGACTTTACATTATCTTCTGGAGAAAAGAGCAATTATTACTTTGATGGTCGCCTTGTAACCTTACATCCTGAAGGTTCATTTCTAATAGCAAATGAGATCCATGAAATCGCACTAAGATTGAGTGCTTCAGCTATTGGAGGACCAACTCTAGGAGCAGATCCCATGGTAGGCGCAACTGTTCTTCTTAGTTACCAACAAGGACACCCACTTGCTGGTTTTATCGTAAGAAATGCTCCTAAAGATCATGGGATGGGAAACCAACTTGAAGGTATTGTGAAGTACGGAGCAAAAATTATTATTGTGGATGACACCTGTAGCACTGGCGGCAGCTTAATAAGAAGTGTTGATTTAGTAGAAAATGCTGGTGCCAACGTTGTCCAAGTAATAACAGTTCTTGATCGTAACCAAGGAGGAAAAGAAAAACTGGAAAAAAGGGGCTACAATTTTACAAGTCTTCTGCTTACAACCGGTAATGGTTCAATCGAAGTAAATACTAATGAAACCTAACAAAATATCTTGTGCTAGAGACGAAGGTTAGGAATCGCATCAGCATTAAATGAGTCTGCTTGAGTTCCATGTGAAAAAAATGCCGCCCCGGCAATCATCGCGCCATTGTCAGTACACAATGAAGGTATGGGAGCCACTATTGGAACAGGTGAGACTTTAACTATTTCCTCGCGGAGATGACTATTTGCTGCTACTCCTCCTCCAATAATGATACATTTGGCTTTATAATGTACCGCAGCAGAGATGGTTTTTTTTACCAGCACATCTACTATAGAATCTTGTAATCCTGCAGCAAGATTTGCACGCGTTTCTGAAAAAACGCTAGTATCAACCGACTCTTGGTTTGATGACTTGTCAATTCCCAGTTCCTGAGCACGTCTAAGAACAGCTGTTTTGACCCCTGAAAAACTGAATTCAAAAGAATCACCTAGCCAAGCCCTGGGTAACCTCTCTGGGTTTGGAGCTTTTGTTGCTTCGTTTTGGATTGCAGGCCCCCCTGGAAACCCTAATCCCAGGACACGTGCTCCCTTATCAAAGGCTTCACCTGCTGCATCATCACGAGTTTCCCCGAGCCTAGTGTACGAACCATGGTCAGACATGAGAATCAATTCCGTATGTCCACCTGATGCTAGAAGGCAAACAATCGGGAACCCAAATTCTTTATCAGGACCGGCACTCTTTTGAAGCCAAGCCGCATAGATATGTCCTTCCATATGATTGATGGAAAGAAAAGGTATTTCTAAACCAAGTGAAAGACCCTTTGCAAAATTTGTTCCTATTATCAGTGCTCCTGCAAGACCAGGCCCTGTAGTAGCCGCGATCAAATCAATTTCAGAAGGTGAAATTTTTGCTTCTGTACATGCTTGCCTAAATACAGGACCAATAGATAACAGGTGCTGACGAGAAGCTAATTCTGGAATAATTCCGCCGTATCTAGCATGCAATTCCACTTGAGACGAAATGACATTAGATAGAATTTCAGTTCCATCACGTACTATGGCTATACCAGTTTCATCACAAGAGCTTTCAATACCAAGAATTATCATTATTTCCTCCAAGAATGGCACTAACAATTATCTTTGCTAACTCTTAGGAGATCAAGTATAATGCCCCTCCAATTCATTTCCTTTTTTCAAGTTGGCGCATTCGTCTAGCGGCCTAGGACATCGCCCTCTCAAGGCGGAGATCACGGGTTCGAATCCCGTATGCGCCAC
>CEUZ01141927.1_pt1 | contig 63617 bp, 63 predicted proteins | sample 361511 | NCBI WGS metagenome assembly CEUZ01 (sample SAMEA2622822, study PRJEB7988) | marine metagenome | biome: marine biome (ENVO:00000447); feature: surface water layer (ENVO:00002042); material: "saline water (ENVO:00002010), including plankton (ENVO:xxxxxxxx)" | depth 5 m
CGGTTTGAGACCTGGCATTATTCATCACCATGGTAGTAGGTCAGTTTCTAAGATTTTACGGCTAACTACTTAATATAATAAAGGTTCGCATATTCCTGCGCAATCTAAAGTAAAAAACTAAGTTACTAAAGTGAAAGGCGGCTTTTTCCGAAAAGTAGGTAGGCTAGTGAGGTTAAGCGTGAGTAAAAATGACTTTTTTCTATTTGATCAGTCTAGATTGGAAAGAATTGAACTATTCGATGATATTGTCTTTGGGAGAGATCCGAGTTGTGACGTTATTATTGATGATGTGATGGTTAGTAACTCTCATTTTAAAATTAAGATTATCGACTATGAAGTATATGTCATCGACTTAGAGTCATCTAATAAGACACTGGTGAATGATGTCGAAATTATTCCCAACAAAGAAATAAAGTTAAACCCAAAAGATGTTATTAGAGTAGGAAGTCAAGAGTACGCTTATTCTAGTGGAGCCGTCAGAAAATTAAATTTGCCAGAGTTAAGTAGTACTTTAAAAGTCGGTAGGTTTGATGAACAAAGTGAATCTTCATTGAAAATTGAACGTCTTGAAAATGAAGAAAGCTATGAGGACTCAGAACCGGCTCTTGCTGTTGAAGTTGAATTGCCGAAACAAAAAGTTGAGACGGGTTTAAAGGGATTAAGAAAAGCCAAAAAATACTTAGACGATCTTGAGAATGTTCAAAAAGAGATTGTCGAGAAAATTGCAAGCCTAAAGAAAATGAGAAGAAGAAAGATTGAGGTCGGCGCAAAAATGGATCAAATGAAAAAGATCCTGCAAGAGTCTGACTTTAAAACTGAAAAAGACTTTGAAAATGAACTAAGAATTCATCGAGGAACCGCTGAAGGTTTTAAGATGAAAATACAAAAAGAAGAGAAAGAAATAGCCAAAGCCAAGGCTATAATTGCTGAAGCTGAAGAAACAATTGCTCAAGCACAGTTTAATATTTCGACGATCAAGGGGCAGTCAAAAGAATCTATCGATCGCTTTGATGCCGTAAATAGTGAATACGATATTTTCAAAAATAAAACAGTATTTGAAAATGAGTTTCAGACCTTAAAAGAAACAATTAAAAAGTATGAGTCATTGGACTTAGAAAGTAAGCAAGAAGAAGTTGAAAAAGAGATTAAGCTAAAGAATCAACAGTATAAAGATATGCAAAATCATTATGGGGCTAAGCTAAATTCTGAAATCCAGTTGAAGAAAGCCTCTTCTGAATAATTGTGAAAGTCGTAATTCAAAGGTCCTTAAATTCTAAAGTAATTGTGGATGACAAAATCGTGGGTGAGATTTCTAACGGAATGGTTCTATTGGTGTGCTTTGAAAAAGGAGACAACTTAGAAACAATAAAGAAGTCTTCTGAGAAAATACAAAAGTTGAGAATCTTTACGGATGAGACCACAGGCAAAATGAACAAAGGTATTACTGAAGTAGGTGGCTCTTTCCTCGCTATTAGTCAGTTTACCCTTTCCTGGGATGGGGCTAAAGGGAATCGCCCGAGCTTTGACAATTCATTAGAGCCGAGTCTAGCTGAAGAGTATTTTGAACTCTTTTGTCTTGAGCTAGAAAAAACTGCGAAGGTGGAAAAAGGGGTTTTCGGAAGGTATATGGACGTTAGAATTAAAAACGATGGACCGGTTACTTTCTCTTTGGACTTTTAAAATACTTTTTTAAGCATTGCTTTTTGCAATAATACTTACTTTTTTTACTCGCAAACTTTATTCCCGCTTTATTGGCCTTAATGTCATTCCAATCGGCATCACCGGGACCAAAGATATCCCAAAACTCCTTTAAGTATCCTATAAGGTAAGCTTCTTCTTTAGGGCACTTTACGGCGAGATAACAAGACATCGCACAATGCATTGTCTTATCATTTGGTAATTTTTCAACTTCCTTTTTATAATAAAAAGCATAGTAGCTTGCACAAAATATTTTTTCATTACTAGGTGAAGCCACTGCATTGGACATGATATTTAAAGAAAAAAGGCTAATAAGAAAAAAGGTAATCGCCGTTTTAATCATAAATTGTTTCCATCAAGGTGATCAAAAGGAGCTTCATATGAATAATCTTTATACTCTGACCAACATTCGTTTTTGAACCTTATACCACCACGTCTATTAGATCTGTATTTAGATCTCTTACATTTTCTGAATTTTTCATGGAACTGGCTACGATTGCTTTTCTTCGCTCTGAAACCAATTAAACTTGCAAATTTAGCTTTTGATTTAAAGGCATAACCTGTTTTTGCACCTTCTAAGTAGGTAACAAGCTCAATAGGAGAGTTCTCATAAAATACCAAGGCTGCAATATTATCTGGCTGAAGAGTATGCCTTCCAACCACTTTCGTCGTTGGCCAGTTTACGGGTCCGTAAGAGAGAGAAATGATTTCAGTACAAGTGATAGTGTTAGCCGTCATTGCATCGAAACTATAGTCATATTTTTTTCCGATTTGGCTAAAAAGCTCCTTAAAAACTCTACTGTATTCTTTCTCTCCATATGAAGCTGATTCGTTATGTCGTATAACGGCCATGGCGTCTAGATTCATCCAGTGATCCAAAGTATCCCAAACGAGACCCCATCTTCTTACTTCATAAATAGAATAACCTTGTCTGATTTTTTCTTGGAATGGCTTGATTATAGGGCTATCCCACATTCCGATTTCCCTTAACTGCTCTTCGTTTCCTAGCCAGACCCCAATATGTCCCCAGTGTCCTGGAATAGTATAATCGGTTAGTTTAAAACTTTTCTTTTCCAGAAGAAGGTCGAGGGGCTTTAACTTTTTTAACAATTCTTTCTGGGCCTTTTTATTTTTATAAAGTCTTCCTTCTCTCCACTCAATTGGTCCCACTAGAGCGCCAAAGCCTGCAGAGAGCCCTCCGGTTAGCGATCCGGTTGTATTGGCAAAACCGTCAGAAAATGAAATTCCAAAACTACCAAATTTGTAAAACTCCTTGAGAGATTTGTCTTGCTCTACAAGTTTGTAAATATAAGTTGAATGAAGTTTCGCTCGTAATCTTTTATTTTTGCTTTTATGAGAATTCAACTGATAGTCAATGATTATACTCTCGAGCTTTTTAATTTTATTTTTATTTAAAATTTTCTTAGTGATCTCTTCTAAATTTCCAATCCCTGAATTATTTAGCTCAGCCTGATCTTTTACAACCCTTCTTAGGGCGGTACTTCTATAAAAAAGATCGTAAGTTTGTTTGTAATCTTGAAGGAGTTGGCTATAGAGGATGGCCCAGCTTAAAGTTCTATTGCTTCCATTGAACTCCGTTCTACTTGGTTCAATCGCTGTCAATTTATCGTAATACTCGCTTGAGATTTGAAGATAGGCACCAACTGATAAATTAAGGATGGCCAATTGATAACCGTTGAGTGGCTTATCTTCCTTTAATTCATTAAGAAGTTGATGACCAAAATTATTGGTAAAGTTATGAATTTTCTTATGCCTTGATTCCGCCGATGGGTCATCAGCAAGTTCTGCTTTGTTCTCAAGTAAAGATTGAATTTTACTTTCAAAGTAAATTAAATCCTTAATCGTAACTTCATTTGCATGAGCAGGGTTCAAGTTCAAAATAACAATTAGGGCGAAGATTAGTTTTTTCATAGACTTACATACTACTGTTTTGAGTGCGTTGACTCAATGCGTCGTGTAATATGTATAGGATATTTTACTTAATAATTTTAAGGGCTTAGGCCCAGGTAGGGGTCTTTTTATCGGATAACCTAAGTTTCCAGTGTTCTAAGATTTCATCAAGTAGACCTTCGTCTAGTAGGATGATCTCTAGGTCCACCATCTGCTCTTCCTGATCTACGGGGAGTTGTACTCCTGGGATAAAGTGATTAACAGCTTCTTCGCTCTTTTGGCTAGTGATTGAAAGAGAATAAAAGGCCATTTCACCAGATTCAAGTAGCTCCTTATCCTCATTTGAGAGAATATTCCAGCGTTCAATAGGCCTATGCTCTGGATCAGGGTCAAGATAAATGGTGAAATCATAATCTTTGTATTCTAGTTTGAAGGCACTCATAATAATTCCTACTGACTGAACTTCTATCATAAAAAAGGGATAGGTTATAGGGATAGTGAATATTTCATCAGAAAATTCAAGTTTTCGAGGCGTTCTGTTTTCCCTTGGGGCTTTTCTCATTTGGGGTTTAGCACCTATTTATTGGAAACAAATTTCTTATATCTCATCCACAGAGCTATTGGGTCATCGAATTCTTTGGGGTTTTTTATGTTTAGGCTTGCTCCTTTTAATAAAGAGAGGAAAATCTTTACTCGATGAACTAAAGCTAATAGGGGACAGATACTTAATATTGTCGAGCTTTCTTATTTTTTCGAACTGGTATCTTTTTGTTTGGGCAGTTAATAATAACCATATCCTAGATGCTAGTCTTGGCTATTACTTAACTCCGCTTATTAATATCATTACTGGTTATATTTTCTTTAATGAGAGGATGGGAAAGTTAAAAATATTGGCCATTGCTTTAGCTGCTCTTGGGGTTGGGCTTCTTTTCTTTTCTAATTCGGGTAGTCCCATTATTTCATTATTCTTAGCCGGAACTTTTTCACTATATGGATATCTTAAAAAAAAATCAAAGCTCTCTGCTCAATCGGCTTTGTTATTTGAAATGTTTGTTTGGACAGTTCCAGTTTTTATATACTTTATGTTCCTTGGGCTTAAGGGAGAGCTCAGCTTTTTTAATGTTAGTCCCTCTGTGTCCTTCTATATTTTCTTTGCTGGTATTATTACTGTTGCCCCACTTTGGTTATTTAACAACGCTGTTAGACACTTGGACTTAGGTACGGTAGGTTTTTTACAATATATTGCCCCCAGTTTGCAGCTAATCGTTGGGGTTCTTGTGTATAATGAATCTTGGAGTAAGGAGCGTTTATTAACCTTCATTCTGATTTGGTTTGGAATACTTCTTTATTCAGTAGATAGTTATCGTAAGAAGAGAGTGAATGAAACTTAATTATTTATCAAAAGATTTTAAACCAGAAGACGTTAGCTTCGACTCAATTGAAGAAGAGATGGCATTTTGTCTCGAACTTGGTAGTTGCTTTTCTCTTATGCCTGAGGGCGAGGGAGTAGCACCGTCTTGGCTTTTAAAGTCTAAGGTCGAAGATGAAGTGGTTTTTTATCCAGGAACATTTAACCCTTGGCATTTAGGTCATAGGGCCTGCTTGGATCTTTGTCCTGGAAAACCAATCATCATTGTTCCAGACTTTAATCCTTGGAAAGAAGGTGAGAAGAGACAAAGGCCTTGGGAACTAGTGAAGGACCTTCTCTTTCGCCTAGAAAATACGAACTATAGTATTTTTCCAGGATTCTTAGGAAAAGAAACGGGTAACCCAACTATTGACTGGTTCCCAAAAGTTAATATACGGAACAAAAGCCTCTTGATTGGCGATGATAGTTTCTTATCTCTTCATAAATGGAAAGACTCAGCTGAATTAGTAAAGCATATCTCTACGCTTTATGTGGCTCCTAGAGGGGCAAGGGGTGATCTTTTAGAGGAACAGATTAAAAAATTTCCTGGTCTGAATATTGTCTTCTTAGAGCACCATGACTTCGAAGGGGTTTCTTCGACTGGACTTCGCAAGGAATAAAAAAAGGCTCGTAAAAACGAGCCTTTCTTTATTAGAAATATAAATAAATTCTTACTTAACTTTCCAGTAGTATTCCGTCACAAGCTGACCTTGATACTCAAAAGGAATATCAGTTGGAAGAGGAAGTTCTACCATAGTCGCTTTCTTTTGATCTCCACCTTCTACTTTGTAGTTGGCAGGAACGGCAGGAAGACGAGGAGTTGTTTGAGCATGCTTGTAAGTTTGGTTGTTATAACCTTTCTCAGTTAGAGAAATTACATCACCTTTCTTAACTATGTAGCTTGATCTATCAACTTTCTTTCCGTTGATAAGAACTTGTCCGTGTGCAACCATCTGAGAGGCTGCTGGAATTGAAGGAGCCCAGTTAAGTCTAAAAATTACGTTGTTAAGACGTGACTCTAGACCGATTACTAGTGTTTCCATCCAAGCTCTGTCTTTAACTTTCTTAGACGCCTTAACGTACTTAACAAGTTGTTTTTCACGGATACCGTAATGGAAAGTAAGCTTTTGCTTTTCTTTCAGACGGATCGCGTATTCAGAGATTTTCTTTCTTGAGTTTCCATGAACACCTGGTCCGTATGGACGACGTTCAAGGGCACCTGCTTTTCCAAGACCTGGAAGTTCGATGCCAAGGGCTCGTTGCATTTTAAATTTGCTACGGCCAGTAGTTGATTTTGCCATTTGTTACTCCAACTAAATTGACTCTGCGTTACCTAAGTAACTAGTTAAAATTGTAAGGGCTATATCTACCTATCTTAGAATTAAGTGTCAACAGATAGAGACCATTAGTGTCATGGGGCTAATCCGGAAAAAGTTCTTTAATTTCGGATGTTTAACTAATGCTATCAAGTACAAATTGCTTATATATTTGATGAAGTTTTTGAGTTTTGGGACCAGGTTTTCCAGATCCAATAAGAGAATCGTCGACTTTGACTATAGGAACGATCTCTTTAGTTGAGCTGGTCAAGAAGCATTCATCAGCTTTTTTTAATCGTTCTGGAGTAATATTTTCTTCACTTACATTAAGTCCATTTTTGGAAGCAAGTAAGAGAAGGCTTTTTCTGGTTATCCCGCCTAAAAGTCCGGCGTCCAAAGGTGGAGTAATAAAGTGATCCCCTTCAACTATCCAAATATTACTTGTTGTTCCTTCAGTAATATTTCCTTTGTAATTTAACATCATGGCATCAAAGGCTCCTTTCTCTTTTGCTTCGGCCATGGCCAAAACATTATTAAGATAGTTTCCGGATTTAACACCTGGGTCTATGGACCTTTTTGAGTTTCTTAAAACATCTGAAACGATCAAGGTAACTCCTTCTTCGTACCAGGACTTTGGGTATTCTGGAAGTTGTCTTCCAATGATGACCAAATTATTAGATTTAGCAGCGGCAGGATCTAAGTTTATCTCTCCTTCACCTCTAGTAACGATAATTCTAATATAAAGTCTATCTCCCTCGATAGCTTCTACGACTTTAAAAATTTCAGAGACGAGCTCTTCTCTGGTAAAGCTAAAGTCCATATAAATTGACTTCGCTGATCGATAAAGCCGATCTAAATGTTCGTCTAAAAGGAATGGGATTCTGTTGTAAGTAAGAGTGACCTCGTAAACAGAGTCACCATAAAGAAAACCTCTATCCATTACCGAAATAGATGTTTCACCAGGTTTAGAGATAACTCCATTAACAGAAATAATTTCTCTACTCAAAAACGCCCTCATATCCTGTAGGTAGAAAGTTCCAAGCCTCTTCATAAACATGAGCCTTATTAGTTTCTACTCCATTTACTTCAAACTTGAGACCCCGATGGGCCCAGCCTAGTAAGCTTTCTTTTAAGTTAAAAGCCTCTATATTTTTCTTTTTTAATTTTCTTACATACTCGCTACTTCGATATCCGATCGTACAATAGGCGACCACTTTCTTATTTTGATATTTTGTTGAATGAGACTCGAATTCCTTAGAGCTTATAGCTCCAGGAATAATGCTGACCCTTCTTTCTTCTATGGGCCTAACGTCAACAAGCACTAGCTCTGTCCCTTCTGACTTCCATTTAAGATATTCCTCTATACTTACTTGGGGGACATCCGAAAACTTATTGGCAATTTGTGACGCCATAACCTCAACAGATTTACGTTTATTTTTAGCAGCGGATTGAGGATTTATACAACTCAATGCAAAAACTCCTAGAATAGTGATGGAAATTAGCCTGTTCATGGGCGGATTATAGCTATGGAGTAACGTTTAGCAAATATTTGACTGACAATGTTAATTATTGGGATAATTATCTGTAACTATAGAGGTTTACTAGATGCGAAGAAGCCTATGTGCTCTTATTATTTTTCTTATTTGTTTGGGGCAAAGTTTTGCTGCGACAGTTCGAATAAATAGCGCCTCTGCCCCAGTCATTACTTTAATAAACACTTCAACTTTTTCACTCGTCGTTGATTCTCCAAGTGGAGATGGGACATCAGAAGTTGCACCAGCAAAAACTTATGTTCCCGTAAAGTCGGATAATGGCACAACAAATAGTCAGAACTACAGTACCTTTGGAACCACGGCCGTGAACTTACCAACAGCAGTTGCCGTTGGAAGTGCTATGACAGGGACACTTCGTTTTACGTTAGACTTAGCGTCAGTAGGAGCAGGTGAGTTTTTGCATGCGGCGATTAAGGATTCAGGTAGTACAGCATATAAAGTTTTAACGAGCACGTCGGTGACTGTTGATCAGGTTGGAAAAACTTTTGATATCACTCTCGCAAGTATGTGTGGTGCTTCGGCTGCAGATTTAGACTGTGCAAACCTTCTTTCAAATTCATCACCGTCAACAACTCAAGATGCACTTGTTTATTTTTATATTGCGACCGGTCCTGATGGGAATGGAAATACTATTGATCCCGCTTCAAGAACGGGTGGCGTCTACTATGAGGTTAACTTAAGTAATAGAGTTTATAATAATACAATTACCTTAAGTGACTTAGCTAAGGGAGATGCGAGACTAACCGCTTCTTACCAAGGATTTAATTTCGAGGAGCTAAACTCAATTGTCGCCTTCGACTTTGGGGCAAACGCCTGCCAAACACTTTTTAGCAATACTATCTCTCAGGGAACCGCGTACGCGACGGACTCAACTGTTTCCTCCGGGGAAGCAGCTATTAAGCCTCTTGTGAATGATAGGGCCTATAAGTTTGCTATCTATTTTGAAGATAAGTTCAAGTTTGCCTCACTTATTTCAAACTGCTTGAGCGCGACTCCACAACAGATTGAGGCGCTTTTAAAGAAAAACTCTTGCTTCTTATTAACGGCTGGCTTTAATGGTGATCACCAAATTATAGATTACTTTAGAAGCTTTAGAGATGAAGTATTGTCGAGAACAAAATTTGGGCAGGCTTTTATTCGCTGGTACTATAAGTGGGGTCCTAAGCTCGCTCCCTATGTTTTAGAAAATCCCTGGCTGGCCAAGTCTGTTAGAGGTGGAGCAAGATTAACTTTTTGGGTAATTCACAATCCCTTAAGGGGACTTTTTCTCGTCTTTTCAATGGGATTACTTCTAGCTACAATGACTTTCTTTATGATTCGAAAGAAGGAGAGTTATTCCCATGGCAGGTCACAGTAAGTTTGCAAATATCAAACACCGAAAAGGTGCCCAAGATGCAAAACGTGGAAAAATCTTTTCAAAATTAATTAAAGAAATAACCGTTGCGGTAAAAGACGGTGGAGCTGATCCGGACTCTAATCCTAGGCTACGCCTCGCCATTCAAAATTCAAAAGGGCAGAACATGCCTAAGGATACAGTGGAAAGGGCCATAAGCAAGGCATCTGGGGCGGGAGCAGATAATTACGATGAAGTAAGTTTTGAAGGTTATGGTCCCGACGGGGTTGGGGTATTTGTTGAGTGTGCTACCGATAATAATATGAGGACTGTAAGCTCTGTTCGGTCATATTTTAATAAGCATAATGGCTCTCTTGGTAAAGATGGGTGCTTAGCTTCCACTTTTGAGAGGAAAGGGATCTTTTCAATTAAGACCGCGCTTATTTCAGATGAGGATGAATTCACAATGGAAATGATTGATGCCGGTGCAGAAGATGTTGAGTCTGAATCAGGTATTACAACTGTTACCACTGCAATGGAAGATTTTGGGAGAGCTCAAAAAAAATTAGAGGAATTAAAACTTGAAACTATTGAAGCTGGCCTTGAGAGAGTCTCTATATTCGAGAAAGAGATTTCAAAAGACGCATGGAAAACATTTAATAAATTAATTGATATGCTAGAGGATGATGATGACGTTCAAAAAGTTTATCATAATGCTCAGTTTGAAGAATGGATGAACGAAGATTAAAAAGTCCCAATTGTTTCGACTAAAATATCAAAATCAAGTGGTTTATAGAAAACTGCATCAGCACCAATACTTTTTAATTTCTCTTGGGAAAATTCACTTTCACCGGTAAGGATTATAAATTTTACCTTTGTGTCATCTCTTCTAACTTCTGCTAATAACTCTTGCCCGTTCATTTGAGGCATTTTTGCATCTGAAATAATAAGATCAAATTTCTCTTTTCCAATAAGTTCTAAGGCTACTTTACCGTTTTCAGCTATCTGAACTTCCTTATCTTCTAGCTCTAGAAGCTCTTTCATGGAGTTTAAAATATGTGGTTCATCATCAACAATTAGAATTTTCTTTATCATGCTAATCCTCATTCCTTATGGGTAAGCTTATCACAAATCTCGTATTTGGGTAATCATGGTCAATATATAGTGCACCATGATGACTTTTTAGTATTTGGCTTGAAATACTAAGCCCTAGGCCCGTTCCGCCTTTTTCCATCTTGCCAGTGTAAAATGGGTTAAAGATTTTCTGAGCGCTTTCAAGAGGAATTCCTAGGCCGCAGTCTGTTACAGTAATAAAATTAAAAGCATCAGTTTGGTACCAATCTACCTCAATCCACGGATCCTGAAACTGGTCATAGATTTCGTCATAAGCATTGTTAATTAAATTAATTAAGACTTGTCCAAGCTGAGTCTCTTGTGCATAGACGGTGATGTCTTTCTTGTCGTAATCAACTCTTAGATCCACGTCATTGATAATAAATTTTTCACCACTTAAGGTGACCACATCACTAATAACTTGTTTAACTGAAACAAAGTTAAAGTCGTCGTCGTTTGAAGGACGACTCAGTTTTTTCATACTAATTATCGTATTACTAATTCTGTCGATTAGCCCTAATTGTGATTTAAGCTCTTTTTGTAGTTTTTCTTCGGTCAATTTATTTTTGTCGATTAACTTATTTATGAGATCGATTGATAGTTTGATAGAAGCGAGTGGATTATTTATTTCATGGGCGATTCCAGAGGCCATCTCTCCAAGAGCAACAAGCTTTGAAGAATGAAATAGGAGTGATTGATTTTCCTTAAGCTCATCTTCAGCCTCAAGTCTTGCGTCGACTTCTTTTCGAATATTTTCACTATAGTGAATAATTTCATCTTCAATTTCTCTTTGAAGTGAGAGGTTGGCAATCGTAGAAAGAGTACCAACTATAACTTTCTCATTATTATAAACGGGAGAAATTGAAACTTTAAAAATATTACTATCAAGTTCAATTTCTCTCACAGTAGTTTTATAAGACTCTCGATAATCATTTAAGAAGCCCATGGCCTTTAACGAATTAAACGAAGGTTCATCTTCTAATGTTGCTTTAAGAGGACCGTCGATATGAATGATCTCATTCGCTGTATTTGTTTGAATTATAGTTGTATTAGCTAAAATTAGGGAATCAGTAATATAGTCTTTATTTTCAGAAAGCTTAGGCAGAACTTCGGACTTTAAAATTTTAAGCATTTCTCCGGCACTAATTGAATCAACCGTATGTCCGGCCTTTTCTATACTTTGATCTAAAACAGTGCCAGCAAAGAAAGGGGCAACCCTAAGTAATGTATTTAAAATATAGTTATAAGTATCTATCTTCACTAAAAAATTTCTGGGTTCTCTTTTTTATATTTTTCAACATGAGCTTCCAGCATATGAGGAGGCGCCATGATAAAGCGACAAGTTTTATCTCCTTTAGACCGGCAAAGTACTTCCTTTGACTTTAGTTCAAGTCCAAAGGCTATGGAGCACCAACCTGAGCTATAACCAGCATTCATATGACAGGTACAAAAACTAGGTGATTTATCAGATTTAATCCAGCTATCAGATTCAAAGGTATGTGGGTGATTATAAATTAAAAAGTAATTTTCATCTGGAGTTGGAGAGCTAGATTCAAGAATTTCAACAAAGGCCCAACCGGAAAAAGCGAAATGAATCGGTCCCGCCGCTAAAAGGCTAAGAGGCTCATAGCTAGGGTTTTTTTCCTGGCAGCATTTAGCGTCACTTTGCCCAATGGAATGACCCATATCGAAAAGAACTTTAGAGGAAGAGGATAGGCCTTCATGTTCATCCATAGTTGGATACATATTCATAAGAAAGCTGAAAAAATTAACTGATAAGGACTCTGCTCGGACTAAGACGTATCTTTCATCGTCTACAAATATCTGACCGCTCTCTGGGCTTAACTTTAAATTTTCAAATCGTTTGGAAATCATGGATTCAGCCTCCTCAAACAGGGGCTTTATTTCATTCGGAACTTTTACTGTCTTCAACGTCATTTATGAACCTCTAGGGTAGAGAAGTCACCATTCTAAATCATTTTTGTTTTCTGTAAATGACGCAGGTTAATTTCTCTACAAGTATAATGCCCTAATTTGGCCAAAAATAAAAAAGCCCCATCAAGGTGGGGCTATATGCTCAGAAATTCGAGTTTTTTTATGCTGGTAAACCGAGTTCCCCTTTTAGCTCTCCAGTTTCATACAGCTCAGTAATGACATCATTTCCCCCAATCAATTCACCTTTAACGTAGAGTTGAGGGAAAGTTGGCCAATTCTTGTATTCTTTAACCCCTTGGCGAATATCCATATCCGATAAAATGTCGAAAGTTTTATACTTGGCACCAACTGAGTTTAGCATTCCAATGACATTGGCTGAAAATCCACATTGAGGCATGTCAGGATTACCTTTCATGAATAAGAATATTTCACTTGAGCCAATTAGATTATCAATCTTTTCATTGATATTAGATCCTGCCGGAACTTGGCTTATGGCCTGTCCACCTTCTTCTGGAACTTGATCACTACCTAAAATATTAAACGGGTTATTTTTTTCACTCATCTTTATATCCTCCATTCCTATCACTATAGGAGACCTGCATTTTTAGCTTTGTCATACGTTAATGTTTTTAATTGAACAGCATGAATTTCTTCTTTTAAACTTTCTTTCAAAATATCCATGATCATCTGATGTTGTTGTAAAAGCCTTTTTCCTTCGAAGGCATCACTGATGATTAAGATTCCTAAGTGGTCTTGAGTACCAGTTAAGTCAGTCACTCTAACTTCGGCATCAGTAATACTTGTTTTAATTAAATCTTTAACTTTTTCAAATTCCATAATTAAACCGCGAAAAAACTTGTTATAAAGGTTAGGGTTCTTAAAACGACTGCACTTACTCCCAGTAGCTTATGCTTTGATCTTATATCAGATTGGCCGCTAAGAAGCTTTCGCCCTGTGTAGATTAAAGCGAAATAAAGAAGAACCGTCGATAGTGCGATGCAAACATGAACGGTTAGGATCATCGGGTTTTCAACTACTTTCACCGCTTTTTGAATGGCACTTCTATTAAGCTGAATTTGAAGAACCAATAAAATATCCCAAGTAATCGCAGAAGCCATTATTTTTACATGTTTTTGGCGGTTCCTTCTTAGGTAAACGCCATAAAAAATAAGACTTAGGATTAAGAAAGATTGAATTTGAAAAATGATAGTCGTATTCATTAAAGTTCTTTGGTTTTTCGTTTTTTATAAAGGAAGATAGGGCAGAGGAAAAGGAAAATCATCCCTTCTAAAGCCTTTCGAGAGGAATTTACGTGACGCATGAAAGCAAGTTAGGCCGCTGGGCCGCTATAGATATTGAAACTACAGGCATTAATCCCGTTAATGACAGTATTATTGATGTAGGGTTTCTCGAGTTTGAAGGGACAAAACTTGTTCGAAAGTTTGACTCCTTGGTTAGGCATGAAGGGCATCTCTCCTACTTTATTCAAAAACTAACTTCTATTAAACCAAAACAATTAAAAAAGGCCCCTCGATGGGAAGATGTAGAGCAAGAGATTCAAGAACTTTATGGCTGCTCTTTAATTGCTCATAATGCTGGCTTTGAAGAAAGTTTTTTAGAGCCAAGCTTTGATGAACTTGAAGTCGATGCTGGAGAAGATGAGGGGCGTGAGACTTATGAAGACTCGATGCTCTACTTGGCCTTGCTTTTCCCTGAAAGGTCTAATTTAAAACTTGAAGGATTTATAACTGAGTGGGGTCTTGCAGATAAGGAAGAGCATAGGGGATTTCAAGATAGTTTAGACCTGTTAAAAGTTTTGCTCTTAGCCACTTTTATCATTAAGTCAGACTCTAATAAATCGGTTCTCTATACAAACTTATTTAAAAAATATGCTCAGGAAGATTGGTGGTACGCTAAGTTCTTTATGCAGGATAGAGAAGACCTATTTAATATTGCCGAGGCAATCGACTTTGATTTAGTGGAAGCTAAGGAGATAGCGACACTAAAGAAGATCGACGAAATAAATAAAGAAACGACTGATAATTATATTGCTCCACCACTTGTTTTTAGTGGGGATAATATAAAAAATATCTTGAGAGACGAGATGGAGGTAAGTAAAAAACTTCCTTTTTATCGCTACCGAAAGTCACAAGAAGATCTGGCCCTTAAAACCGGTCAAAGTTTTAAGAATAAAATCCATTCATTAGTTCAAGCTCCTACGGGGACGGGGAAAACTTTAGGCTACCTCCTTCCAGCTGCTCTATTTAGCTTGCAAGAAAACCAACAGGTCCTAGTGGCGACGGGAACCAAAACTTTGCAGCATCAAGCTTTAAGTAAAGACGTCCCGCAGATTCGCTCACTACTAAACCTTAATGAGAGCGAGCTAAAAGTTAAACGCTTGATTGGCTCTGGCAATCATTTATGTGAATTACTTTTTAGAGAGGGTATTAAAGAAGACCTATTGTTTGAAGCAAGAGATTTTGAGGTTAAGTTTACGGATATGTATTTTGAGGCGTTGTTTTTTCATAATAGCCTTATGCCCTATGAGGAAAAGGTCGTAAGGGATGATCTTCCTTATGCTCTAAAAAGAAGATTTAAAAGTTTTGCCAAAAAAGAACAAGATATAGCTGTAGACTTCAGGGCCTGTACGGGAAACAAGTGTCCGTTTAAACAAGATTGCTCTTATTTATCTGGTCTACGTGAAGCTAAAGACGCCAATATTATTTTAGGGAATCATAGTCTTATGTTTTCTTGGCCTAGAGGATTTCCTAGACCTCCTTATGTCGTTGTCGACGAAGCCCATAAAATCGAGGAAGAGACCACTAGCAGCTTTTCACTGGAGGTTGGGCAAAGTGAACTGGAGAATTTTGTAAAGAGTTTAAACAATCTACAAGGGATAGGTTCACTTTTTTATCTTCTTGCTCAGTTTGAAGCAAATGAAGGCGACAGCACAGACAAAATCAATAAACTTCGAGAAATGACATTGTCTACCTGTCAGATGTTAGAGGATCACTTAAGACCACTTCCTGAGTTGGCGGAGTTGTATTTTAAAAAGAGACCAAAATACACCTCACTATTTTGGAATGAAGTTCCTATGGTTAGTCGCAATCAAAATGAGGAGTCTTCTGGTGTCGGAATCTATAATCATTTCGATAGTATTCGCCATATCTTAAAAAATTATTATAACGATCTATTGCCCTATTCAAGCATGTGGGAAGTCAGATCGCTTGAAGATGATAATCAGATTATTGCCCTAACAAGATTTGAAACTTTTTGGGGACAGATAGAAGATTTCTTAAATGCCTTTAATGTCATATTGGACAAGGTTGATGGCTATAGCCACTCTTTAAAATATCATGAGTCAAACGGCTACCTAATTTTAGCCGCTCCAATTGATGTGGGTAGAGTTCTACACGATAAGCTTTTAGAAACTAGTGCTAGCGTCGTATATACCAGTGCGACTTTAGGTAATGGACACGGAGATAGGGGAACGAGGGGGATTGAGTGGTCTACAGGTTATAGTTATCTAGATCCTGAAAAAAGATTTAAAACTGGATTTTTCCTCCCTGCGACTTATGATTATGAGAATAAAACAAAAGTATATCTTTGCGATGACACTTTACCTTTTTACGATAATCATTTTGTCGAAGACACCTTAAGTTCAATAATCAAGCTTATAAGGGAGTTAGGAGGAAGAAGCTTATTACTTTTCTCTGCTCGAAAAAGATTTGAGACCGCTAGAGAAATTTTACTTAAAGAGTTTGAAGGGGAAATTCCTCTTTTTATACAAGGAATGGGCTCTAATATCATCGACGAATTTAAGACTTCCGGAGAAGGAATTTTGCTTGGAATGGAAAGCTTTGGGGAAGGGATTGATATTCCAGGGCAGGCTTTGCAGTTTGTCTTTATAGATAAAATTCCCGACCTTCGAATGGATAAGGTTATTAACGATCGAAGAAATTTTTACGAAGCGAATCTCGGAAATGAATTCACCGACTACTATCTGGCCCATAGAACCAGAAGTTTGCATCAAAAGCTCGGAAGACTTCTAAGAACGGAAAGCGATATAGGCGGCGTTATCATTGTCGATTCAAGAATTAAAAACTGGAAAGGCAATACGATGGAAAAGTTAGTTAAGCTAATGGAGCCATATAAAATAAGAAGGACTGGAATCGAAGAAGCATGCTCAGGGGTTCAAGAGTTTATAGAAAATTTTGAATCTTAATCTGGCTCTAAGTCATTAAAGTACTTAATTTGAACTTTGATACCGTCATTAGTTTGAAGAATGTAGGGAATCGAAGAGTATTTGCTTAAGGTTAATTTAATCACTGGGGGATTTATAATTTTCTTCTTTGGGTTATTTACGTCTTCTTGCTCTTCTTCAAATATATTATATCTTAATCCTGAGACCGAATTTCCTGAAATCATGATATTCTCGGATGTCGTGCTCATTCTTTGCAGAGTCAGAACTTGCATTTGAGGAGTATCCATATAATTCCAGTTATTAAAACTTTTTAGTGTCAGATAGATATTTTTAGAGGTTGGATCTTCTTTTTTAGATTTAATAAATAAACAGCTGGTGCAAGTTAGAGGAGTAGCGATATGGAACTTTGGCGTAACTATTAACTCTTCTTGTTTACGAAACGTCTTAGATTCATATTCGTATAAAACAATATTGGCCTTTTTATCAAAGGCGTACAGCTCTTTGACATGATCTTTTCCCAATATTTTTTCAATGCTGACGAATTGAGGGATAAAGTCTTTGTTTATAATATAATCCATATTAATTCTTAAAATCTCACCGGTACTAACTCTGGCCATTTGCTGAGCCACAAAATGAATCCCCATATCATTAGGGTCTCTAAACACCTCGAAGTTTTCTTCGGCATAGATATTGTCATTTTTTAAATACTCGTAGGCCCCGCGATAGATTTTGACTCCCCGAGGCTTACCAAATAGAGAATTCGTCATATTCATATTTTAGCCTACTTACAGAGCTAAACAAGTCGGTAAAAGCTTTATTGAAGACTAAATCTATCAATTTTCAGGACAATTTGGACCAATTGGGCCATAAATAGGGAACACACGTATTTTAACCTCTTTGGAGACTATGATGAGTTACGAAGTTTATAAGTTTCTTCACTTTATATGTTTATTTATGTTTATCTCAGGAATTTCCGCCAGCTTTTTAATGGAGAATCCTCCTAAGATTGCGAAGATTATGTCCGGCATCTCTTCTTTCCTTATTTTAGTTGCTGGAATGGGACTTCTTGCTAGAACAATGCCTGGTGAAAAGTGGCCAGGTTGGATTCACGCGAAGATTACAATTTGGGGGCTAGTGGCCATCCTTGGTCCAGTATTGGCTAAGAGATTGAAGTCAAATAGAGGTTTGGCCTTAATCGGAATTTTGATTTTAACTTTTGTTGCGGTTGGCTTGGCGATTTATCAACCCTTCTAGGAATTAAAAATGGAGAGAGAGGATTTTTCTTATAAGGGATTATTTCTCTTCTCTCTACCTTCAATACTCTCTTCTTTATTAGAACCCCTTAGTGCAACTATTGATACGGCCTTAGTTGGTCAGGTTAGCACTGAATGGCTGGGAGGTATGGCATTAGCCGTTACCTTACTAAGCTCCTTTACTTGGATGTTTAATTTCCTTGTACATGCCTCAACTCAATCTGTGGCTTCAAGTATCGGTAGTGATACTGAAAATGTTTCTGAATCTGTAAAAACCGCCCTTCTTGTGGCGCTATTTATTGGCCTTGGGACTACCGTTTTTTTATGGGTCGCGAAGCCATTACTTTATCAAATGGTTGGGGTTACTCCGGAAATCTATGCCCATACTGATACCTATTTCTCAATTCGGGTTTATGGTCATTGCTTTACCTTGCTTTACACAACTCTAATTTCATTATTGCGGGGACTAGGAAGAGTAAACTTGGGTTTCATCATGGTCGGGTTGACCACGATCATAAACGCTTCGATAACTTATTTAGCCCTTTTTGTTTTTGATTGGGGACTAGAAGGGGCTGCCTGGGGAACGACAAGTTCTTTCACTTTAGGAAGTATCATCTCTTTTATTATTCTTTTAAGAGATAAAAATATTAAAGGAAGGTTCTTCAAAAGCAAGATTAAGAAGGAGAAGTGGTTTAGATTCGGGAATAATTCGATCAATATTTTTGGTCGTTCATTTACTTTAACAACTTGTTTCTTTTTGTCCACAAGGTTTGCTTCAACTTTGGGAGTACAAGATTTAGCTGCCCATCAAATTCTCCTTCAGGTTTGGTTATTTTGCTCGTTTCTATTAGATGGTGTCGCGGTAACGGGAACAGTTTTGGGGGCAAAGTATTTCTCCAAAGGGGAAAAACAGAAACTAAGATTAATTTACAAGAGACTTCTTATACTCGGAGCCCTCATCGGTTTTGCTTTTACTGTGGTGTATGCCATTGGTGGAGAGTTTATAGTCTCGATGTTTAGTAATGATAATGGAGTAACAAGCATAATCTTTAGCTTCTGGTTAATGATAGTTCTTTCGCAATTTTTTAATGCCATCGCATTTGTATACGATGGACTTCTTTTTGGTTTAGAAGAATTTAAATACTTGAGAAAACATATGATGATTGGTGGGGCTTTAGTATTTCTACCCATTGCCATCTTTGGACAAATGAATGGATCTTTAGCTGTGATCTGGGCCGGAATGATTATCCTAAATATATATAGAGGCCTTAGCGGGTTCGCGAGAGTTAAGAGAGTTGTTTATGAGTAAAAAAGAGCCAGGAGCATCGGGCTTTAAAAAAGAGTACTGGGATGAGAATTATTCCAAACCCAGTGAAATGGATGGAATTGCTAATGCTAAAGAACATGTTGAGTATATGGATTTGGTGTTTCGTTTAGACTTTATCGATATTAGCTCCGTTATTGATTTTGGTTTCGGGACGGGACATCTATTTAAACAGGCATTAAAAAAGTTCATTCCGTATCGATCCCACGGGATCGAGCCAAGTAAATTTATATTTGATAAAGCAGATATCGAAAAAATAAGACCTTGTTCATCGGCGAAGGTTAAACTTGAGAATATTGACCTTTGTCGATGGGCCAAAAAACAAAAAGAAAACTCGAAAACATTTGACCTTGGAATTTGTACCAGTGTTTTTCAATATTTATCGGATGAAGAGCTTAAGACTTGTTTGCCTATTATGGCGCAAAAAGTTAAATATCTTTACTTAAGTGTACCCACAGATAAAGAGCTAGATAGACAGGTAGATGACTTAGAGTTTCATGATCAGTATGCCCTTAGAAGAAGTAGGGCCTATTATCAAAAAATTCTTAAGCCTCATTTCACTTTTATATCTAGTCGAATTCTTGAGAGTAAGGTACATTTTGACGAATCAAGTACAAGCTTTACTGATTTACTTTATAGATTTTAATGGTGGATATAATTATGTCGAACTGCCCATGCGAAAGCGGAAGTGATTATTCAAAATGTTGTGAGCCTTTTCATAAAGGAACCGATCAACCCAAGACAGCTGAAGCTACCATGCGTTCAAGGTACAGTGCTTTTGTAAAAGGTGAAATCGACTATATATACGATAGCCATAACCCTGATACTCGCGGGGAAGTAAATAAAGACGAGATCAAGACTTGGTCTGAAAATTCTGAATGGCAAGGATTAGACATTCTTGATGTGCAAAAAGGTCAGGAGTCTGATGAAGTAGGGCGAGTTGAATTTGTAGCCCATTATGCTGTAGAGGAAGAGGAATTGGATCATCAAGAAGTTGCTGACTTTATCAAAAAAGATGGGCGTTGGTATTTTCACGATGGTGTAATTGTTAAGCAGCAGATTCAAAGAGAAGGACCAAAAGTTGGAAGAAATGATCCATGTCCATGTGGTTCAGGTAAAAAACATAAGAAATGCTGCTTATAAAATAAGTATCTTTTTGACCTAAATTAAAGTCATTTTGACATCAATCCTAAATCACACAGGCTCTAACTTACTGTAATCACTTTGTAATTCTTGGAAAAGCTTTTGCAATTTAATCCTTAGTAAAACTTGGTACAGGAGGTACCCCTTATGCTTGAATTATCAACTTTAGAAATTATAGAGAAACAAATCCTACAAATTGAATCCTATCTTTGGGAAAAAGAATTCGAAACAAGCTTTCGTATGAAGCGCCTCGTCGGTGACAATTGGGAGCTACTTTCTTGGAAAGAAGGGATAGGCCGTTTTCGCTTAACCTATACTAAATTAGCCTCTTTTGAGCTTTCTGGCGGTGTTCCAGATATAGAAGTTCCCCTATCAGAGGCCAGTGATGAAATAAAATTAAGGATTGGACCTCATCTTGAGAACTTCATGATGCGCTACTTTGAATTATCTAAAAAAATGGAAAATCAAACAAAAGGAATTGAATCCTTCAATAATTACTTAACTGACCTTCGTCAGAAAATAAGTGAATCCGGTGATGAGATTCGTCGCGTCGTGTCCGGTTAATTTCCCATAGAGAAATAATAAATTTCCTATCTTTATAGTCTGGAAAAGATGCATGAATATCATTAGTATAGGGCATCTTAATACAACTAAAACAAAGTTAGGAAATTTGGCCTATGGTACATGTCAAAAAAGGGCTGGACGTTCCCGTAAGTGGTGAACCCGTTCAGACAATTAGCCCTGCTCTTACTACAAAAACAGTCGCATTAACTGGTCCAGACTATAATGGAATGAAACCTTCCATGCTGGTTAAGGTTGGTGATGAAGTTAAAATCGGACAAGCTTTATTTGCCTGTAAAAAAGTTGAAGGAGTGATTTATACTTCTCCAGCTGGCGGAAAGGTTACAGAAATCAATCGTGGCGAAAAAAGGGTCTTTGAAACTCTTGTCATCGAAGTTGGCTCTGAAGAAGGGCATGTTGATTTCACTAAATACACCGGAAAAGAACCCAAAGATTTAAACCGTGATGAAGTTGAAGGCTTACTTGTCGAGTCCGGTCTCTGGACGGCTCTTAGAACAAGACCTTTTTCTAAAAATCCTGAACTAGGTTCTGAGCCCCACAGTATTTTTGTTAATGCTATGGATACCAATCCTCTTTGCCCAGACCCACAGGTCGTAATTAACGATAATAGTGGGGACTTTAAAAATGGTGTTAAAGTTTTAACTCATTTAACGTCTGGAAAAGTACATCTTGTTAAAAAAGCTGGCTCCAATATTGAAGGCCCAAACTGTAACGACGTAAATGTTCACGAGTTTAGTGGAGTCCACCCTGCTGGTAATGTGGGAACACATATTCATTTTATCGACCCTGTTCATGCCAATAAAATAGTCTGGTCAATTGGGTATCAAGATGTCATCGCCATTGGAAAACTTTTTTCTACTGGAAAGCTACACCTCGAAAGAGTTGTCTCAATTGCCGGCCCCCAAGTAAAAAGTCCAAAGCTTGTAAAGACAAGACTAGGAGCAAACCTTTCGGATCTAACCGCTGGTGAGCTCAAAGACGGAGAAAACCGAATCATTAGTGGTTCACTCCTAAATGGTACTCAGGTTCAAGGTCCATTTAACTATCTAGGGCGCTACCATAATCAAATTACAGTTTTAAGTGAGGGGCGTGATAGAGAATTTTTAGGATGGCAGATGCCAGGTATGAAAAAATTCTCGGTAACCCGTGCCTTTGTTGGAAAACTTTTTAATAAGAAGTTTGATATGCATACTAATCAAAATGGTTCTTATCGTGCCATGGTTCCAATCGGAAATTATGAAAAGATGATGCCACTTGATATGCTTCCCACTCAGCTTATTAGAGCACTTTTAACTCATGATACAGACTTGGCTCAAAAGCTGGGATGTCTCGAGTTAGACGAAGAAGACTTAGCACTATGTACATTTGCTAGTGTGGGTAAAAAAGATTTCGGACCAGTACTAAGAGAAAATTTAATAATGATTGAGAAGGAAGGATAATGAAGTTCTTGCGAGACTTGCTGGATAGCCAGCATTCGAAATTCGACAAGGGAGGAAAACTTGAGAAGTTTTACCCCATGTACGAAATGATCGACACATTTGTTTATACTCCCGGTGATGTAACCAAGGGGAGTGTTCACTTAAGAGATACTATAGATTTGAAAAGAACTATGGTTACTGTAGCAATGGCTTTAGGACCTTGTATCCTAATGGCCCTTTACAACACAGGCTTCCAGGCAAATACGGCTTTATCTGGAATGGGGGCAACTGTTGCTTCAGGGTGGAGAGGAGAAATCCTTTCAACACTTGGGCTTGGAGTAAACCCAGCAAACCTAATCGCCAATATGGTTCACGGTCTTCTTTATTTTCTTCCCATATTCCTAGTCACGAATATCGTAGGTGGATTTTGGGAAGTGATTTTCGCCACAGTAAGAAAACATGAAATTAATGAAGGTTTTCTTGTTACTGGTATTCTTTTTCCGTTAACTCTTCCTGCTACTATTCCTCTTTGGCAAGTTGCACTAGGTATTACCTTCGGTGTCGTAATCGCTAAAGAAATTTTTGGTGGAACAGGTAAAAACTTTTTAAACGTGGCATTGACCGCAAGAGCATTCTTATTTTTCGCTTATCCTGCACAAATATCGGGTGATGCTGTTTGGATTGCTGCAGACGGGTTTACAGGAGCTACGGCCTTAGGTCAGGCTGCTGCTGGTGGAGTTGCTGCTATTACTTCTAGCTGGAATGAAGCTTTTCTTGGGCTCATACCTGGCTCAATGGGTGAGACCTCAACTTTAGCATGTTTATTGGGGGCAGGTTTTCTCGTCTATACGGGAATTGGGTCTTGGAGGATCATGCTCTCACTATTAGTTAGTGCTGGAGTCTTTGCTCTACTTCTCAACTTTATTGGTTCGGGAACGAATCCAATGTTCGGGCTACCAGCTCACTGGCACTTCGTTCTAGGTGGGTTTGCTTTTGGTCTTGTTTTTATGGCCACTGACCCAGTCACAGGAGCCATGACCTTTAAAGGACAGTATTTCTATGGGGCTTTAATTGGCGTGATGGTGATACTTGTTAGAGTTATAAACCCTGCTTTTCCTGAAGGGATGATGCTCGCGATTCTTTTTGGTAACTGCTTTGCTCCTCTCATCGACTGGTTTGTTGTAGATGGAGATATTAAAAGAAGGGAGGCGCGTAATGCACAAGGATAGTACCGCAAAAACACTTCTTGTCGCTTTTCTACTTTGCCTGACCTGCTCAGTTCTAGTTTCAACTGCCGCGGTGAAATTGAAATCCAGGCAAGTTGAAAACAAAAAGCTAGATATAAAGAAAAACCTTCTTCTGGCCTCAAAGCTTATTAAGCCGACAGCAAGTAAAGATGAAATTAATGAAGCTTATAAAAATGTTGAGGCAAAACTTGTTGATTTAGAGACTGGTGAATTCGTAACAGATATGGACCCGGGATCTTTTGATGCGGTTAAGGCGAGCAAGGATCCAAAGAGAAATGTAATAATCCCTTCAGATAAAGACATTGCAAAAATTAAGCGCCGTTCAAAAATTGAAAAGATCTATTTTGTGAAAGAAAACGGAGTGATCAAACAAATTGTATTACCTGTAAATGGGAAAGGGCTTTGGTCTACTCTTTATGGATTTATGGTTCTAGGCACAGATACTAAAACTGTTCTTGGACTTGGGTTTTATCAGCATGGTGAAACCGCAGGTTTAGGTGGTGAGGTCGATAACCCAAAGTGGAAAGCACAATGGGCCGGAAAAGTAGCATTTGATAATGATTGGAATCCCGTTTTAAAAGTCGTTAAAGGTGGCGTAGTAGAGGGAACTTCTACAAGTCAACACGAAGTCGATGGACTTTCCGGAGCTACTATTACTGGTAATGGAGTAACTGGGCTGGTCAATTATTGGTTAGGCTCTCATGGGTTTGGTTCTTTCTTAGCAAAATTTAGAGCCTCTCAAACTCAAGGAGGAATGTAATGAAAATTAAAGAGACACTTTTCAATCCTCTTTTTAAAGATAATCCAATCGCCCTGCAGATATTAGGAATTTGCTCTGCTCTGGCTGTTACAACTAAACTAGAGACATCTTTGGTTATGTCCGCCGCTGTTGTTGCTGTTTGTGGTTTTTCAAATTTATTTGTTTCTATTATTAGAAATCATATTCCAAGTAGTATTCGAATTATTGCTCAAATGATCGTTATTGCATCGTTAGTTATTCTTACGGATCAGATCTTAAAAGCTTTTTTGTATGATGTTGCTAAAGGACTCTCAGTTTATATTTCCCTCATTATTACAAATTGTATTGTGATGGGAAGAACGGAAGGTTTTGCCATGAAAAATGGCCCATTCATCAGCTTCGTTGATGGAATTGGTAACGGACTTGGGTATTCAATCGTTTTAATTTTTGTTGGGTTCTTTAGAGAGCTTTTTGGCTCAGGAACTTTGATGGGTTATAAAGTTCTTCCACTCGTTGCAGACGGGGGATGGTATCAGCCAAATGGCATGGCCCTTCTTTCACCAAGTGCTTTTTTCTTAATCGGATTTTTTATTTGGGGTCTAAGGACTTGGAAGAAAGATCAGGTTGAGACGGAGTAGGGGGATATATGTTTGAACATTATTTAAGTTTATTTTTAAAAGCGGTTTTTGTAGAGAACTTAGCGCTTTCATTCTTCCTAGGTATGTGTACCTTTTTGGCAGTATCTAAAAAAGTTAGTACTTCAATTGGGCTAGGAATTGCGGTCGTCGTTGTTCAGTCTATTACAATTCCAGTTAATAATTTAATTTATAACTATCTTTTAAAAGAAGGAGCCTTGTCTTGGGCCGGAATGCCGGAAGTCGACCTTTCCTTTCTTGGTGTTATTTCTTATATCGGTGTTATTGCAGCCATGGTGCAAATTTTGGAAATGACACTCGATAAATTTTTTCCAGCACTCTATAGCGCTCTTGGGATTTTCTTACCCCTAATCACTGTGAATTGTGCCATTCTTGGTGGTTCACTCTTTATGGTGGAAAGAGATTATACGTTCGTAGAGTCTGTTGTTTTTGGCGTTGGATCCGGAACAGGTTGGGCCCTGGCTATTATGGCACTTGCAGGGATTAGAGAAAAAATGCGTTATTCTGATGTTCCTGACGGGTTAAGGGGCTTAGGGATAACTTTTATTACTGTAGGATTAATGGCCTTAGGGTTTCTAGCCTTCAGTGGAATTCAATTATAAAGAGAGAATAAAATGAATGAAATTGTTTTAGGCGTTACCATGTTTACTGCGATTGTGCTTGCCCTCGTGCTTGTCATTTTATTCGCAAAATCCAAGCTCGTTGCTTCTGGCCCCGTTAAATTAAATATTAATGGTGAAAAAGATATAGAAGTTGGGGCTGGTGGAAAATTATTAAATGTTCTTGCCGACGAAAAGCTCTTTGTTTCTTCCGCATGCGGCGGTGGTGGGACCTGTGGCCAATGTAAAGTTAACGTCCTAGAAGGCGGCGGAGAAATTCTTCAAACTGAACTTTCGCATATTACGAAAAAAGAAGCTCGTGAAGGATGCAGGCTTTCATGTCAGGTTGCAGTTAAGCAAGACATGAAAATTGAAGTACCTGAAGAAGTATTTGGGGTTAAAAAATGGGAATGTACTGTTAGGTCTAACCATAACGTAGCAACCTTTATTAAAGAGCTTGTTCTAGACTTACCTGAAGGGGAGAGTGTTCCTTTTAGAGCAGGTGGATTTATTCAAATTGAAAGACCTCCAGGACTTACAATTGACTATAAAGACTTTGATGTTGAGGATGAATATAAAGGGGACTGGGACCATTTTAATATCTGGCAATATAAGTCCTATGTTCCGGACGAGACAATTAGGGCCTATTCAATGGCAAACTATCCTGAAGAGACTGGAATGATCATGTTAAACGTGAGAATCGCTTCTCCTCCCCCTCGTTTGCCAGATGTTGAGCCTGGGAAAATGAGCTCATATATTTTCAATCTTAAGCCAGGTGATAAGTGTACGATCTCAGGACCTTTTGGTGAGTTCTTCGCAAGAGATACGAAAAAAGAAATGATCTTTGTTGGAGGTGGAGCAGGGATGGCGCCAATGCGCTCTCATATCTTTGACCAATTTAGAAGGATCAAGACAGATCGAAAAGTAACTTTTTGGTATGGAGCAAGATCAAAAAGGGAAATGTTCTATATCGATGATTTTGATACTATTCAAAAAGAAAATGAAAACTTTACTTGGCACTGTGCTCTTTCAGATGCCTTACCGGAAGATAATTGGGAAGGGTATACCGGATTTATTCACCAAGTTCTTTACGATAATTACCTTAAAGACCATCCAGCACCAGAAGACTGTGAGTATTACCTCTGTGGTCCTCCAATTATGAATAAATGTGTAATTGATATGCTTGTTGATCTAGGTGTAGAGCGTGAAGATATTATGCTGGATGATTTCGGAGGCTAAAATTAAGCTAGTTTTCGCCTTAGGGGCCTTTTTTATTCTGATAGGCTGCCAAAAGAAAGTAGAGCCTTCCCACATTGTGGGAAGGACTATGGGAACCACGTATTCAATAAAGTATTACTCCACAAAGACTAAGCCAGATATTAAACAGGTCAATAAAGAAGTAAATAGACTTCTAATTGAAGTAAATAGACAAATGTCTACTTACATACCTACTTCTGAAATATCTCGATTCAACCGTGAAATTAAAAGCCAAACGGCCTTTCCTATAAGTGATGATTTCTACTTTGTTTTAAAGAAGTCATTAGAAATTTCAAGAAAGACAGGAGGGCAGTTTGATCCAACAATTGGTCCCCTCGTGAATTTATGGGGATTCGGCCCAAATGGGGTTAAAAAGGTTCCTACAGAGGCTCAAATTAAGAAGGCTAAGTCTAGAGTCGGCTTTGAAAAACTTAGCTTAGATAGTCAAAATAAAAGAATTTCAAAATCAATAGATAATCTCTATTTAGATTTATCAGCTTCAGCTAAAGGCTTTGGGGTCGATAAAATCTCGCAGTATTTAGAAACTTTAAAAATTGAAAACTATATGGTTGAAATTGGAGGAGAGGTTCGAACTAAAGGCAGTAAAGGGGAGGCTCCATGGAGAATTGCAATTGAAGCTCCTCATCCAACTGACCAGTCAAAACCTTTTCAAAAAATTCTTGATTTAAATGAACACGCCGTTGCAACGAGCGGAAACTATCGTAATTACTTTGAAAAAAATGGGAAGAAGTTTGGGCATACAATAGACTTTCGGACCGGACGTCCAACAGAACATACTTTAGCTTCAGTTTCAGTTATTACAAAAGCTTCGTGTACTGAAGCAGATGCTTTGGCAACTGCACTAATGGTTATGGGACCTTTAAAGGCCCTAAAGTTTGCAGAATTAAATGGTATAAAGGCCTTATTCGTCTATAAACTTTCAGGTCAGACTGAGGGAACTTTTGTAGAAGAGTCTACATCACACTTTAAGAAGGAATTTCGCTTATGAAGATATTTTTTATCACCTTTGGAGCGATGTTAACTGTTATCTTTCTTATGGCCATTGGAGCTATCTTTAATAAAAAGGTGCTAAAAGGCTCTTGTGGTGGTCTAGGAAAGATTATGGGCGAAGACTGTATGTTTTGCGAAAAAAAAGATGAATGTGAAAAGGATAATTCTGAAAATGAGACCTTTGACGTTTAGGCCCTGGCAATCTCGTTTTGGTTTGTTAGAGGATACCCTTGAGTAACTCCCAAGAACTTTAAAAAACTTCTTAATAGAAAATGCCGAAACTTTCTTACCCAATAATTATTCAAAAAGTTTTTCGTGTGCCACTTACCATTCTTGGCGAACTTTACTCCGTAAAAATCTAAGTTTTCCCAAATCTCAGTTTGTTTAGTAACTTGCAGGGGAATTCCTGGATAAATTCTATGAAAATATTTATTTAAGTCTCTTAAGGTTTTTAAAGTTTCAAAAAAGTTAAACCAGGATTCTCCAGGAAATCCAATGAGTATTTGGCTGTCCACATGTATTCCTGCTTCAAAGGTATCTTTAACACATCTGTAGATCTCTTCTACAGTGTATTGCTTCTTCATCAGATCTAAAACATTCTGTGAGCCTGATTCAATTCCATAATTAACGGTATGGCATCCGGCCTTTTTCATTTTTCTTAGGAGCTCGGGGGTGAGTTTTTTATCAATTCGACAAAATCCATTCCAACCAACTACCAGCCCCCGCTCTATAATTAAATCAACCATGGATTCAAGTAAACGGTGATTCCCATTCATAAGGCTGTCTACAATTCTAAAATCAGAAATTCCATGATCGCGTACATGTAACTCCATTTCGTCAACGATTTGTACTGCCGTCTTTGTTCGAAAACTAACCCAGAAATTTGTTTCTGAGCAAAAAGTACAACTTGCGATACAGCCTCTTGAAAACTCTATGGGAATATTTTGTCCAGTGTACTTACTAAAATCAAAATCTGAAAAGTCAGGGGAAGGTAGATTCTTCATTTTAAGAAGGGGACGCTCTGGTCCCAATATTAGATTACCATCTTTTTCTTTTAAGATGACACCAGGGATGAACTTTTTAGGTTGCTTACCTTGGAAATAATTTAAAAGCTCTTCGACACTCTCTTCTCCCTCTCCAATTACAGCGGCATCGATATTCAAGTTCTCAAAGTCGAACTTTGAATCTTCCTTATTAACCTGAGCACCACCTATAAAGATCTTCAAAGAAGGATTCATCTTTCTAAGAATGGCAATGACCGTTCTGGTAATATGAATATTTGTTGAATAAACGGAAAAACCTATGGCCTCATAATTACTTTGAAGAATTTCTTTTGTGAAATCTTGAATAAGGGGAGATATAAACGGCTTTACATGTTCACTATAGAGTTTAAAGTTTTGCCAGTAGTCAGCCTCCTCCATGCTCCAAAACTCTGAGTGAGTAGATTTGAATTTATCCCAACCTTTTATATTGTAGTCCAAGGTCGTAACTTCATGTCCCTTGTCTTGAAGGTATCCTTTAAGAGCCGCAATACCCAGTGGAGGGGCATATGGGAGCCATGCAGGCATGAATACGAGAGCTATTTTCATTGACTCTATATTAGCAAAGAAACCAGTCCCTTCAAAACGCTTAAAACGAGGGTGTTTTGTTAATAATATTAGTCAGTTCCAGTATTTTGATAAGTGCATTATAATCATAATGAGGAAAGGAGATCTTCCATAATCAGGAACAAGGTAGAGCGGTGGCCCTAATACTTAAGTATTATAAAAATTTTATTTCGCTTTTCGTTTTTGTCATAGGTTTGACCTATCTATTCTATAATGCTGAAGTTCATCATATTGCGGGTTTAGATTGGAGAATTGGAATTGGGGTTATTATCCTTCATGGCCTTTTTTATTTTCTTCTTACTATTCCTCAGCTCTATATCCTAAGAAATTTGAATACTAAAGTTAACCTTGGACAACTTTTTTCAATTACGATCCTGACAAACTTTTTAAATCTATTACTACCTGCAAGAGGTGGAATATTTTTAAGAGGGATCATCTTTCATAAAAATTATGGAATGAAAAAAAGGGACTATGCAGCCTTTTCGTTGTTCATGAGTCTAACGGGCCTTTTTGTCATGGGAGCTCTTGGAGTAGTTTTTTTTCCTTTAATGGATTGGGATGGAGAAAAGCCCTCCGTTTTACTTATAGGAGGAGCGTCTAGCCTAATGCTCTTTGGCTTTTACGGACTTTATTCAACAAAAGCTCTCGCAAAATGGAGCAAAAAAATAGAAGTGCTTTATCATGAAAAAACGAACTGGAGTAAAATCAATAAAAAAAGAAACTTTATTACGACCAGCCTCTTCTATGGCGCAAGCGCCCTATCTCATGCCGCAAGAATTTACCTTTTATCACTATATTTTTATTTAGAACTAGACTTCTTTGACGTCTCTGGTTTGACAATTTTATTACTGCTAATAAATACAGTGCCGATCCTGCCAGGTAATATAGGAGTAAAGGAAGTTTCCTTATCTGGAATACTATCTCTGATGGGGCATAACCCTCAGATAGGATTCTTTATCGCAATTGTTGATAGAGTTATGGAATTAATCTTTTTAGGTATTCTTGGAGTCATCTTTTCTTTTAAGTGGAATATATGGAATGAATGGGGAAAAACTAATCAAGATCTTCTAAAAGATGAGTAGCCCCTTCGCTGTAACGTGTTAGAGTTTTAGCCGCACTGCGACTGCAATTGAAAAAACCAAGAAAACTAAACTCCAAGTAAATATCAAAGACCCTTCTAGAGTCCATTAGAGCGCTTCTGACATCAATTCTTTTGCATGGGACTATGATAGACAGGCTTTAAAGAATCGCCTTTGAATCAACGGTAACAGAAGCTTTTCACTCAAGGAATAAGTTGTTAAAATTTCAACGAGTTACGAAAAAAAGTTGGTGCCCGAGGCCGGACTTGAACCGGCACGTCCGTGAGGACGAGGGATTTTAAATCCCTTGTGTCTACCAATTTCACCACCCGGGCAAAAGGGTAAGGTCAACTGAATGCAGTTTGAGATTTTGGACTATCGTCGGGAGTTCTGTCAATGAAATTTACGGGTCTTTCCCTAGTTCTTTTATTTTTATTAGCTTCCTGCACCTCAAGAAAAGAAGGTCTAAAGCGTGTAGAAGCTGTTCCTGTTTGGTTTAAGACAGATAAACGCTTTTCTAATCAAGATCAAAATGGCGCGCCTTTAACTCATCCATTTTTTGACTTGGCGCCATTTGGCTCTACAAAAGATAACTCTATAAACTTTTTTGTTACTACGCCCATAAACTCAAAGCATTATTACGATATAGATCTCGTCTCTGGGATGCTTTACAGAAAACATAGTTATTGCGAGCAGGTCGATATTTGGGAAAAATATGAATCCGATATCCATAGACCTAGATTTGCAATTGGGGTAGTTCCTCGGTTACTTGACCAATTAGGAAACCCTCAAAAAATCATTGTGTTTGGAAAAAAGAATTACTTTCATAAATTTAAACACGATGTGACATATAGCCAAAGGGCCAAAGTGGTAGGTGGGGTTATTCACCAATATTGCCAGAATCATCCCTGTAAAACGAGGGATAACTGGTTATCTACTCTTGTATTGATCGGTGTTAACTCTGAAGATCCTAGATATTCCCAAATTAAAAACTTAAGCCAACTCAAAAAGAAAGTTAATTGGAACTATTTTAAAGCTTTTATGGAAAATGGCTTTGGTAGAACTAAGAATGGACCATTTGAGGCTCCCGCTTATCGAATGGTAGGTGAAGTTCCAGGAAAAGAAGCACTCAAGTTTGCTATTACGAAAGGACATTTGTTTAAATTTGAAGAAATGAGGAGATTGCGAACGAGTTGTCAAAAACTTTATGACTACCTTTGGGAAGGGTCAAAGGTCGTTAGGCAGTTGGCAAAAGAAAAGTCTAAAATTGAAAAGAAAAACAAGAAGAAAAGCGACTACCTTTTCGTGATAGAGAATAAATATAGTGATACCAAAGCTGCCGTAACCGTAAATCGCTTTGAAGAACAGTCAATTCTTAAGAAAAATAAGACAAAAGAATTAATGGACTTTAAAGGTAATAAGAAAAAGTATTCGGATTTTTCTACGTTCTTTTTTGATTTTTACGGGAAGTACTCTAAAAGATACAAGACTTGTATCAAGTTTGTGAAGCCAAGTAATTTAAGTGAAGATGCACAAAGGCATTGGTTCTTTGCCTTTGTGAATGGATATATGAAGCTTGAAGATGTGGATTATATCTATAGGTGTGGCAAAAGAGGCTGGGTTGAGAATAGTCGTCTTTCAAATGGGAAAAGAATTTTTGACTTGACCGCAAATCGAAAATGCTTAGCCTACTCACTTGATTATGCTTTTGATCAAGTCGTTACAGTTAATACAGGTTTAAAAAGAGCATCCAGACCTTTTAATCGCTTTATTGAGTACGATTATGGTGTTGGGGGTTCTCACCGTAAGATTCAATCTTGGATTTACGACAATGGTAAGAAAATTTCCTGCTCCGAAAGTGAAGACGTTGAGGCTAGAGAAAACTGGAAAAAGAAAAACCCTGAGACAATTTTTCCTCGTGACGTTCAATGGAAGCGTTTTACAGTTGAATAAAAATATAGATGAATGACTCGAACATGAACTCCAATATAATTTCAGAAGTGGCCTTTACGGCTAATTCTGAAAGCTTTTTAAAAAAATGGAATGAATCGATTCTCCAAGATGAGCTATGGCCCTTTCCTGTTTCATTTTCTTGTTGTGCCTCAGAGTTAAGAAGCTTTAGAGGGATGCAAAACTCATCTAGTTATGTCGATGTTTCTGATATTTCTCGCCCACCAGAAAAGGCAGACTTATTGATCGTGGGAGGAACAATTTCTCAAAAGATTGCTCCTCATCTCATAGATATCTACGAGAGAATGCCTGAAGAAAAATGGGTGCTAGCTGTAGGGGCTTGTGCTTCAAGCGGTGGACCTTACTGGACCCATAATGTTGTTCAGGGTCTGAGTCAAATAATTCCGGTAGATGTATACCTTCCAGGTTGTCCTCCCTCTAAAGAAATGATTATTCAGTCTTTTGAAGCCATTAGGGAAAGAGTTGCGAAAAAAGTCTCTGCTCTCTCACAGACTAGGTGGAGTCTCAATGTTTGACTTTCAAGAGCAGGAAGACCTGGACCTTATTAATAATCGCAAGTTACTGCTTAATGAACTTGAGCTTGAGTTTGGTGAGAATCTGACTTTAGGCACGACAGAAAATATTTCGATAGTTGTGAGTCCATCTAGTTACCTTGAGAAAATTTTGCAACTTAAAAATAGTTTTGGTTTTAATTTCTTCTTAAATTTATGGATTAGTGACAATATTGCCGACGGAGAAAACTTTGAGCTAATGGTTCAACTTCTCAATATGGACACCCATCAAAGAGCCATTATCACATGCCCGGTCACAGAACTAGAACCAGTTCCTAGCCTTTCAGATATTTATCATGGAGCTTTTTGGTGTGAACAAGAATCATGGGATATGTATGGCGTAAGTTTTGACTCTATTCCAAAAGAAAGAATTCTTTCACCAGAAGGGATGGAAGGCCATACCCTAAGAAAAAACTTTGAACCTAAGCCGTTTAGATTAAAGCAGTCTGTCGATTACAGCTTTTCGCCGGACCCAAGAGTTTCACGAAGTGAGTGGAAGAGAAGATCTGTTCACAAGTTAGATATGTTTGGAGGGGAAGTAAACGGACCCCTTAGAGCTATTGTAGAAGTTTATGATGAGGTTATTGAAAGAGGGCGATTGGAGATAGGTTATCTCCATAGAGGTGTGGAGAAAATATTTGAGAATCTAAGTCTCAACCAAATTCAGCCACATCTTTGCCGAATCAATACGAGTTCACCCACCATGTTTCAGCAGGCTTGGTTTGGTGGAATTGAAAAATATTTAGGTGTTCATATTCCAGATAGAGCTAAAGCTCTAAGAATGGTCTTTAATGAACTAGACAGAATTTATGAACACCTCGACACCATTGGTAGGATCGTTGACAATTTAGGCTGTTACCCTTTTTTAAAAGAAACTATAGAAATGCAAGAGTCTATTTTAATGGTCATGAAAAAATACTCAGGTCAAAGACTAAATGGAAGCTTAATTTGTTTAGGTGGAGTCAAGAGTGATGTTCCTAAGGGTTGGCTAACTGAATGTTTGAACTTACTAGGCTTTTTAGAGAAAAAAGTACTCGAGGTAACTAAGTTAATTTCAAACTCAACGCTTTGGATGAAACGGCTGTGCCGATTTGAACTAAATTCAAAGCAGGCTATGGATTGGGGGGTTTCAGGCCCTAACTTGAGAGCTTCCGGGGTCAATTATGACATGAGGAAGGTTTCACCTCATTATTTTTATAACGATATTGAGTTCGAGGTACCTCTGGGAATTAATGGTCAATGTTATGATCGATATTTAGTTAGAGTTGAGGAAATTCTTCAATCTCTTTCAATCATTAGTCAGCTTTTAGATAACCTACCTCTAGGTGATACTAAAACCAAAGATAATCGAGTACTAATTCCGCGCAAACAAGATGTTTACTCCGAAACTAACGCACTTATTCAGCATTATCGATTTTATGATGGAGGAGTGATTCTTCCAGAAGGGGAGTTTTATAACTCAATCGAATCTTCTAATGGAGAGTTAGGTTTCTATGTCCATTCAAGAGGAGAGAGTACTTTAAATAGAGTTAAGCTAAGAACCCCAGGCTTTTACTCAGGCCAATGTTTTACTGATATTTGTGAAGGTGGAAGTATAGAAGAGCTTCCCTTAGTTATTAACTCTCTAAATTTAGTTGTAGGGGAGATCGATAGATGATCCTTGGGAAGAACCTCTATAGTAAGTCGTCAAAAATACTTAATCTATTGAGAATTTTTAATTTAATATTACCTTCGATATGGAAGAAGTCATCCGACAAATTTGGAAACTCTGAAATACAAAATGAGGTAGGTGCGCCGGCCCTCACCCTAACGGACACAGGTGGGCTACGCTGTACCAGTTGCATGCTTTGCCAAAATATATGTCCAAGCTTTTGCATTAAGATAGAAACTTTTGAACATGCAGAAGAAGAAGCGGCTCCCTTAAACTTTGATATTAATATTCTAAAGTGCACTTTTTGTGGATTATGCGAAGAGGCTTGTCCTGTAGACGCTATTCGAATGGTAGGACCAATGCCGATGGCCGGACATAGTGAACAAAATTGGATTTGGGATAAAGAATACTTAAGCACTTATGCAGGTGAGCTTAGAAGTAAGGTTGGGGAAGATCGCCCCTTGATGCCCTAAGAAAATATTTCGAAGAAGTTTATTTTCTTTTCCTCACTAATCCGTTTTAAAAAGTTATCTCGAGAGATTTCTTTGCCTCCAAAAGCCTCAACAATCGGAGTTACCATCTGGGTATCTAAATAGTTAATTCCGTAGTCTGACAATCGCTCCATTAACCTATAGAGCGCTATCTTGGAGGCATTTGATTCTCTGTAAAACATCGACTCACCCGAAACATGACCACCAACTAATACACCGTAAAGTCCGCCGACTAATTCTCCGGTCTCTTTATTTATTGTTTCAACGGAGTAGGCATGGCCCGCGTTATGAAAATTTATATAGCCTTGAATAATTTCAGGAGTAATCCAAGTTTCAGATTCATTCTTTCTATTTTTAATGCAGGCACATGCTTCAATTACATCCATGAAACAAGTATTGAACCTCACTTCAAATTGACCTCGCTTTAATGCTTTTTTAAGACTTGTTGAAACGATTAAATCCTTATAATCCAGTACCCCTCTAGGGTCAGGGCTAAACCAAGCGAGTGGAAATTCTCTAGAAATTGGCCAAGGAAATATTCCCCTTCGATAAGCTAGTTTTAATGAAGAGACCTCTAGGTCTCCTCCAACTGCAACGAGTCCCGATTCATCTGCTGTATCAACTGAGGGAAAGTCGAGAATGGCCATATCAATCAAAAGCCTCAAGAAGTTTTGAGGCAATTAAAGAGGCAACATCAAGAGTCGTTTCAGGTTCTGGGGATGATTTCGTTTTGCTTCCGTAGTGGTTAATGAAGGGAGCAACTTCAACTAAGTCGGCTCCAATAGTTTCAAATTGACTAGCTACTCTGTCAATAATAAGGCTTGCTTCGTGAGGTCTTAGGCCCCCTTCCTCGGGTGTACCTGTTGCAGAGGCATACTCTGAATCAATTGCATCAATATCAAAACTAATATAAATTTTTGTAACACCCTGACTATTAAATTGAGATATTATCTGATCTGCTATTTTTTCAGGTCCATTGATTCTCGTTTCTTCTGCCCAGTACTGCGAAATTTTATATTTTTCTTCCCAGTAAGCTTTTTCTTTTCCGCTTCTTCGGATTCCCACCTGTGCTAAATGTTGTGGGCTTTTTAAATGGGGGAGTATATTAGCTGCCCAAGTTGCAAAACACTTATCAATACCTAGTCTCTCCTCAAGTAGGTCCGTATGGGCATCAAAATGAAGGATACCAAGATCTGGGTTTTTCTTAATAAATGGTGGTAGGAGACCGGCACTTACTGAGTGATCTCCACCAAGAGATAGAATTTTCTTATTCGAATTTAAAAGTGTCTCGATAACCATCTCGCATATTGATAATGCAGAAACTGGTAGCTTTAGGTCTTCTCTAAATAAAGCCTTTCTTATTTTTGAAATAGTCTCTTGGTTTAGATAACTATCATGCAATAAGTGTGGAACAACTCTAATATCTCCGATATCAAAATAAGATGAAATTTTAGATTTTATCAACGACTCTCTTATAAACAGCGGCCCCCAATTGGCTCCTCGAACTATTCCACCACCATTATCGCTAGGGACGCCTAGTAGGAGATGTTTGGTTCCGTCCTGAATCTGTTCTAACGATTTCTCCCATGAACTCTGAATATCATTGCTTCCGTATAAAGAGTTTTGGACAAAAGACTTTTTCTCTTTTCCCGTTTCCACAGTAAAGACCCCGTCTCCAGGTGGGCAAAGTAAGTTTTTAAAGATGTCTAATTCTTTCATTTTTCTAGGCTATCAGATTAAAAAGGATTTATCCGGTGAAAGTTTATTTTTTAAAGAAAGTGATGAATAAGTATCCAAAAATTTATCAACACTAGAGCGGTGTGTTAAGAAGTCATTAAGGACTTTATATTCAAAATCTAAGATAAGTTGGTCAAGGTTATTACTAACTCCTGCAATATGGGAAGAGCAGTGTAAGTTTTCAAATTCGGAGAATTCATTAACTTTAAAAGGCTCGTTTTCAAAAACATCAAGATAAGCATGTGCTGATTTATTTTCTCTTAAGTAATCTTTTAGGTCTTCTTGATTTATAATTTTTCCTCTTGCAGCATTTACTATGACCGAGTCTTTTGGAAGGCGTGACAGTAGTTCCTTATTAACTAAATGATGGCTTGTTTGATTTAAGCTTGCAGCGATTAATACAATATTCTTATTTTCAGGAACTAATTCCTCAAGTCCTTTAAAAGGATCGTAACAGGAGAGGGAGTTAACAAGAGGACTCAAACATTCGATTAGTTTATTTCCAATTAATCCCCGACCTATAACTAAAACATTTTGATCAGCCAATCTTTGTCTTTTCCAGCTTCTTGATGAGTCCCAGCTTTTTCTTTCTAAGATTTGACAATAGTGTTTAAAAACACAGGAGAGAATATATTCAGTAACCCCTGCTGCTCTAACTGGATTACCAACAATTATTGGGAAGTTATAGCCTCTTACAAAGCTAGAAGGAATATTATCGTAGCCCGAATTTGGATGAATTATCAATTTAACGTTCTTGATTGAGTCAGCTGTTAACAGCTCGAAACGAGTATGGGTGTTTGTGATAAGTATATCAGCGTCTGTTAGTTTATTGGCCGGAGTGATTGAAAGCTTAGAGAGTCTATTTATTTCAAGTTCTTTAAAGTTAGGGGCTTGGTAAGGGGAAATATCCGTTCTAAAGAATTGAAGATTAGTGGTTTCCATCCTCTGCATGCCTTTTATCGATTGAGTAAGATCTTTGTAGGTTTTTATAATCGAGCTCTTTATACTCTGTCTTACATACAGATATCAAGCGATGTTTGTACCTATGAGAGCCCTGTCTTAGGTTTGTTCTTCGAACAGTGCGGCACTTCCTAACGGGACGGTCATAGCTAGGTAATTCACTGGTACTTCTATCTTTATTTTTTATAAAACCGAGTTTCTTAGCCAAGACGTCCATATTGAGCCGTTCTACCTTTCCCCTTTTTTTACTAAAGAGATAAGAGTGAAAGTCAATCGGAGAGTCCTTATATAGAACAACTTGTGCAACGTCATCTGGAGAGATAGTCGCTCTACCCATAATGTATTTGGTGGGCCAGTTAATCTTTCCGAAGGCATGGTAGACGAGCTCTGAACAAACAACTTTATCTGTGGTTGTTACATCAAAATTAAAATCATATTTTTTACCAATCTGATTCATTATTCTTGAATACATCTGAAAAACTTCATCTTTATCATCATTTAGTATACTTGGATGTCTAAGGATTAAAATCTCATCTATATTCATCCATTCTCTAATGCTAGCGGTTCTTACACCAGGCCGTAGAGCTTCTACTATTACGTGACCTTTTCTCAGTTTTTCATGATGAGGAACTACGGAGGGATGGTTCCACATCCCTATATTCTTTAGCTGCTTTTCTGTTCCGATATACATGGCCGCGTGACCAAAGTTTCCTGGTATAAAGGTATCCGTTAAGGCAAAAGGCGTTTTTTCAAAAATCATATCTAGTGGTTTTAGGACTGACTTTAGATTTGCGATAACTTGTTTATCTTCGTGAAGATAACCTTTACGCCATCTGATAGCACCAACGGTGTTGCCAAAGAAGCCACTGATAATATTCATAGATTTATCAAGGAATGAAACAAAACCATCAATAAAAGAATGTTTTTTCAGCTTCAAACTCGCATCAGATAATAACTCGTTTGTTATTTGATTTTCATCAATTGTTTGCATGAGTTTTTTAATTTGCTCATCAGTTTTAGAAAGTCTTAAAAGCTCAGATCGATTTTTACGATAATCAGTTAAGAAATCACGAAGCTTTGCGCGGTTCTTTTTAGATGTCGTATGTTCGATCATTTGTCCGAGTTCTTTTAGCTTATAGTTTTTATTGCTATCTGCTTTTAAAATATTCTTAACGATTCTTCTGATTTTTCCCTTCCTATAAAAATGAAGGTAGCCATCCCTATAAATGCCAAACAAATTTACGTGAGTTGATAGCCAAATCAAATTTCTCTTCGTTAGTTCAGGATTCTCTTGGACAACAATCTTTTCGTCCTTAGCTTGATCGCCAATCTGATAAAGACTTGAGTACTCAAGGGCCCTTGCTGATAGAGTATGAGTGGCACCCAAAATTTTGGCGAGTAGGTGAAGTTCATGTCCATTTAATACTGAGCTTTCTGCAACAATATTTTGGACTTCTTTTCCAAACCTATTATTGAGGCCTTGTTGCTTGTTAATGGCATTGTGAAGTTTTAAAAACTTTCCAATATTTTGATTTAGCTGATTTGAATGAGAAGCAGGTTCATCCCAAGAGACAGGTGTTTCTAGGATAACCTTTGCAATTTCCCGAAAAAAAGCAGTTGGGCTTTTTAATATTGGGTCATAAACATCTGCCAGACAGAGGTTTAAAACCAGGCCGAGGGCCAAAATAGCTTGAATTGAGGTTTTTATCATTAGTTTCCGCTTGTATAATCAGATATTTATAGCACTAATAGGGTACCGACGCAACGCGGTGTGTAAAATCGAAAGGGCTTCTTCAAAGTTTGACATCAGTCAGGTCTAAGCCTAAAAATGACCTAAAATTAGAAAGATAGAGTGGTTATGATTCATATAAAAAGCAGTAGAGAGATTGAACTCATGCGAAAAACGTCAAGGTTGGCAGCTTCAACTCTTGAAATGATCGAAGAGTATATAAAACCAGGTGTTACCACCGAAGAGCTAAACTCAATTTGCCATAAGTATATTTTGGACAATGGAGCTTATCCTAGTCCCCTTAATTATAATGGTTTTCCAAAAAGTATTTGTACCTCTCCTAATGAAGTTATTTGTCATGGAATTCCAAGCGAAAAAGTCATTTTAAAAGATGGGGATATTTTAAATATCGATGTGACGACTTATTTAAATAAGTTCCACGGCGATACTAATAAGACATTTTTTGTAGGAGCTGTTGATCCAATCATTAAAGATTTAGTCGATATTACATATAAATGCATGAGAGAAGGAATAAAGACTGTAAAGCCTGGCGGCAGAATTGGTGATATTGGTGCGATCATCCAGGAAATAGCCCACGATAGTGGTTACTCAGTCGTTGAAGAATATTGTGGCCATGGGATTGGTAGAGAGTTTCATGAAGAACCTCAGGTAGTTCATGTTGGAAAGAAGGGAACTGGCCCAGAGATGAAGCCAGGGATGACTTTTACGATCGAACCTATGATAAATCTTGGAGACCGCCATTGTGAACTTCTTTCCGATGGTTGGACGGTAATCACAAGAGATAAAAAATGGTCGGCTCAATTTGAGCATACCATCTTAGTTACTGATGAAGGGCATGAAATCTTAACTCTTCGAACAGACGAAGATGCCAATTACTAATCTTTATAATAATGAATCACCATTATTTCATTCATCTAGTGCTGAGCACTTAAACACCAGACTATTTTTAGATTTTAATAAACAGGACGTGCTTCAAGGCCTTTATTATACAATTCCTAAAGGAAGTAAATGGGGCTTACAGCTATCTGAACTGGCTAAAGAGTGTGAAAAAAAATCATTCTTTGAGCTTCAGCGCGGAGTTGAAACATCTAATACAAACTGTGATTCATTTTTTGACCTTCCGAGTTTCCTGCTTAAAGAGGCATTAGAGATTTATAGAGGAAAGGTTCCCGCACTAAACGAACTAAAAAAATGTGTAGATGATGAACTAATTTGTCGATGTTTTGGAATCTATAAAAATGAATTATTAGATGTTTTAGATAGTAATCCAGAATTTAAGGAAAAAGATCTAACTAACGCGACGAGAGCAGGTGCTGGTTGTAGTACATGCTTAGGTGATTTTCAGGAGCTATTCTCTGAGGCGAGAGTTAGACAGGCAAAAAAACTCTTAGATAGTTAAGATTTATTCGCTTTCTTATCTCTTTGTTTTTTATCTTCTTGGCACTTCTTTCTAATATTCTGAAACTCTTTGAGGGAATTAAAAATATTCTTTATTCTTCTTTTTTCATTAATAAGTTGAGTGGTTCCCAATTCATTTTCTAAATATTTAAAACGGTTTTGAAAATAGCGAAGGTCGGGAATATATTTTGTTAAACAATCTGGTGTAGCTGTTCTGCTTTGCAGGTCAGATAAATAAGAGAAAAAGATATGTGGGATTCGTCTTTTAATTTCTTGAATAGTTGAAAGCTGAAAGTTTCTGATACTGGCATTAGTTACTCTATTACTTAATATAAAAACCTTTTCACCATCTAATAAAACTTCTCTCATTAAATCTACGGAGGGGGTGAAAACTGGGCTAACACATACCTTCAAGTAATATTCTTTTTTCAAAGTAATATCCCCAGCACCCACTAAGTCATTTAAAAAAATTTGATTAAGTTTATATACAGGACCCGTTCTTTTAGATTTATGTAATCTAAGCTCCTCTCTTCCGAGACATCCCACTAATGGATTCATGGCCGAGTGAGCCAAAGTAATTGTTAGAAAATATAGTAAAATCGTCGGAATTATTCTCATACCTACCTCTATTTTAAGTCTATGTGCGTAGAATTCAAGGGACTAACTAATAAAGCATTGATATATTTATCCTATGAAGGAAATGTCACTTACTGATCACTTAGAGGAGCTAAGGAAAACCCTGATTAGAGTTGTCCTTATCTTAGTGATCACTTTTTTTGTTTGTTATGGCCTAGGGGAACATATTTCCGAAATTCTCTTAAAGCCACTTCGAGGGGCTATTGCTGAGACTGGAAATGGTCAGGTTGTTTACCTTGGTATCTTGGACAAGGTCCTATCCCAACTCCAAATTGCCTTTTGGTCTTGCATAATAATTAGTGCCCCTATCTGGTTTTTTGAAGTTTGGCGCTTTATCAAACCAGGATTATATGACTATGAAATCAAAATGGTTAGGCCATTTCTCGCCATAGGTTTTGTGCTTTTTTGTTTAGGCGTTAGCTTTGGATACTTTCTTGTTTTTCCTATCGTCTTACCTACTCTTATGGACTTTGGAGTAGGCGAAGTCGCTGCAACGATCTCTTTAAAGGAATACTTAGTTTTATCATCTAAGATCCTCGTCTTTTTGGGACTTGTTTTTCAGCTCCCAAATATTTTATTGATCTTGGGATTTATGGGGATGGTGACGAAATACTCCTTAAGGGAAAAGAGAAGATATATCTATGTTGGCTTTGCGATACTTGCTGCGATGATTACACCTCCAGATGTTGTTACAATGCTCGGGCTTTGGTTACCTTTAGTATGTTTATTTGAAATTGGAATTTGGGGAGTGGCCATAATTGTTCATCCTTACTTAGCTAGGCAGCACTCATGAAAGTAAAACTCCTAATCTTTTTCTTAGCGTTCTGGATGGCTCCCTCGGTCTTGATCGATTTCGTAGCTGCGCCCGCCATATTTAGGAATGTTTCAAATATAGAAGAGGCTGGAACTCTGGGGATGGTTATCTTCAAAGCATTTAATAGTTTAGAGTTAGCTCTTTCACTTATTATTTTTGTCTTAGCGTTTTCCCTTTCGAAGTCGAATATAATTAAAAAACCTTGGTTAATCTTATTTTCGGCTTTAGTCATGTGGGCTGGGTTCTTTAGATTTTATCTTAGCCCCTCAATTATAGAAATTAATAAAGAAAGATATCAATTGTCTGAGGAGTCAGAGCAATTCGAGATTCTTTCAAAGGAACATCGTTTCTACCATAAACTTTACGTGAAAATGGAAGGTGCTAAAGTTATTTTCTTATTAGTAGGAGTTATAATGGTTTTTCGAATCCGTGAGGAGCAAGAAATATGATCTTAGTTACAGGTGCTGCCGGCTTTATTGGTTCTGTTTTAGTAAAAGAGTTAAATGAATCGGGAAGAGAAGACCTAATCCTTGTTGATCGTCTAGGAAATGATGAAAAATGGAAAAACCTTAGGGGAAAATCTTTTATTGAATATATTCATGCAGACGAGCTTTTCACGGGGGCATGGGATGAAGTTCTAGAAGGTATTTCAACGATTTACCATTTAGGGGCCTGTAGCTCTACAACTGAAAGAAATGTCGATTTTCTTATGGAGAACAATGTTAACTATTCTAAGAACTTGTTCGATTTAGCAATTGAGCGAGATATACCAATTATGTATGCCTCTTCAGCAGCAACTTATGGTGGAATTGAAAAGGGATTTGATGACGATCATCAAAAGATAAAAGAGTTAAGACCACTAAATGCCTACGGTTATTCGAAGCAACTTTTTGATGAGTGGGTACTAAAGCTTGAGAAGAGGCCAAGTCTTTGGTTTGGTATAAAGTTTTTCAATGTTTTTGGTCCAAATGAATATCATAAAGAAGAAATGAGATCATTAGTTCATAAAGCTTATGGGCAAATTAAGAGTAATGGACAAGTTAAGCTTTTTAAATCTCATAGAACTGATTTTGAAAACGGGAAGCAACTTAGAGATTTTATTTATGTTAAAGATTGTGTAAGAGCAATGCTTGCCATGATGGAAAAAGGTTCCGGAAGTGGAATTTATAATCTTGGAACAGGTAATGCTAACTCCTTTGATGATTTAGTCGATTATACTTTTAAGGCAATGAAAGAAACTACGAAGATTGTCTATATCGATATGCCGGATAGTATTAAGCATCAGTATCAGTATTTTACAGAAGCAAATATGCAAAAGTTAAATCAATTGCTACCTGATTTTAAATTTACCCCATTAGAGGAATCAATAAAGGATTATGTCGGGCATCTTTCAAGTGATGATCCCCACTACTAGGAGCTATTATGAGTTTCAAAGGCGGAGTTGAAGAAGCAGCTAAGATGCTAGCAGGTCTAGATCGCGAAGGTAGGGAAAATGTTTTGGAAATCATAGCCAAAAAAGATCCTCAAATGGCCGAGAACCTAAGAAAGAATATGGTAACTCTTGAAGACTTAAAATACTTAACGGTAAAAATGCTTCAAGAGCTTTTAAGAGATATTGAAATCACAGATCTTGCATTGGCCTTAAGGATTTCTTCTGATGAACTTAAGGCTCATATCTTACAAAATGTATCTTCCTCTCTAAGAAAAGATATTGAAGACGTTCTTTTGGGTCCTCCTCAATCTGTTTCAAATGTTAATGAAGCCACTGACAAAGTTATGGAAGTGGTTTTGAAAAAAATTGATAAGGGAGAGTTGGTCATTAATAAAGATGGCGAAACTCTCATCTAACTTACTCTAACTTACAAAGTGTCATAAACAATTCTTGTCAGGGGCATTTTGTCGGTGACTTTTCACCACTGGTGACACTGCATTAAGACATCTAAGTTCCTAAAATTTATCTAAAACAACTTGGCACGCTTCTAGCAACAGTAGTAAGTAACGAAGCTCACAGGAAGTGAGCATTGGACGGACACTGCGGGGGCGCAAATCCAAGGATGGAGTAATCACCCCCAACATTATTTCTAGGATGGAAATAGCTGTAAAAAGCAAAGCAAATGGAAGAGCGTTAGACTAAGGAGGTCTTATGAAGTTTACTCAAAACAATTGGAACAACTGGCTTTCTAAAATTGAAAACGCATGGTTTTATTTACGGAACCCTAGCTTACTAGTGATGAGCTTTGAACGGGTAGAGGTTCAAGTGAACACGACTGAAGATTTATATGAATATGACTTAGAAGCCTAAAGGCAAAAAAATTTTATACATAATAAAGGCCCTCACTTGAGGGCCTTTTTTATTTTCTAACTAACAATATCTGGCCTACTTATACTTACTGACAATATGCGACAAATTTGACACCCCAAAACGCCACTGGGTCAAAATTCCATCTTTTATACTTAGTTAAATCATTGAAATCATAAGCCCTAGGTTTGGCACAGATATCGCAAATAGGTATGACAGTTGACCCTAGGACGGGGTCGTAAGTAGGACACTAACGCCACAGGAATTGGCAAACTTTAAATATGGAGATTTTATGGAACAGACAACACTAGAACATTTTTCAAAACTTTTTAATGAACTTAAGAACTCTCAAGTAATGAAAGACGAGCTTTTAAATGCTGAGCTTGCAAAGCTTGAAGGTGGCGACGAAGTAGACGAGGCCACAAATAATAGAGACCGAGACCTTTTAATAAAACTAAAAGGAAGACAAACCTTTTTTCTTAGAAAAGTGGATCACGCACTTGATCGAATCGATAAGGGGACTTTTGGTGAATGTTTTGAATGCGGGGATAATATCTCAATGGAGAGATTGTACGCCAGACCTACAGCAACTCATTGTATTACCTGTAAAGAAGATCAGGAAAGAGGTGAAAGCCATATGCTTTACGAGAAGAAATCTCATACTCGTGGAAAAGAAATTCTCAACGATGCTATAAAGACGATTCCCATGGAAAGTAACGAGATTAACGGAGAAAAAGTCCTTAAGTTTAATAGAGAAAAAATTAATCTCGGACTTCAAAATCAAATAAGCTAATTTCTTAAAATACCCCACTTCGGTGGGGTATTCTCTTTTACATAGCCGTGCTACAATTTAAGTTCTATGTCAGAACTGCGACCAGAGAAAAACTATATTCCAAGCCTTGATGGGCTCAGAGCCATCTCTATAATCCTTGTCATTTTTTATCACGCAAACCTCTTCCTTGGTTCTGCATTTGAAAAAACATTTACATTTGAAATTTTAAATTCAGGAAATATTGGAGTAAGCTGCTTTTTTGTTTTGTCTGGCTTTCTTATAACAAGAATCCTTTTAAATACGAGAGACCATCCGAGCTATTATAAAATTTTCTTTTTTAGACGATTGCTAAGGATTTTTCCACTTTACTACTTAATCTTAATTATTGCTTTTGTGATACTTCCTCAGTTTGATCATCCTCGGCTTGATAAGTGGTCTGGTACCGACCCAACCCTATATTGGTTCTATCTTTCAAATTTTTATATAGCTTCAGTTGGAAAATTTAATCATGGCTTGGTTGATCTTTCTTGGTCACTATCAATTGAAGAGCAGTTTTATTTTGTTTGGCCTTGGCTAGTCTTATGGATTAACCCTAAACGCTTAAAGATTGCCTGTTATTTAGGAATTTTGATTTCAATTTTAAGTAGGATTTACTTCGGATACAAAGGCAATTCTGAGATTCAAGTATACGTTCTGACCTATTGTCGGCTTGATGGCTTATTGATGGGGTCCTTACTTGCTTTAGAGGATAAGAGCTTCTTAAGCTTTTCGAAAATAAAAAGGTTTAGAAGTTTGATTATGCTTGGGAGCTTTCTTTTTGCCTGCCTATTTAAGTTTACGATCCTTAAGGATTCTCTTTTTAATATGGCCGTCAGTTATTTTTGTATAGCCCTCTTTTTTAGCTGTGTCTTGTCAGATGTCTTAGAGAAGAATTATTCATTTTTTTCAAACTCAATATTGATTTCTTTAGGAAAATATAGCTATGGAATCTACTTGATTCATTTTCCCGTCCAAGCGGCTTTGAGAGAGGTTTTCTTTAAGAGTCTAGTCCAGGAGTCTAGCTATATAGGTCTGATGTTCTATCAACTTCTGTTCGTCTTAATAGTTACAGCTGTTAGCTACATACTTTCATTTTTTGTTTTTCATTTATATGAGAAGAGATTTTTAAAGCTTAAAAGATATTTTAGCTATTAGAAGCTCCTTTGCATGAACAAAGGAGCTATGTAACTTATTCGTTATCGTCATCTGGTTCTTTTTTATTTATTTCTTTTTCGTTATCGTCATCTGGTTCTTTTTTTGAAGGGTTGATAACTTCATTAACAAGCTTTTTGAATTTCTCTTGTTCGGCGGCCTGTCCTCTTGTACAGCTAGCACATTTTTGAAGTTGCATTTTACTAAAAGCCTTTTTGACTTTATTATCTAAAGAAACAGAAGCTCCGATCTCTATTAGAAAGTCTCTAGTCTTAATAGCTTCATCTACAAAATCATTTATTTTGGCCTGTCTCGACTCGACAAGAGTGTGAAACTTTGAATCCCACTTAAAGTAAACATGCTTGGCCTTGATATATAAACCTGCAACGCCAAACCAACCAAACTTTGGTTTTTTTCTAACGTCAGATACTTTAACTAGGGTCATGGTCATTAAAATATTGTATCTATATCTAAGCATATTAATTGCTTCGTCATGCCAAAAGAGAAGGGCGTTTTGATAAGGTTTAAGGTCTTCTCTTTTTAACTCACCATTATTTATCTTAACCTGTAGTCTAAGAGATTCTTTAACTACACTAAGCATAGTGAATTCGGTTAATTCTGGATGCTCTTCAATCAAAGCTTTTTGATGGTGATGGAGTTCATGCATAGTTACGGCTAGAACCATTAAGTTTTGAACATATTCATCTTCATTTGTTGGTGAGATATCAGAGGGATCTTTCGCTTCATCCATAAATCTTTGTAGGGCCCTAAAGTACTCATCAACTGCTGTTACTAAAAGCTCTTCTCTAAACTTAGGAGTATCCTCTTTTGTGTTCCCGTTATTCCACAAGTGGTATTCAAACCCTTGATGGTAAGCGGCAGCTTCAGTTAATTTATCTTCAAAAACTTTCGCCTTAGCCATTTGCTCAAATGCTCTATCTCTAGACTCTTGAGCTTCTTTGGTCCTAATTTGGTGGTACATATTATCTGTGTTACCGGCCATTTGAGTCATGGTTGAATTTGTTTGATCCATTCCTTGCTTCATCTGTTCTGTGGTCTGACTCATTTTAAGAGTTGAGTCCATAACACGGTCTGTTTTACAAGACGTGGCCAAAAGTAGAATGAGAAGGGCTATAACACCTGATGTTTTCATTAATATACCTCAATCGAGAAGGTTTGCGCGACTCGTTAAGCTATCAATAAATCTGCTTGGATGTTAGAGATTTGAAAAAACTATAGGCTCCAAGAGCACTTGGAACCTATTAGAATTATTAGTCTATACTAAAGCTAGAGAGGGGAATTTCAGATTGAGCATCCCTTCTCGTAAAAGTCTTCGTGGCCCTATTCATTGGGTAGAGAATTAAGAGCTTCTCCTGACCTTCACCCTTAGTAAGTTCTACTTTTTTAGAGTTACCAGGCACTAGGCTTACTGACTCCGGCATATCCATAAAACTCATGGCATTAGTCGTGGGATTTATTTTCTTCCACTTAGTCATCTCTCCTAAGTAGTCATCAGCCTCAATAGCAGCTGGGTCTTCATTCAAGATGGCCAGCTTAATGGAAAGTTCACCTTTAACGGTTTTTGCTAAATTTGAAAGAGGGGCTTCAATAACAGAAATTGTTGAATGCTCATAGGCCTTCATAGCTGAACCAAAGAGTATCGCTTCTAGATAAGATTCTTCAGGAAGCTCCTCGTCCATACCAAGGGCCCTGGCGTAATCAACTTCAAAAGCCTCTCTCATCTCCCTAACTTTTTGAGCATCGAGAAGAATTGAATTAAACCCAAGTCCTCTTAGACCGGGAAGGTTTTGATTCATAAGTCCGGCTAACTCTTGATCTGGAGTTCCATCATTATCACCGTCGATTAAGACCGTAACCTCGCAGCCTTGCCAAGTTGATATTGCATTAAATAATTTAACTCCCACCTGAAAGAATTTTTCACCATCTCTTTTGATAACCCTATATCCCGCAGATTGAAGATCGCAGGACCTACTTCGAGTAGAGTTTACATCTCCGGTCTTTATTTTTCTTTCATCCTTTCCTAGAAGATTAAAAAACAGTGCTTCCCCATGGTTTTTTCCGTGGTTCTTCAAAATAACGTCTACGGCTGCTCCGGCCATATCCTCTTCATCTGTGGCCAAAATCTTCACCGATTCCGCTTTGATTTTTGAAACACTATTTACCACGGCTAGGAGTGGGATTCTTACGATTTCCTTTTCATTAGAAGAGAAGAGAATTCGGCCGTCCATTTCTTTAGACACTGATGGTGTTTTAGGCTTATTTATTTTTATAGAAAGAGTAATTTCTTTTTCTTCACCAGGCCTTAGTACTAGTTCAGTGTCAGTACTTAGCTCAAGAGATTTACTAACATCAAATTTAGGCTTTAGTTTGATTTCATCTTTACTTATATTTTTAAGCTTAATCTTTTTTCTTATAACCTTACTTGAACTCAACGACACCTCTCCTAGTGAGAGAGTTGAAGGAGCTGTTAAAACTTTCGCTTCAATTGCTTTATCCACCTGAACTCTACCAGATCCTTGTAAGGCAACTGGATAAATATTTTTCTTATCATCAGTCATAGTCTTAGCAGAATTTATAACAAGGGCCTTAAGTTCTAGGGGATTTAAGTCTGGGAAATTTTGAACCATAAGGGCCATAACACCAGCCATATGGGGAGTGGCCATAGAAGTTCCGCTCATTTCTACTCCTTCATCTCCAGCTCCCATAGCAGCAGAGATAATATCGTACCCTGGAGCCGCGATTTCAGGTTTTAGATGACTATCGTTCATTCTTGGACCACGTGATGAAAAACTTGTTAAAGTATCTATGATTTCTGGTGTTTCAATTTTCTCTTCTACAAGAAAGTCGAGAACTACATCAGCTTTACTCATTTGCTCTTTTAAGGCCGTCCCGAGTGCTTTTGTAATCATGATGGCCGGAAGTGCAATCACTTCCTCTCCGCCCATCTGGAACGCATCGCCGTCCACATTATTTGCAACGACAACACCTATTGCGCCTGCTTCATAGGCCCTTTTTAATTTATCAACAAAGGCAACTTCGCCTCTGTCAATTAAAGCAATATTTCCTTTTAAGCTTTGTTTTAGCTCTTCAGAGAAATCGGTAGCTGCTGTTCCAGCAAATACTAGTTTGCCGACAATATCACCTGCCTCTTCTACAGGTGTCGAAATATCACCTTCTATAAGTGGGGCGATAAGTTTCTCATTATCTAAAGTCTTGAAAATGACCGCATCAAACTTATAGTTTTTCTCCATATTATCAATTGATGCCGCCACGGAAATAGCTTCATCAGTGGTACTTGGAGAACCAACTATATATGAATTATGCCCAGCATTTCCTGCGGCAATGACTGACGTTACTCCACCTTTAGCGAGATTTTTAATGGCTTCTTTGTATAAGGAGTGCTCTTTTCCAAAATCTCCCCCTAGAGAAAGATTAATAACATCAAGCTGATCTTCTGGGTCAAGATCCCCATTCGGGTCAATAGAGTATTCTAAACCTGCGATGATAACTCCATCACCAGTTGAGCCATTTGTTCCAAAAACTTTTATTGCGTGGAGAACAGCATCGGGGGCAACTCCTGAGTAAGTATTTACTCCATCTCCAATACCTGCAATAGACCCAGCGACATGTGTTCCATGCCCACCTTCATCAACAGGATTATTATCAGGTTTTGGAATTCTTTGGTCAAAAACAGGAGAGCTTGCATCGTACTTCTCTCCAACTAAATCAATACCTCCGACAACCTTTTTATTTGGAAAATGTTCAGTATCTAAAGAACCGTCCATATTCTCCCAAACAGCTGGGTCGCCAGTTCCTCCTAACATCTTATGAGTAAAATCAATTCCAGAATCGAGTACCCCAACCTTTATGCCCTTACCTGTAACACCAAGAGCATGAGCCTTATCCGCCCCAATAAAACTAACAGAGTTTATTGATTCAATATTAGACTTGAGACTATTTTTAAAATTTGTTTTAGCCTTAACTATTTTCGCTCTTTTAAATTGAGCTTCATTCTCCATATATGAAACACCGTTAAGACCAATAATCTTATCCTTAAATTCGATAGGAGCAACCACCGCCATGGCATTTAAAACAAATCTGTATCTATGGATGACAGAGATCTTTTCTGATAGCTGAGCTAGCTTACCAATTAGCTCTGCCTGCTCTCTTTGGATGATCTCTTTTGCTTGATCGGTAATAATGGTTTTTCCATCTTTTCTAACAGCATTTTCAAGTAGGGCAGGACCTTTTAGTCTGATTAGAGCAATGAATTGATCTTTATTCTGCGGACGATTTGAGATGACTTTATCTCCGATGACGTCGCTTGAATAAGTGTTAAAACTAATTAACAAACTTAATAAAATTAAGATTTGTTTCATGAATCCCCCCCGGAATTTCAAAAGATAAATTGGCGTGATCATTTGAGATGGCCAAGAACGACGCAGTTTCCCCAAAAATACACAGATTGAAAAATAAAAAACCACTATAAAGGTGATAAGTTCTTGTTATGGATGGTAAGTGTAAGAAATTAGGGCAAGCAGGCTTTTAATAATTGCCGGCCTGCCCTGAGCTTTTATAATGCTAAATTTGTAAGTTCCTGAATTAAGTCTGTGGAGCGCTTAACAAAGAGGTCTTTATCTTCATTTTTTAGGCCTTCGCTAGAGATGGTTGCCAAGTCTTCAACATGGTGACAGATCTTATCCACAAGCTCAGTATTATTTCCTTTTTCGTGAATTTTTAAAGCATTTTGTATCAAAGCATTGCTTGGGTTGATCACGAGAGTCTTTTTTGTTGGGAACATCGCATTTTGCCCCATACTTTGTGCCATCTTAGCAAAACGCTTCATTTGCTCGTCCGTTTTAAAGTAAGCAGGCGAGGTAGAGTTTTTAATTTTTTGAATCTCTACTTCGGTAGCACTTAGATCAGGCTCTTGCCCTTCCTTAGTTTCTCCAACGAGGATCTTAGTGAAAAGGTCTTTGATCTTGATATCCTCTTCAGTTGTATTTTCAACATCAAGGACATTATGAATTTCAGAGTCAACAGAGGCGAACTTATACTCATTTTCTCCGAGCTTCTTCGTTTCCACATGCTGCATGAAGTGAGGATCAATATGATCTTCCGTTTCAATGGACTGAATACCTTCTTCCTTTAAAGTATTTCTTAAAGAGTAGTCTGATTTACCAGCTTCAAAATAAAGAACTTTGTTCTCTAATTTTTCCTTTTTATCAGCAGGGATTTTCTCTTTATACTCTGGTAAGGTTACGTAGTTATTGTCTGCGTTCTTAAAGATAACCATATCTCTCATGGTCTCATCAAATTTCGTGTCACTAACACAACCATACTTAATAAAAATTCCAATATCTTCCCAGATTGATTCGTATTTCTCACGATCAGTACGGTATAGCTTTTTAAGGGACTCACCAACTTTTTTAATAACATAATTTGAAATTCTTCTTATGTTAGGGTCACCCTGAAGAGCTGAACGACTAACATTTAAAGGAATGTCCGTAGAGTCGATTGAGCCTTTTAATAGGCTTAAGAAGTCAGGGATAACATTTTTAACATTGTCAGAGACGAATACTTGCTTTGAGTAAAGACGAATATTGTTTTCTTTGAATGGTTGATTCTTATTTAGCTTTGGAAAAAAGAGTATTCCTTCTAAAGTAAAAGGATGATCAACCTTTAAGTGAATCCAAAAAAGTGGCTCCGGGTCCATAGGGAACATTGAGCGATAAAAGTTTTTATAATCCTCGTCTTTTAGCTCTTTTGGGTCTTTTTTCCAAAGAGGCTCTGTGTTGTTAATAATACTTGGAGTAGGAGCTACGGCAGGAGCGTCTTCGTCGACAGTACCGTCTTCTTTCGTTGGTTTAACTGGCTCTTTTTCTTCATCTAGGACACCAATAGGGTAAGGCATGAAGTCACAGAAGTTTCTTAGGGTGCTTGAGATTTTAAATTCGTCTAGAAACTCTTCACCGTCGGAATTTACATGAAGAGTTATCTTTGTTCCCACATCTTTTTTATCTGAGTTTGAGAAAGTGTAGTCAGTATCTCCTTCACAGGTCCACTTCGTTGGAGTGGCACCTTCTTCCATGGAAAGAGACTCAACCTCAACCTTGTCAGCAACCATAAAGGCGGAATAAAAACCTAAACCAAATTTTCCGATAATATCGGTATTTTTTTCGGGACCACCGGCATCTTCCATTTTTTTGACGAATTCCTCAGCACCTGAAAAGGCAAGCTGAGCAATATATTTCTCTACCTCAGCCTCACTCATACCAAGGCCATTATCTTCAATAGTAATAGTCTTATTAGTTTTATTTACTAGGACTTTGATATTTCCATCTGGGAGTTCGGTGTTTCTCGTTCTAGCTAGGGTTGCTCTTTTGGTAATAGCATCGGTGGCGTTTGAAACGAGTTCTCTTAAAAAGATATCATGCTCGGAATAAAGCCACTTTTTAATGATGGGAAAGATATCCCCAGTTTCTACAGTTATCGTTCCTTTTCTTTCACTCATTTCTACTCCTTAAACAGTTTTAATAGTGCGCTGCGCTCAGTTAAGCTACATACGGACCACTTGGCAGTCTTTAATACCCTTTAAATATGGGGCTTGAAAGTTTTACGTCAAGGTTTCTAGGGCTTAACTTTCTAAAATATCTAGTATAGTAAAGTATTGAAATTCGGGAAAATAGACATGTTGCAAAACAATAATAAAGCAGAAAAAATTATCATCGTCTCAACTGGTGGGACTATTGAAAAAACTTACGATGAATTCGAAGGTTCTTTAGGTAATAGAGAGAGCGAAGTAAAAAAGAGAATCATCGCTAAACTAAGGCTTCCTTATACTGAGCTTGAAGTTTTTTCGATTATTGCTAAAGACTCTCTGCACTTTACCGAATACGATCGAACTATCTTAGTTAAAACTATTCAGACTCAGCTTCAAAAAAATCATCCAATTGTTGTTCTTCACGGAACTGATACCATGGCTAGAAGTGCCGAGAGAGTTTTTAAAGATATTCCAGATCCCAAGCAGTCCGTGGTCTTTACCGGTGCCATGGTGCCAATGGGATTTGAAGATAGTGATGCGAGACAAAATGTCACAGAAGCTCTTCTTGCATCGAAATTACTATCTCCAGGAATTTATATCTCATTTCATAATAAAGTTTTTAAAGTTCCGGGTGTAAGAAAAAATCCAACTATTAGAACCTTTGAGTACCAGGATTAATATGATTGAAGTCATTGGAAAATCATTAGAAACATTAATTACACAGCCTCTTCGCTTTGTTGTCTTCTTTATTCTTCAATGTATTATTCTATCCTTTTCTCCTTTTTTGGAGCTGCAAGGAATTAAGGCCGGTAGCGCTCTTTATCTTTCAGTAGACTTACTTGTGGCGCTGCTTACGGTTTGGAACTTTACCTATCTTTTACATATTGTTTTAGATTTAAGAGAAAACAAAAACGAAGGAAATATCGAGCTAATGATCCAAGCGACTTATGATGCTCCGACCTTTTTTCTCTATAGTCTTCTATATGGACTAACAATAATGGCAGGAGCTTTGGCCCTTATTATTCCGGGGCTTTATTTTTGTCTCTTTCATTACTTCGCCCCATTTGCTTCAATTATTGACCCAGAAGTAAACGAGGGAGAAGACTCTTATCTTTCCTACTCAAGAAAGCTTGTTAAGCCCAAATGGCTAATGGTCGCTGGCTTCTTTATTTTACTCTTAATTCTAAATGGCATCGTTCCGGCCATAACAATGTCACCATTTTTTGAACATATCCGTTTAACTCTTGAGTTTTCTTTGATTCCGGTAGAAACCCTTTTAGTTCTAATCGGAGATCTTATTGCTGTTGAAACCTATTTCTTTTTAAAGGCTTACAATAAGTTAGGTGACGATTCATCCTTGTAAGTTTTACAGCTTTGTTTACAGATTAACTTCTAATTGTGATTTAAGTCCTTAAATTAATTAATCTAGGGATAAAAATGAAAGTTTTAACCAAGTTACTCACTATGGCCGTGGGTCTTACAATTTTAAATACCTTCTTTGTTCAGCGAGCATTTTCAGCTCCAATTGAATTTAAAGGAGAAGAAGCAAATCAGGTTATAGGAGTTAGGCTTTCCGATTTTAGAAAATATGCTGAAACAGATATTCCTAGGTTAAAAGACCTAGTTTATAGCATGAAGATGCAACCAGAGAACTTCTTTAAGAATCAAGTTGTTGAGTTGCATGGAATCTTCTTTAGAGAGCTTCCTGAAATTAATGGTGACACTATCACTTTATATGTCGACGCTATGATTGCTCATAATGAGTACTTTAAGAGCCGTGAGGCACTTGGTTGGCCAAGTCATGTCCATTTATCTGAGGTTGAAGATAAGGAAAAGACGCTTAGGTTTAGAGACGTCGCATTTGAGCGATTAATAGTTCGCTATAAGACAACCGGAGCCCTAGAGCCAAAGATTGAGCTTGTTCAGGAAATTGATCTTAAAGATACTGAATTTGAAGTTAATGTTGCTCTTCTTGATCGTCGTGTCATCATGACAGATAAGAAAAGTGATTTACGCTTTATTTTTCCTACCGGTGTCGGGTCAGTTGATAATCATACTGAGTTCAACGACGTTAGACTTTTAACTCCAATTTATAAAGACTCTTTTCTTGATAAAAAGCGAGCAATCTTCGCTCGAGAAAAGCCATCTTATTTTGAAGGAAAGCCATTTATTAGAATCACTACTAAAGAAGACCCAAGCAAAGGTCATACGGCCATTGGATTTCATATCGACCAAAGTAATGGGAGCCTTATTAGGGGGTTTGTTTCTCACGGTTGCCTAAGGCTTCGTGCTTCAGATTTATACTTTATGTATGATATTGTTCGTTTTGGTACTCCTCAAAGAATTAGCGTGAACACAAGATATAGAATTAAATCTGACCTAGCGGAGCATCCTTATCCAAAGAAGAACTCAAGCTATAGCCGATTGAAAAAATATAAAAAGTTAAAAAATGGTGTTTATTATCGTCGTTGTAAGTTTTGCCGTGCAAAGCTACAGAAAACTGAATGGGGAAGCTCTCCAAAGCTTCCTGTTCTATTTGAGCAAATGCTTGATACCAATGATAACGGTGAAAGACCTGACGGCTTCTACCTTTGGAGAAGAGATTCTGAAGGAAATAGAAGGGATATGCAGGGTAGAAAGGTTGATAAATACGGATTCCCAATAGATGAAAAGGGAAGACGAATTCAAGAAGAAGACCCTGAAGCTGACGACTCTAACTAATTAGAATCATTCAATACATTCTCTATAAAAATTCTTCACGGTAAGGGCCAAATTGTTTGGTCCTTGCTAGATTTTGGGCCTAACTGTCTGGAGAAACTATGAAGAATTTAATTCTTATCTGCACTATTGGTTTATTACCTTTTACTTTGATGGCCAATACTAAAAAGAAATCTGTCTTTGTTAAAGAAGCAAAAAAACAAGAGATCTTTGATAGCTTTGTTTATCCAGCAAAGGTAGAGCCAATCGTGAATGCTATGGTACTTAGTGAGTCCCAAGGTATCGTCGAAAAAATCAGCACTCCACTTGGGGCTAAAGTAAAGGCAAAACAATCCCTTGTAAAAGTAAGACATACTGATCCTGTTTTTAAATACAGACCTGTTACTTTAAAAGCGCCTGTTACCGGTGTTGTCTCAAAAGTTTTTGTGAGTGAAGGAAGCCTTGTTACAAAAGGTCAAAAAGTCCTTCAAGTTACAGATCCCAATAAAGTTAAAATTAAAATTGAAGTGGCCGCAAAAGATTTGAAGTTTATTAAAAGTGGACTCGTAGGAAGTTTCTCTGCAAGAGGTCTTGAAAAGCCTGTCAGCCTAAAGGTTCTTGGGGTAAGTCCTTTTGTGGACCCTGCTACTGGAACGGCAACGGCAGAACTTGAAATCGAAAATAAAAAGAATTCCTTAACTCCAGGAATCCTTGGGAAAGTGGTTTTTAAATCTAATATTCATAATGGTTTTGTTTTTATGGAAAACGCCATTTACTACCAAGGTAAGAAAACTTTCGTCCGTCTTACAGAAAAAGAAGGTGAGAATTATAAGATTAAAAAAATAGAAGTTGAGCTTGGTCCTAAGAGACGAGGGCAAGTTGAGATTCTAAGTGGTCTTGAGGAAGGAATGATGGTTATTGAAAGAGCCAGTGGATTTCTACCTGATGGAGCAGAAGTTACAATTGGAAATTTACCTAAAAAGAAGGATCAAAAGAAAAAAACAGAGGCCGCCAATAAAGAGAAAGTTAAAACAAAGGCTAAGTCGTAATGAAGGGTCTTTATTCCTCACCCTTTAGGGTCTATTTATGTCTTTTCGCATTGGCCATAACTGGAATTTGGGCCGGAACGCAATTACCGATTTCGTTATACCCAAATAGTTCAAAGCCTACTATATGGGCCAGTGTCTCTTATGGGAGCATGAGTTCAGATGAGTTTCTTCAAAAGTATGGAACAAGAATTGAAGGGGCCATAGAGGGGATCTCTACCGGGTCACTTGAAGTAGAGGATCTAGTATCAAATTATGGAACTTCAAGTGTTAGCTATAATATTGACTTTGGGTGGGGTGCCGATCCTAAAGAGGCATTAAGAGAAGTACAAAATCTTCTAAACGCTCAAAGCGGGTCTTGGCCTAGAGAGGCCAGAGATAGTTTAAGGGTTAACTTTTGGTCGAAGAGCTCTGGCTTTATAGCCATAAGCTTTTTCTCAGAAGAGAGAAGTCTTGATGAACTGTACGACTTACTTGAACCTTTACTTGTTCCAAAATTGGCAAAAGTCGGAGATGCTGAGGGAGCAAGCCTTTGGAATCCGAATCGAAAGGAAGTTCGTATTGAGCTTAATCCTGAAGCCATGGCCCAACTTGGCCTTTTTCCTCGGAATATTGAAGAAGTTTTAAGAAATGGAATGGCCGGCTATTTTGGAGGATCGGTAGTTGTTGGAACTGGAAAGCTAACTATACAAATGCCAAGAGAGTTAGAAGATATAAAAACTCTTGAGAACCTTCTTATTCCAACTCAGAGTGGAACGATTGTTCACCTTTCTGATATTGCCAGAATAGATTTAGGACCCTCAAGTGGTCATAACCGTATTTTTAAAACAAATGGAGCAGACTCTCTAATTCTTTTTGCCAATCCAAGAACGGGTGGAAATGTTAAAAGGATGGCAGAGGAAATTTTGACAATTATTGAGGAGGTAAAGCCTCAATTGCCAGGAGATGTTCAATATCGAAACTTAGTTGATCCAAGCGAGTTTATTCGCCAGTCGGTTAGCAATGTTATTAAAGAAGTTTTCCTAGCGGCTGGACTAGCAGTTCTAGTTCTTTTCTTATTTATTGGCTCATTTAAAAACACTATTACAGCAGCCATTGAAATACCTTTAAGTATGATTCTTGCCTTTATCATGATGAAAGTCACGGGAATGAATCTGAATTTGATTTCACTAGGTGGACTAGCATTATCCGCCGGAATGAATGTAGATGCCTCTGTTGTTGTCATGGAAAATATCTTTAGGCATTTTGAAAAAGTAAAAGGGCCACTTAATTATAATCAAAGACTCCAAGTCATAATTCGCGCTGTAAAGGAAGTTATGGGGCCGGTTGTGGCTTCAACAATTGCTTCTCTTGTTGTCTTCGCACCGCTTGCTTTTACTAGTGATTTAACAAATGCCATTCTTGGAGATTTGGCCAAGGCCGTTGTATTCTCCCACGGATTTAGCGCTTTTGTGGCCCTCATCCTTGTACCTACGATTAGGCTTCATCTAATGAAAGGCGAAAAAGGAGTTTCCCCTCCAAAGTCACCTATAAATGGAAGCCTTATTAAGTTAGAAAATGGTTATGCCACGGCCTTAAGAGCATTTATCAAAAGTAAAATTGTTAAATGGATAGCTGTTGCTACTTTAACAGGAGCATTTGTAGGACTTCTCTTTGTTGTGATGCCAAAGCTTAAAAAAGAAATCATAGGAACACCTGATACTGATTGGATGATTTTAAGTATTAATACTTCTGGAAATACTAATATTCGTCAGATGGAAACAACGACTTCGGTAGAGGAAGCAAGATTACTTGAAAAGTTTGGAGCAGATATTAGCTATACCTTTGTTCAAATCAGAGGGGCGAATAATGCGACTGTAATGGCCCGTCTTATAAACAAAGAAGATATGAATAAAGTATGGAAGTCGATGGAAGGAGAATTTCAAAATACTCCAACTCAGTACTATTGGGTTGGACCTTGGAACCCAGCTGAACTTCCTTTGCCAGACCCTCCACATATGAGGCTACTTGTTAGAGGTGGTAGTACTGAAGATAGAAGATTGATGGCCAAAGATATTTTAGACGAGCTTAGGGAAAAAGAAATTTTTTCAAGACAGTGGTCGGACCCTGGAGTTAGCCGAGGCGAAAATATTGAAGTTAATGCGAGAAAAGAGCTATGGCCTTTACTCTATGAACAAGGAGCGAGATTTTCTCCTTATGATGTTTCTGATTTAGCTAGGGTTGCAACCGAGGGGAAAAGTCTAGGCGATATCAATATCGACGGAGATACCTTTCCCGTAAGGCTAAATTTTCCAGAGGGGACAGTTTCCTCAATGGAAGATCTCATGGCCCTTCCAATTAGAGTTGGTGATAAGATTTTACCTTTTAAAGCGCTTAATGATGTGTCGTTAGTTCAATCTAAACCAAGAATTTATAGAGAAAATGGAAGAGATATTGTTGTCATTATGGCAAAAGAGAAAAAAGGTGAGGAGCATAAGAAAGATACTTCTTTAGCTGCTGCTAAAAAACTGATTGCGGATTACGATAAGAAAGATCTTTCTCATCTTGGTCTTACGACAAAACCACAGGCCTATTTTGAAGATGCTGATAAAGACTTGAATGGTGCCTTAAAGCAGTTAACCTTAGCGGTTCTGATGTCGATTCTTTTGATCTTTTTAACTTTATTATTACAGTTTGGTTCTTTTGTTCATACCATGATCGTTTTAGTGGCCGTGCCACTTGGAATCATGGGGGTTCTTGGGTCTCTGTTTGTGTTTAGCAGCACGCTTTCCCTTAATTCAGCTCTTGGGATCATCCTCTTAAATGGGATCGCTGTCGCTAACTCAATTCTACTAGTAGATTTTATCAAGAAGCTTGTTGCAGAAGGAATGGTTCCCCTAGAGGCAGCCGTTCTTGCTGGTAAGAAAAGAATGAGACCAATCTTAATTACTTCTCTAACAACTATTCTTGGTATGCTTCCCATCGCAATGGGATCCGGTGAAGGTGGCAAAATTCTTCAACCTCTTGGTATTGCTGTTTCTGGAGGTCTTTGGATTTCAACGCTTTTGACTCTTTTCTTAGTTCCTATGCTTGAAGTTCAATATCTCGACTGGAAAAGAAAAAGAGAGTTTAAATTACCTAGACCTAAATATCCAAATGACGAGAAGAGTGAGCTACCTCAAAATAATATAGTGGAGAACACTTTGTGAGAATTCTTATTGCTTTTGTTTTTTCTAGCTCGTTAATGGCAAGTCCAATAAGTTTTGATCAGGCCTTAGAAGAGATTATAAAGAGAGATACAACTGTCCCTCAAGAACAGGCTCTTTTAAATGCGAGTAAGTCAAATGCTAGATCAAAGGTCTTAAGCTTTCTTCCAGACTTAACTGCAGGATATTCAAAACAAAAAACTTATGAAGTACAAAGTGAAACTGAAAGACTTAATCTGACCGCCTCCGTAAATCTCTTTAGATTTGGGGCCGATTATGCTGCCTATGATGCCGCTAATAAACAATTAGATGCTCAAAGAAGCCGATTAAATGAAGCGAAATTAGAGGCTGAGTTAGTAGGAGTAAAAGTCTTAGTAGATAATATATTAAGAGTTAAACAAGTTGAAATTTTAGAAAAAATTGTCAAAGCGAAGAATTCCTCCTTACGAACTGCTAAAGCTCGTTTCAGGCGAGGTCTAACTCCATCTGCTGAAGTTGATAAGGCAAAGGTTGAACTTAATAATGCAAAAGCTAGGCTTAATAATTCACTTTTGCAGTTAGATACGGCTAAAGGAAACCTTATCGCTCTATTAGGGCATGATAATGTTGAACTGAAGTGGCCTTGGCTTAAATTACTTAAAAGTAAAAAACATGATCATCTTAAAGGAAGTTTTAATATTGAGGAAAGGCCAGATTTTCAAAAAGCAAATTTCGAATTGGCTTTTAGAGAGGCGAACGCGAAATCCGCAGTCAGATCTTTTTTCCCTACAGTCGATTTTTCCTACACATGGAGCGAAACAGACCTAGAGTCGACGGTTCACTTAAATGAAAGAACTTCACTCCTTAGTATTACCATTCCTATTTTTGAAGGATGGAAAGATGTATCGAATTATGAAACTCAAAAAGCTTTAAGTGAACAGGCTCGATATCGATTAGTTAGAATCAAAAGAGATGCTAAAAGTGAGTGGAAAACAAAAGAGATAAACTTTGATATTTCAGTGCAGACCGCAAAGGATCGAGATATAAACTTAGGGCTTTCAAGAAGAGTCTATCGTTCCACTGAAAAAAGATTTAATAAAGGGCGAGTTACAGTTAACGAATTAACTCAGGATCAAAACCGTTTATTGGAATCTGAAAACCTTGCTGCTCAAGGCTGGGGGCAGGCCCATCTTTCCCTCGTTGAACTTTGTCATGCCCGAGGAAAAGACGTGCTGCGTTGCTTGAAAACTCAATAATTTCAATAATATAACTTTTACAACGGGACTTTAAGACCTCGACAGACCTAAGCGAATTTGGTCTATTTCACTTTCAATCTTTTGTGCATAAAGGAAGTTTTTAATGAGAAATATTACAGTTTTATCAGCCTTACTTTTTACAACAATTAATCTTAGCTTTGCTCATACCTTAGCGGAAGGTAAAAAAATGATTAAGCTTAATGCAGTTGATACAAGCTCAATTGTAATTAAGTATTCAGATCTAAATGATAAAAATGTAAGATCGTTTTGGAACTTTAAGTCTACTCAAAACTTCAAGACTAAAACTCTTTTTAAAAACTTTATTGGAAATGAAAAAAACTTGTCACCTGCGGCTGATGCCCTAAGAGGTTTTCAAGAACTAAGGTTTGATAATGCCTTATCTAAAAAAGAGGCGGTTAGGTTATTAGAAGATTTATACTCTCAAGAAAATATTGAATATGCCGTCTTTAATCCAAAAGTTGAAGAAGCAGGTTTTTTTGAAGGAAGTCTTCCTAAGAATGATGAAATTGAACCAAGTGAGACTCCCGACTTTGAGTCAAAACAGTTTCATTTAAACGCAGCACCTGAAGGGGTCGATGCAAGATTCGCATGGGAAATTCCAGGTGGGGCAGGCGCAGGTATTAAAATAATAGATATGGAAACTGGTGTTAATGCTGATCACGAGGACCTTGAAAAATTCTTTTTTGTTAGTGAATTGCCTAGAGGGAAAGTTGATCATGGAACTGCTGTCGCTGGTGAAATGGTTGCAAAAAGAGATGGTAAAGGTGTAACGGGTATTTCATACGAAGCGGATTATGGCTTTTATTCAAGACTTGTTGATAATGAAAATACCTGGGGACGAAATGGATGTAAGCCAGAAGATGATGACTGTACTGAACAAGAAGAGGACCCTTATCATAAAGGTGTTGCCGCAAATCTTGCCAAGGTAATTGAAAAGTTAGAGGCCGGTGACCTTATTGTTCTAGAGATGCATTCTCCCGGACCACGAGGTCAATATATTCCTAATGAGTACTGGAATCCTGTTTATAGAATTTTAAAATATGCCACTTCAGAAAAAGGTATTCATTGTGTTGCGGCCGCTGGAAATGGTTATGAAAATCTTGATCATGAAGATTATAATCAAGCCTTCGATCCTGAGTTTAGGGATAGTGGATGTGTCCTTGTTGGTGCTGCCCTTTCTAGTGGTGAAGACCGTCATAAAAAAGCTGGCTTTTCTAATTACGGAAAAAGAGTTGATGCTTTTGGGTATGGTCGTGGAGTAGTAACGACTGGCTACGGAGATCTTCATAGGGGAAGTGATGCAAATTATACTGCGACTTTTTCTGGAACAAGCTCAGCAACACCAATAGTTGGTGGGGCCATGGCCTCACTTCTTGGGATTGGAAAAGAAAGAGGAATTACTCTTACCCCCAAGGAGCTTAGAGACGCACTAAGAAAAACGGGTACTCCTCAAAAAGAGCCTAATGGTCAAAGAATCGGGAACTTACCTGATATAAAGGCCGCTTTTAGTCTGATATATGAAAAATAATTCATAATTTATAATCTGGGGTAGTTAACCTAACTGCCCCCACATGCCCCTACGTAAATTCATATAGTTAAACTCATAGTGTCAAAGCATCGACATTTTGCATAAATTTAATTTGTTTATAGGCGAGATTTTCCCTCTAAAATCCCTTATTTTTCAAGTAGTTACCTGTGCCCTTAATTAGTGCCAGTAAACCCCTATAGAGGGGGATGTAACTGCCTGTGATCATATTGCCTAGCGTCTAAATATTACAATAGTAACTAAGTGAAATTAAAGAATTCATCGATGAGAAATTTATAGGCGCTATTAAGAACATGATAACTATTTTGAGAAAACACATTCTCCTAGCTTTGATATCTGTGAGTACACTCGTACTTCATGGCTGTGGTGCGAGTGGTGTTGGTTCATCTGGTTTCGTTGAAGAAAAAACTCCACGCTTAAGATTTGCAACGGCATCTGGTCCCGACAAGATTTTTGAACCATGGGGCGAAGTGCTGATTGGTTTTGTAGATACCAGAACTTTTACGATCACAAATATTGGTGATGAGACGGCCGTAAATATTGTGGGTGAGATCACAGACTCTCAGGGACTTTTTGTTCCAGAGTTTTATTATGCTGGAACGGCCGGTGTGAACAATGGGGTAGGTACTTATCCTGGTGTTGGTGGAACTTGTGGTTCTTCACTTGGGCCTGGCGCTAGCTGTACTGTACTTATTAGTTTTAGGCCCCTTGTTTC
>CEUZ01266298.1_pt1 | contig 61467 bp, 61 predicted proteins | sample 361511 | NCBI WGS metagenome assembly CEUZ01 (sample SAMEA2622822, study PRJEB7988) | marine metagenome | biome: marine biome (ENVO:00000447); feature: surface water layer (ENVO:00002042); material: "saline water (ENVO:00002010), including plankton (ENVO:xxxxxxxx)" | depth 5 m
CTTTCGCAATAATCACCAGGCGAAAGCGTTATACTTAATATAAATATATTTGTAAAGATTTAAACTAGTTAGAATTTACCTTTATATACTTAAAGTCTTTATATGTATATTTTATTGCTTTTTTAATATCATTCTTAGCTGACCAACCATATCTTTTAGCTAATGAAACATCCAATATTTTTCTTTTAATTCCATTAGGTTTATTTTTATCAAATTTAATTTTTATATCTCTGGATGGTAACAAAGTTTTTAAAAAAAGTTTTGTAATACCTCTGATAGTATCTTCTTTTCCTGTGCCTATATTGATCAAAGAATGTGAGGTTTTTTTATTCATAAAATAAATACAAGCATCTGCTATATCATCAACATATATTATTTCTCTTTTAGGTTTTCCATCTCCCCATAAAGTAATGGTATTTTTATTATTTTTTTCTATTTTATAAATTTTCTTAATAAGAGAAGGTATAAAATGTGAATTTAAAGAATTATATTTATCATTAGGACCAAAGGTATTTGTGGGCATTAGACATTTATAATTTGTTCCGTATTGATGATTGTAACTTTCACACATTTTTATTCCTGCAATTTTAGCTATTGCATAGGGTTCATTAGTTTTTTCTAAAGGTCCACATAAAATATCTTTTTCTTTCATAGGCTGTTTAGCATTTAAAGAATAAATACAGCTTGATCCCAAAAAAATTAAATTTTTTATACCTGCTAAATATGCTGAATGAATAAGATTATTTTGTATGTTTAAATTCTCATAAATAAATTCAGCTTTATAAGTATTATTTGCATATACACCACCAACTTTCGCAGCTGCAATAAAAATAAATTTTGGTTTTATTTTTTTTAAAAAATTTAAAACCTTTGTTTGATTATTTAAATCTAGTTCTGTACGTTTTTTAACAAATATATTCTTATAACCTTTAGATCTCAATTTACGATAAATAGCACTTCCTACTAAACCTGTATGTCCCGCAATATAAATTTTAGAATTATAGTTGATCATTCGAAATTTTTCTCATTTCAGAAGTAATCATATCTTTAACAAGTGTTTTAATATCTATCTTGCTTTTCCATTTTAATTCTTTTTTAGCTTTTCTTGGATCTCCCAATAAAGTATCTACTTCAAGTGGTCGGTAGTAAGATTTATCACATTCAACAATTATATTGCCTTTTGAGTCTATACACTTTGTGTTTTTTCCTTTTCCTCTCCATTTAAATTGTATTTTTAATTCATTTAAAACCATTTCCACGAATTGTTTGACTGAATGTTGTTTACCTGTCGCTATAACATAATCTTGAGGTTTTTTTTGTTGTAACATTTTCCACATAGCTTCTACATAATCACTTGCATGACCCCAGTCTCTTTTCGCATCAAGATTTCCTAAAAAAATTTTTTTTTGCATTCCAAATTTTACTCTGCAAAGTCCCATTACAATTTTTCTTGTAACAAATGTCTCGCCTCTTACTGGACTCTCGTGATTAAACAAAATACCGTTACAAGCAAATATTTTATAAGCCTCTCGATAATTTACAGTTATCCAATGAGCATAGACTTTTGCAACTCCATAGGGACTTCTTGGATAAAATCCAGTTTTTTCATTTTGCGGAACTTGACGAACTTTTCCATACATTTCAGAAGTTCCCGCTTGATAAAACTTAGTTTTTTTTTCTAATCTATGAAATTTAATTGCTTCAAGTATTCTCAGCGCACCAATTGCATCTGCATTTGCAGTATATTCGGGTACTTCAAAAGATACGGCAACATGAGATTGAGCTGCAAGATTATATATTTCGTCTGGTTTAACTTTTTGAATTATACTTGATACTGATATTGAGTCTGTAACATCTCCATAATGTAAAATAAAATTTCTTTTTTTTTGGTGAGGGTCCTGATAAATATGATCTATTCTTCCTGTGTTTAGTGATGAAGATCTTCTCTTAACTCCATGAACTATATATTTTTTTTTTAATAAAAATTCTGATAGATATGATCCATCTTGCCCCGTTACACCAAATATTAAAGCAACTTTTTTCATCAGTATTACTACTTACTTCTAATATAGTATAAATAATTAGTAAACAAATTTAATTAATGTATTAAAATTTATCTATAAAAAATATTTCTATTAAATATTTTTTTAACTTTAATGGAATTTTTAACGCAATCTGATTTACAATTTATTAGTTCCTTGATTTGATGGTAAATCTTTATGTTTTGAAAGTTTCTGTTGTACGAAGGTTGGGTTAAAAAATCATAATTATAAACTGCTCTTTCTTTTGCCATTCTTCCAACATTTCTAGATAATGAAATTAATAGAATTATTGAAATCAATACAAATAATTTCTTGTTAAAGGCTTCTTTTTTAAAGTAATTATTTTGTAAATAAATAAATAAAGGAATAAATATAATCAGTGCAATTAAATGGTACCCGCCATATCTTAGAGCGGGATGATTGTAAAACCACTCAAAAAACAAAATTATAATAAATAAATAAAATATTTTAAATTTTATTTTTTTTATTTTTTGTTTTTTTTTATTATAAAAGTAAAAAAATAAAATCAATGCAATTAACAACATACTTAATAAGTAATCTGAGACTTTATTAAAAAAATAAAAATTCATCCAATTAGAAAACCAATTGAAACCTTCAATATATTCCTCTGGATTTGATACTCTAAAATTTGGAGTTGCTCCAGCTTTTGACCAAAGTTGATAATATTGATTCCAATCAAGTACTTCATTAATTGGTATGGACCATAAAACATTCACACAACTTAAACTTAGAGGATATATAAAACACCCAGAATTTATGAAATATGTAAATATTACTAATATAAAAAATAAAAATGCAAAGTATGTTATTCTTAAAAGAAAAATATTTTTTAATAAAATAAATTTTTCTTTTTGATAAATAAGAATTGGAATTATTAAAGATATGTAAATTAAATAAAAAGCTTTTAAGGAAATTATTAAAGATATTAAAATTAGTATTATAGAAAGTATATATTTTTTATTTTCTTTATAATTTACTAAGAAAAAAACCTCTATAAAAAGTAAAATAACTAATATTTGCGCAGATCTATCTGTTCCATGTTCGCCCAATCTATAGAAAAATATATTAGAAATAATTAAACCTAGTAAGCATAAGTAAATTAAAAATCTATAGTTAATATTATTTTTAAAATTTAATATTTTAATTAATAAAATTAAATTAATAAATAAAGTAAAATATATAGAACCCAGATGAACTATATCGTGTTTTAGATGGGGCAAATATAGTAAAGATGAAAAATAAAATATTGAAGAAGGAACTCTAAAACCATTATTAAAATTTCCTATACCAATTTGTGTAACCTCATTATTTATTAAATAAATATATGCGAAATGATAATACTCAAAATCATCATGTGTCTTAGCTGTAAAAATAAAAAATAAAGAAAATACTATAAGAAAAATTAACAGTTTAAATTGAGTTTTTTTTATTTCAAAATTTTTTTTTAAATAAAATAAAAAAAAAATTATTCCAAAAAAATGGATAATTAAATTAAAAAATGTCGTTATTGGAATTATTATATTTGATAGATAAGCTAATGAAGTTAATATAAAAATACCCAATAATCCTAGGTAACCTAAATCAAAATTTTTTATTTTTAATATATAGTTATCAAAAATATATCCATAACCAATAATTGAAAATGAAATTAATAAAAATGCTAAAGTATATATTGTAATACTCATTAATATTTAATTATAAAATTTTGTAATCAAGCCAGTTATTTCAGAGTCAAAAAAATTTGAATAAACTTTATTATTTAATTTATATATCATTTTCATATAATCGTGGGCTTGCTTTCTTCTAAGCCACCAATTTTTCGAGAATTTTCTAGCGTTTGACATTATTGAATTTGGTACAACTCTATAAACTGAAAGTGGCTCATTGAAAATGACAAAATTATTATCTATACATCTTGAAATAGCATTTAATCTAAAATCAATTTCAAGTAGATTATAATTTTCAAATAGTTTTGATTCTATACAGCTTTTTAAATAACTTTTTTTTAAAGATATTGCGCTTGTATTAATTATAGTAGGCCAGATATTTGATTGTATTTTATTTTTTAATTTTAACCTATTATATTTTTCATTAAATTTTATAAATGGAATATCAAAAACTACTTCTACACTATTGTTTTTATACATTTCATTTAATCTGTAAATTTTTTCTGGTAAAAAATAATCGTCGGCATCAAGTAAACAAATAATATCTCCAGAGCATGAATGCATACCTTCTTTAACCAAATCAATCTGATTTAAAGGAGAAAATTTACTTATTTTTTTTTTATAAATTATTTTTATTTTATTCTTATATTTATCAAGGATTTCTTTTGTGCCATCATTAGAATAGTTATCTAATAAAACTATTTCCACTAATTCAAACGTTTGACTCAAGCAAGAAACTATGCATTCCTCTAAATACCTAGACTTGTTATAAGATGAGATTAAAACTGAAAACTTCATTGTAATAATATATTTTTTATTTAAAGTAATTTTTGTTAAATTATATTTTGTATTGTAGAAAGTAAATAAATGCCCTTAAAGAAAAAACAAAATATTTTATACTTCATATTTTTCCTAAGTCTATTGGTTTCCTTATATTTTAAGGAGAATTCCAGTGGGGGATCTAAATTAGATAGTATATTGACCAATCATTTTATTGAATACTTTCAAATTGGACTTCTGGAAGGTATTAATTATTTTATCGAATCTGCTCAAGTACATTCACCGATTTTTTATATAATTGTTGCAAAGATAAAATCATTATTTGGGGATCAAATTAGTGCTGTGATTTATATCATTATTTCTTCAACTCTTCCTTTTTTATTTTATGATTTATTAAAAAAAAAATTTGTTAATGCTGATAAAAATTATTTATTTTTTTTATCGTTATTAATTTTTTTATCTCCTTACTTTAGATCATCTGCAAGCTGGCTGACAAATGATAACTTTGCAATGATATTTTTTTGTTTATCATTAAAATATTTTTTAGATATCAAAAATAAAAAAGACTCTATTGCAAAAAATTATTATTTAAGTTTTATATTTTTATCTCTTTCAGCTTATATAAAACAGTATTTTGGTATTTTTATAATTATTTATATTTATGAATTAATAAAAGAGAAAAATTTAAGTTTATTTGTAAATTGTATATTTTTAAATTTAATATTGGCTTTGCCTTTTTTTATTTATTCCTACAATTTATATCTTGAACATAATTTAATATTTAAATCACATAATTCGTACAATGTAAGTATGATTGATAATTTTGTTTTCATTTTCTCTATATTTTTCTTTTATTTTTTGCCTTTTATTATTTCAATAAAATTTGAGATAAAAAATACCAAATTATATATATATAAAAAATTAAAATTAATTTTATTAATTTTAATTTTTACAATTCCTATTTTTTTTTTCAATGATCTTAATGATTTAGAATTTGGTGGTGGAGTAATTTATAAAATTACTGAAAAATTTATTTATTTTAAAAATCTTATTTTTGCAGTTGTTTTTGCTCTAACTTTTATTTTTCTCATTTTATTATTTAACAAAAATCCAAAAAATTATCTCATTGTTTTTCTACTTTGCTTAATATCTTTTGATTTTGTATTTCAAAAATACTATGATCCTTTACTTTTAATTGTATTTTTTACTTTAATTGACTCAGAAAAAATAACAACACTTGTAAATGGTCAAGCATTTAGATTAAAAATTATATATTTATTTTACTTTATATTTTTAGTTTCAGCTAATTTTTATTATTATAATTAAAATAATAAATTTTTATTAATTAACATTTCTTTTGATGCAATAAAAATATTTTTTTTCATTCTCCATTTTAGCAATTTTTTTGCTAATTTATTGTTCCCTATAATATTTTTATTAACTCTTGATGTTTTATTTAATCTATAATTGTAGCCATTTATTTTATAGATAAAATTAATAATATCATTTAAATAAGTAAGTTTGTTGCTTGATAAAATTATCTTATCAATATTATTTTTTGATTTGATTAATAAGTATATAGCGTAGCATATATCATATGCATGGGAAAAGTCTGCACAAATACTTTCTTTTGAAATTTTTTTAATAAAATTTTTATTGCCCATTTTTATAGCTTTTATAACTCTAGGTAGTATAAATTTTTTATTTCTGAAAACTGAGTCGTGATTAAATAAAATAGTTGTTGTAATAAATAAGTTATATTTCTTCTTACATTTCATAAGATAATTGTGTCCACTAACTCTAAACCTAGCATAACTATTATTTGGAGAGAATTTTTGATTTTCGTTCACTCTTTTTTTTTTATTTCCATACATTTGAGAAGATCCAGGAAATATAAGTTTAATTTTCTTATTATTTGCAATTATATATTTAGAAAGATTTTTAATTGCTTTAAAATTATTGTGAAAAAAATCATTTTTTTTACCTAATTCTTTATACGAAGGGTTTTTGCAACCAAAATGAACTATGCAATCTGGTTTTATTTTATTAAATATTTTATAAATATTTTTATAATTAATTAAATCACATTTGTAATATTTGACTCCTCTGAAATTTTTTTTTTTATTGGTTTTCTTTACGACTCCAAATACCTTGTAATTCTTATTTTTTAAGATTTTTGATAAAATTATACCGTCTTGACCATGAGCTCCGGTAATAATAATTTTTTTCATTTTATTTTATATTATTTAATCTATACATTAATTTTATGAAAATTAAATGTTGTAGGTCATGTAAATCAAAGTCTATCAGTAAAGTTTTTGATCTTGGAAAGCAGGCACTTACAGGAGTATTTCCACAAAATAAAAAAGAGAAAATAGATAGAGGAAGCTTAGTTATGGTCTATTGTAAAAAATGTTCACTTTTACAACTAGGAGATTCATTTAACCCAAATAAAATGTATGGAAAAAATTATGGCTATATGTCTTCTCAAAATCAGTCAATGATAAATCATTTAAAAAATAAATTAAACAAACTCAAAAGATTAACTAGTTTAAAAAAAGGAGATATAGTTTTAGATATCGGTAGTAACGATGGAACTTTTCTGAATTTTTTTAATAATAAATTTAATTTAATTGGTATAGACCCATCTGCAAAAAGACTACGCAAATATTATAGAAAAGATGTTAAATTAATTACTGAATTTTTTAATTATAAATCAGTTAAGAATTATCTTAAACAAAAAAAAGCTAAAATAATCACAACTATATCTATGTTTTATGATTTAGATGACCCTATTAAATTTGCAAATGATATTCATAAATCTTTAGACGAAAACGGTATTTGGCATTTAGAACAAAGTTATATGCCTTCAATGATAAAAAACGTTTCATATGATACAATTTGTCATGAACATTTAGAATATTACTCCCTCAAATCTATAAAACATATTTTTGATAAAGTTGGATTTGTTATAATTGACCTAGATTTTAATGACATTAATGGTGGAAGTTTTGCTATTACAGTTAAAAAAAGAAATAAAAATAACAAAAAACATTTTTATTTAACAAATTGGTTGTTGAAAAAAGAGAAAAAAAATAAATTTAATGATGTTAAAACTTTTTATAAATTTTTTAAAGATGTTTTAAAACATAAAAACGACCTCAAAAGATTATTATTAGATCTTAAAAATAACAACAAAAAAGTTTTTGGGTACGGAGCGTCTACGAAAGGAAATGTAATTTTACAATTCTGTGGAATAAATAACAAATTGCTCCCTTTCATTGCTGACGTTAGCAGCTTTAAACACAACAAGTATACCCCTGGTACAAAAATTAAAATTATATCAGAAAAGAAAGCACATTCTATGAAACCTGACTATTATTTAGTTCTACCTTGGCACTTTAAAGATTTTATTATTAAAAAAGAAAGTAATTTTTTAAAAAATGGAGGAAAATTTATATTTCCTCTACCCGAAATAAACATTGTTTAAAATTTAATCTTTAATTTAAAATAAATTATTATTAAATATTTTAAAGCTTCAATTATATCTGAAATCATCATTTTTGATTCTCCAAGGTATCTTGCGTGAAGTTTAATGGGTATTTCTTTTATTGAATATTTTTTATCCAATATAAGTATGCTTTCCCAAAAAAATGAGTAGCTATTATTTTTTGCTAATAATAAATGATTTAATTTAATTTGATTAAGATTGTAACATCTAAAAGCGCCTGAGCTATCATATGATTTATTAAATAAATAACTTATTAAGTAATATCTAAGATATGTTAATAATTTTCTATAAATTGGCCAATTGTATAAGGAATTACTTTTTAAAAAACGATTAGTAATAACAATATCAGCATGTGTAGAAATTTTTAGCATTTTTTTTATATATTTTGGATCATGAGTCCCATCAGAATCCATAGTAATTATTTTTAAATATTTTTTCTTATAACCCCATATAAAACCAAATTTATGCGCAGATCCGATACCTAGTTTTTTTTTTCTCACAAAAAGTTTAATATTTTTGTGGTCAGTAGCTAATTTTTTTATTTCTTCTTTTGTATTGTCTGGAGAGTTATCATCTATAAATAATAGATCAAATTTTTTTACATTTTTTTTTATTTTAAAGAATAGATTTTTAATATTTTTTTTTTCATTGTATGTTGGTATAACAATTAATAACTTTTTCATTATTTGATTTTAAAAATTTTTTTTAAAAAACAGATTAGAATTCTAAATGCATAAAAATAACATTTAACAACTAAACTTAGCTTATTTGATGTAGTTTTTGAATATCCGGTTTCTCTATCTCTCTCAGTATAAGGTAGCTCTTTTATAGATGCATTTCTTAATTTTGCTCTATTTAAAAGTTCTATAAAATAATCTCCATAGTAACCATTCAAATATTTATCTTGAAAAAAAGATTTTTTTATACAGATATATCCACTTGTGTAATCAGTCAGATCTTTAAATAATAATAATTGACAAACTTTATTTAAAAAATTACTCATTTTTTCTATACTTTTAGATTTTAAACTAGATCCATCAAAATATCTTACACTTTTTTTTAAAAATCTTGAAAAGACTATTAAATCGTAATTGTATTTAATATTATAATTAATAAATTCTGCAATATATTTTGGTGGGTGAGAATAATCAGCATCTAACCAAATTACAAATTCTGAATTAGAATTTTTTATACCATCATTTAATGAGTCAACTAAACTTTTCTTTTTATTGTTTCTTATAATAATAGATATGTTTGAATTTTTTTTTTTTAACTCTTGAACAATATCAATAGTTCCATCATTAGAGCAATCATCAACAACTAAGATAGTATAATTTATTTTATTTAATTTAAATATTTCAGTAATTTCTAAAATCAAATTTTTGATATGTCCGCTTTCATCCAAAGTGGGCAATATAACGGTATAATCTTTATCTTTATCCATAAATTATGTAATATATATATACTATTCAGAATGTTTTTAAAAAAAATTAAAAAAAAAGATTTAGGACTTTTAATTATAATATTTTTATTAATTTTGATATTTATTAAAGAAAATAATATCTTTAAAAAAATTTATTTCATCAATTCAAAAAATTTTGAAAAAAGAATGAATGATGTATATGGATATTGTGATAAGGAATATTATGGATTTATTAAAATGCTCAAAAATAAATATAAATTTGTTAATAATCCAAAAATCATTGATTATAAAATACAACCAAATCCATTATGGATAATATATGATCCATCAAAAAAAAATGACGATAAACCTTCTATTTTTTTAAATTATAAAAATAAACAAAATTTGTTTTTTAAAAGAAAAAACGATTTTTTTATATCTGATGGAAATATTCAACATACAAACAATATAATATCAATTAATTTTAGAGTTAACGCAAAGTTTAAAATTAATAATATAATTAAAGTTTATAAATTAATCGATAAAAATCGAGTTGAAATTTTTCAGAAAAAATTTAATGAAGAAATAAGTAATAACAAAACTATAAAATTAGATTTTAAAACTGAAAAAATTAATTCAAGATGGGAGAAGATTTATATTGAAATTTTAGAACTGGAAAAATCAAAATTAAATTTGATTGATCAAATAACTTTAAATCTTCAAAATAAATTTACTTTTTCAGATGATCAAATTATAGAAAAATTTAATAGTTGTTACTACATTAAATGATAGAAATAATTAAAATTATATTACAAATTGTATTTATATCTGTAATTTTTATTTATTCATTTACTGAAATTAAAAAATATAATTTTATTAATAATTTACATTTTTTTGAAAAAATGAGTATCAATGTAATTTTATTTTTAAATTTATGTTTAATTTTTTCATTATTTAATTTGAATGATATTTTATTAATCACTATTTTATTTTTAGTATCAATATTTGTTTTTACTCAAAAAATTAATAAATATTTAATTGGTAATTTCAAATTCCATTTATTGTTTGTGTTATTTTTTTTGATTATTTTTCTTATATCCATTGATATATCGTATTCTTTAAATCTTGGATGGGATGCTAAATATTTCTGGTTTTTAAAAACATTAAATTTTTACCATAATCAAGATTTTGAAAACTTAAAAAATATTCCAGCATTTGACTATCCACATCTCGGATCGTACGTTTGGTCTTTTTTTTGGAAGTATCCGTTTAATAGCTTTGAATATAATGGAAGAATTTTTTATGCTTTTATATATTGTTTGTCTATTTTTATGTTTTTTTCCAATTTAAATATTAACAACTTCATAAAAATATTACTTATTTTAAGTACATTTTTAATCACATATGAATATAAATATTTTTCAGGACTGCAGGAAATATTAATTTTCTCATTAATTTTAATATCAGCAAAACTATCAATTAATTTTTCTGAAGAAAGAAAAAAAAATAATAGACTTTTTTTACTTTTAAGTTTGCTAGCTGTTTCGAATATAATATTTTGGATTAAGCTCGAAGGTTTTATTCTAATGTCGATAATGATATTCTGTTTACTTTTTTGCTTTAAAACAGACAAAAATGAAAAAATTATATCTTTATTCGGTCTTGTTGGAATAGCATTATTTAAAGTTGTATTCTTAGCTAACTTTAAAACAGAATTATCAAGCTTTCAGTTTGAAAGTACTTTTACAAACATGAAAATTTCTAATTTGATAGAAGATATAAATATAATTTTGTACTACATATTTATTTATATATCCCAAGTTCCATTATTTATAGTTAGTTTTATTGCTTTAGTGCTTGCTTTATTTATAAATAAATTAAGTACTAATATTAAAAAATTTGTAATTTTATATGGTATTTTAAATATCTTGTTTATATTTGTAGCTTTTTTATTTACTATGGAAGACGTTGATTGGCAATCCAAAGTTGGTATGAAAAGAGTTTTATTTGAATCTTCAGGATTTTATTTAATAACTGTATCTTATTTATTTAAAAAAAATAAAAAATATTTGTAATGATAGAACCAATAAAACATAAAAAAAAAATTTTTGGTTATATTATAAGATATAAAAAAAAGGGGGGGGTAAATTTTCTTACTCCAACAAAATTAACACATCAAATAGCATTTATTAGACATAAGAAAAATCATGAGATAAAACCGCATTTACATTTTAAGAATGTGAGAAAAATAAATTATACTTCTGAAGTATTAATCATACAAAAAGGAAAGCTAAGAGTTGATATATACTCTGAAATGAAAAAATATCTTTTTAGTAAAATACTTTTCAAAAACGATATTGTGATATTAAATAAAGGTGCCCATGGTTTTAAAATTTTAAAACCAACAGATTTGATTGAAGTAAAACAAGGTCCTTATAATAAAAAAAAAGATAAATCAGTTTTTAAAAAAAATATGGGCAAAATTTTAATCAGATGATACCAGTTAATAAATTTAAATTAACAACAGAAGATAAAAAACTGGCAATTAAAGCTTTAAATAAAAATTGGATTTCTTCAGCAGGTCCAGAAGTAAAATTATTCGAAAATAAATTTAAAAAGTTAATTGGAAAGAAATATTGTTCATCTGTATCTAGTGGAACAGCGGCCCTGGAAATTGCACTTAAAATTATAAATTTAAAAAAAGGAGATGAGGTAATAATTCCAAATTTTACAATTATTTCATCAGCAATTGCAGTGATTAAGCAGGGTGCAAAGCCTATACCAATAGATTGTGATTTATATAATTGGAATATGAAAATTGATTTAATAGAAAAAAATATTAATAAAAAAACAAAAGCTATTATTGCAACACATATTTATGGGTATCCGATAGAAATAGATAAAATTAAAAAAATTTGTAAGAAAAAAAATATAATTTTAATTGAAGATGCGGCTGAAGTTCTGGGACATAAATATAAAGGAAAGCATTGTGGATACTTTGGAGATATAAGCATCTTTAGTTTATACGCAAATAAACATATAACTACTGGGGAAGGTGGAATGATACTAACCAATAATCCAAAATTTAAAAAAAAAATTTTTGATTATAAAAATTTATGTTTTGGAGAAAAAAATAGATTTAATCATTATGATATTGGTTGGAATTATAGATACACAAATTTACAGGCAGCCTTAGGAATCAATCAATTAAAAAGAATAAAAAAAATTATAAAAAAGAAAAAGGATATAGGAAAATATTATTATGAAAATTTAAAAAATCTTCCAAACATATATATTCAAAAACCTTATTTAAGTAAAAATATAGAAAATATCTATTGGGTAGTTGGTTTGTTGATAAAAAATAAAAAAATATCAGCCGAAAAATTCAGAAGGGAATTAAAAAAATATGGAGTTGAAACAAGAGCTTTTTTTTGGCCTATGCATTTACAAACTGCTTTTAAAAAAATTAAAATTAAATTTAGAGGACCATATAAAAACTCTGAATATCTAAGCAAATATGGATTTTATGTACCCTCTGGATTAGAAACTACAAAAAAAGAGGTAAGATTTATAGCTAATTCTATAAAAAAAATTGCAAATAAATTGGGCCTTTAATGGATATTTATAAACAAATAATATTTTCAGAAAATAAATTTAATATTTTATTAATTTCATTATTGCCAGTCAGTTTACTATTTGGAACTTTTGTTTCTGAAATTATTATTTTTTTAATTATTTTTTTTTTTTTATACAAAATGGTTTTACTTAAAAATTTTAAATTTTTATTTAACTCAATTTTTTATATTACTGTATTAATTTATTGTTATTTACTTTTTAACTTAACAATTTCTACAAATTTTGACTTGAGCTTCAATAGATCTGTATATTTTATTAGATTTCCACTTTTAGCAATGGCTATTGCATATTTTATAAAAAAAAATAATTTTGATAGCACTATTATCTACAAGGTATGGGGAGCAACAATTGGAATTGTTATTTTTGATCTATATTTTCAATATTTTTTTGGTTTTAATTTATTGGGCTTTAAAAGCCCAGCCCCTTACCGATTATCTAGTTTTTTAGGTGAAGAATTAAAAATTGCTCATTTGCTGATTGGTTTTGCAATGCATGTGATAATTTTTAATTATGTAGCAAATAAAAATAATAAAATATTTTATTTATTAATAATAATTTATCTAATTATATTGTTGTTAATTAATGAAAGATCAAATGCAGTTAAAGGTATATTAATAATTACTCTTTCTTACCTTCTTATTAATAATATTAAAATAAAGGAAAAATTTTTTGTTACTATAATTTTTTTATCAACAATTTTTTCGATTATATACTTCAACGATAAGGTAAATCAAAGATTTTATAATGAAATTAAAAAAATGAAATTAGATAATAATAAAGTATCGGAATATATTAAAAAATCTAACTATGGACCTTATTATTTATCTGGATATGAAGTATTCAAAAAAAACCCTTATTTTGGTTCTGGTATCAAAACATTTAGAAAAGTTTGCAATGATGTAGATTTGAATAAATATTACAAAAATGAGACATATTATAAAGATCTACACTTAAGAAAGTGCAATTCTCATCCACATCAAATACATATAGAAATACTTTCAGAATTAGGTTTATTTGGATATTTTTTATTTATAATTTTTTTTATATATCTTTTTGTTAAAGCATTTAATATTTACATAAAAAAAAAGAATTTAAATATTTTATGTCCAATTTTGTTTGTTTTTACTCAATATTTGCCTTTATTGCCTTCGGGAAGTTTTTTTACAAATTTTGGTGCAATAATTTTTTGGATTAATGTGGGATTAATATATTCAGAAATAATCAAATATGAATGATTTAACTTTATTAATTCCTGCAAAAAATGAGAGTGATTCTCTTCCGATTGTATTAGAAGAAATAAAAAATTATAATTTAAAAAAAATAGTAGTTTTGGAAGAAGAAGATACAATTACTTTTAATTCAATAAAAAATCTAGATTGTGAAGTTTTGTTTCAGAAAAATAGTGGCTATGGGTCAGCTCTTATAGAAGGAATACAAAAAATAAATACTAAATATATGTGTATTTTTAATGCTGATGGATCATTTGATCCAAAAGAACTAAAAGCAATGTATACAAAAGCAAAATCTAATAATTTTGTTTTTGCCTCAAGATATGAAAAAGATGCCGGAAGTGATGATGATACTTTGTTAACATTAATAGGAAATAAAATTTTTTCAATGCTAGGAAAAATTTTTTTTAGATTAAAACTAAACGACATTTTGTACACTTATATACTTGGAGAAACTAATTTATTTAGAGATTTAAAACTTTCAAAAAACGATTTTAGAATTTGTATAGAAATACCTATAAATATTAAGAATAAAAATTTTTCATATACACATAATTCAAGTCATGAAAGGTCAAGATTAAAAGGTGTTAAAAAAGTAAATGAATTTATAGATGGATCTAAAATACTAATTTATTTAATTAAAAGAATTTTTGTAAATTAATTAAAAATAAATCATAATTAAATATTTTTTAACCTAAGATAAGAAATAACATATAAAACTATAGCGGTCATGATTATGGAAATTTGGATTTTTGTACTATAAAAAAAATACGTGCTTAAAATTATAATTGGACAATTAAATAATACGACTAAAAATCCTGATATATTATTTGCAAATCTTTTTCTTTTTTTTTTTAAATATAGAAAAATTAGATGATGTAAATGCAGATTATCTGGTTCAGAAACTTTTTTTTTTAGTGCCAATTTTCTAATAATTGAAAATAGATTTTCAAGACATGGATACCATAAGAGGCTGATAGCAAAATAAGGTGATACAACTTTATTAACATCTACAAATTCAATAATAAAAAATCCAGTTACAAATGCAATTAAGTATGCACCGCCATCGCCAAGTTGAGTTTTATTAAAAAAATTAACAATTAATATAACTAATAATAATTTTGTAAAATTAAACAAGAAATCAATATCTAAACTGGTTTGATATTGGTTATGTAAATATAAAATTGATATACACACTAATAAATAATACCCTGAAGTAGATAAATTTAAGCCATCAATAAAATTTGTACCGTTTAGTAAAACAAGCATACAAAACAAAGTAAATATTATAGAAAAAATTTTGTAATTAATAAAAACTTCATTAATAATATCAATACGAGTATCTTGAATTAAAACTTCTGAGAATGAAACATATAAAGTGCAAAAAAATATCTGTAATAAAATTCTTAAATTGGGAGAAAAATTTCTAAAAACATCAGAAAAAAAACCAACAAAAAAAATTCCAATTAAAACTAATTTTTGAAATATATCAATTTTATAAAAATTAAAAAAAAGTAATCCTAAAAGTAAAAACAATCCTCCAGTGACTGGTAGTTTATTTGAAATACTAATATATTTTTTATGTTTAGAAAAATTTAAATTATCAAGTAATATATTTTTTTTTTGACAAAGTTTTCCACATATAAATAATATTAATGTAAAAATTATTAATTCAATCATAAGTTATTTAATATTTTTATATAAATAGTTCATAGACAAAATTAACACCTTTATTAGAGAATTTAATAATCCATAATTCTCTTGATAATAATAAATTGTAAACGCATCTTTAAATTTTTGAATATTATTAGATGATAATGAGTTTTCTGTTTTTCTCCATTTTGCTAAGTGAGCATTTATTCCATAAATTGGGTATTTTTTTGATAATTTTAACCATAATGAATAATCTTCTTTTGTAATCAAATTTGCAAACTTATTTTTATTTAAAATTTCTTTTTTAATCATAACCGTTGATAGGCCAATATCACAAGAAGAAATAAGATCTTTATATTTTTGAATTTTTTTTGCTGGTCTAAAACCAATGATTTTACCATTTGAATTTATAATGTCATAAGATGAATGGGAAATTTTAATATTATTTTTCATCATAAAATTATATTGAAAATTCAATTTATTTTTTTTCCACAAATCATCTGCATCAACAAATGCTAAAAATTTCCCTTTAGACAATTTAATACCTTTATTTCTTGACTCTCCCGCTCCTAGATTTTTTTTATTTATTATTAATTTAGTATTTTTGCTTTTTTTTATAATTGATTTTACAAAGCTTAATTCAGTTTTATCGCTGTCATCATAAATAATTATTATTTCAAAGTTTTTAAATTTTTGATTTGCAATCGAGTAAAAAGTTTTTTTAAAAAAAATCTTTTTTTTGTAATATGGTATTACAACTGATATAATTTTTTTATTACTCAATTTAATTTAGTATTTGATTTAATTTATTATAGTGGCTAAACATACCAAATTTTTTAGCATTTTTTAGACCATTAATTTTTTTTTGATAAATATCTTTATGAGAGCTTTCTTTAAATCTTTTAAATGTTTCAACAAAATCATTTAAATCTTCATTTCTAAACAAAAAACCATTTTTTTCATTATTAATAATTTCCCTCGGTCCATTTTCGCAGTCGCTAGCAATGATAGTTGATCTTGCTAATGCAGCTTCAATTAACACAAATCCTGGGTCTTCCCATTTAGATGATAATACAAAACATTCACATTTGTTCATAAGTTCAAATAAATCTTTTCTATAACCAATAAGTTTTACTTTGTCGCTTAAATTTTTTTTACTAATTAATTTTAATAGTTTATTTTTTTCTTCCCCTTCTCCAGCTATATAGAGCATAGTGTCTTTTGAATTAATTTTAGTAAAGGCATCAATAAGTAAACTAAAGTTTTTTTGTCTTGTAAGTCTTCCTGCAGATAAAAAAAATTTATTATCATAAATTTTTTTACTGTGTCTTTTTATGGTATCGTTAGCTGAAAATATAGGATCATACAAAGTTAGTAGTTGTGATGAAGTAAATATTTTTAAATTTTCTAAATGCTTTTTTGTTAGTATGGTTGGACAAGTAACTTTATAGATTTTTTTTGAACATAGTTTCCATAATACATATCTAAAAAAATGAAGTTTGGGTAGGCCAGAAATTCTTAAAATACATTTTGTTTTTGAATTTAGAAAAAGAAAAATTAATAATGGCAAAGATGTTAGCATATGAATTATAATAAAGTCTGGATTCTCTTTTTTAATAAATTTAATTAAAGGAAAAAAAGATTTTAAAAATATAATAATTAAGGATAATCTTGTTCTAAAGTAACCTACACCTTTTAATTTCATATTTATTATGTTTTGATTTAAATTGAATATTCTAATATTTTGGTTTGATATTTTTAAATCATTAAATTCTCCGCAAACATTTAGTAAAGTTACATTATAATTGTTAGAAAATTTTGTTAATGCAAAAGCAGAATTGATGACCGCTTTCTTTGTTGCTATACTAGATATTATAGGTGACCAATAAATTACTTTTTTCACAAGAGTTTTATTTGATAAAGTTGTTTAAAACACTATATACCATATTTGATGAAACAGTTAATAATTTTTAATCCTTCAATAGAAGATGGCGGCGTTGAAAAAAATTTATTTTTAATTTCAAATTATTTGTCTAAAAAAGGTTTAAATATAAAAATTATTTGCTCGGACAACAGAACCAAAAAAAAATTTAATAAAAAAATTCAATTAATAGTTCCTAAAAATAAAAATTTTAATAACTCAGGAAGATATAAAAAATATTTTTATTGCTTAATACTTCTTATAAAAGAAATATTAAAAAATAAAAATATTTCAGTCCTTTCTTTTCAAGCTAACATATATGCTTTGATAATATGTCAATTTTTTAACATAAAAATTATTGCTAGAATGAATACTTCACCCTCAGGATGGAGTCACAATTTACTAAAAAATTTGATTTTTGGTTTTTTTATTAAACTAGCAAACTATGTAATTGTTAATAGTACTGAATTTAAAAAAGAGGTTGATAAAAAATATAACATAAAAAGTGTATGTATATTTAATCCATTTGATTTTAAAAAAATAAAATTAATGTCTAATATTAAAACTAAAAATGTATTTAAAAATAAAAAATTAAAATTAATAAATGTAGGAAGGTTAACAGATCAAAAAAACCAAATTTTAATTCTTAAAGCAATTAATTTTCTTAAAGATAAGTTAAATTTATATCTAGTGATTTTGGGTAAAGGAAAAAATTATAATATGCTCAAAAATTATATAAATCAAAATAAATTAAACAACATTGTTAAACTCTTAGGTTATAAAAAAAATCCTTATCCTTATATAAAACAATCAGATATTTTTATCTTAAGTTCTGATTATGAGGGATCACCCAATGTATTAATTGAAGCAATGTATTTAAAAAAATCTATAATTTCTACAAGATGCCCTACGGGTCCTAGAGAGATTTTGAAAGAAGGAAAACTTGGAAATTTAATCAGAGTTAATAATCATAATGATTTAATTAAAGCATTATACAAATTTAAAAAAAAGAAAAGTATAGTTGATAATGCTTACAAGACTTTATTTAATTATAATGTTAAAAAAAATTGCGAAAAATATTTAAATTTAGTAAAAAAAATTATTTATTAATTTTCAATATTCTTTAAAATAAAATCTTGATATTTGTTAATAAATTTTTTTTGTAAATATAAATAATTTTTTTCATAATTAATTTTAATTTGAGCATTATTGGATTTATTTTTTAATATTTTTGCTAATTTTTTATAATCTTTTGAATTAAAATAAAAATAATTTTTTTTTCTTTCTTCTAAATGAACTTGAATATTTGATAAAATAGCAATTTTACCAAGCAAAGTTGCCTGGTCTGCTGAATTGGGAAATCCTTCACTCATTGATGGATTTATAACTCCCATGGAATTAAATATTAAACTACACAAATCTTCAAAAGGCACTATACCAAGAATTTTATAATATTTTTCCAACCCAAGTTCATTTATCTTATTTTTGAAATTATTAAAATACTGAGGATTTCTATGATCGTGACATCTGCCGGTGGAAACTATGATAAAATTTTTTCTTTTTATAAAATTTAAAGCATTTAATACAACTATATGGTTTTTATGAACCCAATAATGATTTGGCAGTAAAAAAAATTTATTATTAATTTTATATTTTTTTTTTAGGTAATTTATTGACTTTATTTTTCTTTTCGGAATTACAAAATTAATATGTTTAATTACACAACTTTTATTATAGCCTCTTAATGATATTTTTTTTAAGTCTTTTCTTACTGCATTGCTACTTACAATTATTTTTGTTGAATTAATTATATTATTATAATGATTTATTCTTCTTAATAATCTTGAATAAAAAGAAAAGTTATCTGGAAAATTTAATTCTTGAAAATCAGGTATCCAAGGAAAAGATTTGATCTTACTATTTCTGCCAGTTGCGCCTGAATGCGATAAAACTTTTATATTGTTATTAATTAAGAATTTTTCTAAGTAAAAATTTTTACCAAAAATAATTAAAAGTATTTTATTTTTTATTCTATTAAAAAAATTTGACTCAGAAACTATGTTTGTTTCGATATATTTTATATTTTTAAATTCTTTTTCTTTAATTATCTTATTTCTATTATCAGTAATTATTATAGGTTCAATTTTTCTATTAGAGTTTTTTAATAAAAATTTAAATAAATTTGTAAAATAATTAAATCCGCCTAGCCAATTTTTTTTATCAAAATTTATTATAAAACCAACTTTAATCACTTTTAAATTTTATAATCAAATTTTTTTTTATTATATTTAAAAAATTTAGCAGGATTTCCAACAACAATTTCATTTGCTTTCACATTCTTAGTTACTACTGATCCAGCTCCTACTATAGCATTTTCTCCAATTTCAATATCTGGTAAAACTGTTGCGTTAGCACCTATCGATGCAAAATTTTTTACTTTTACCCTTCCTGCAAGATAAGATGAACCCATAATATGAACACCATCACCAATTTTACATTCATGATCCACTACAGCATTTACATTTAACAAACAATTATTTCCGAGTTCTGAATATTTATGTACAACAGCGTTGGGCATTACAAGCGTACCATCACCGTACTTTGCTGTTTTATCTATTAAAGCATTATCACTTAAGATTGAAAGCTCTTTTAAATTTAATTTTTTTAACTTCTTTGAAATAAAACTTCTAATTTTTCCATCCATCATTCCAATACATACAAAAAAATGGGTACATTCTTTTGCAAATTTTTCAAATTCATTACTTTTATTTGAGAATTTAATATTAGTCCTAAAAGTTGGTTTCTTTACAAATTTATCATAGATTCTATGTACTTTTATTTTTTTTTCTTCAAGCATTTTTAAAACAATTAAGGCTGTAGATTTTGCTCCATATAATAAAATTTTTTTTCTTTTTGTCATTTTTTTATCTCTATTAAATTTTCGTTTTCAAATTGATATATTTTGCTGGCATATTTAATTATGGACTGCCTGTGTGAAGCCATAATTATTGTTTTTCCTTTAAACGCATCTAATAAATTTTTAATAAACTCCTCTTCTGTATTTTTATCTAAGGCACTTGTCGCTTCATCTAAAAAAATTATATCTGTATCACGATATAGAGCTCTTGCAATTGCTATACGTTGTTTTTGACCTCCTGAAATTTTGAAAGCTTTTTCTCCAACGGAAGTTGCAAGTTTATTGGGCAAAGAGTCTACAAAATCTTTTAATTGACAAATTTCAATAATTTTATTTATTTTATTCAGATCAATATCACCTTCATTTATACCAAAAGCTATATTAGCCAAAAGAGTTTCCTCTGCTAGATAAATATCTTGAGGTACTACAGAAACTAATTTTCTCCATTGAAATAAATTATCGTAAATTTCTTTATTATCGCACAAAATATTTCCATTTTGAGGTCTCATGAATCCTAATAAAACGTTTATAAGAGTGCTTTTTCCGCAACCACTACGACCCAAAATTAATACGAAATCTCCTTTATGTATTTTTAAATTTAAATTATTTAAAACTTTATTTGAATTAGAATATGCAAAATTTAAATTATTAATTTCAATATTTTCCTTGAATTTTATAATATCTTTATCTTCCATTAATTTTTTCTCTGAATTTTTAAATCTTATGATTTCATTCATTAAAGACTCGGTTACTGGCTTGTTAAACTTAAGTCTATGAATTCCATTAAGAATTTTATGGACAGAAGGCATCATCCTAAAGCCTGCTAGTGCAAATAAGCTAACGGTAGGTAATATTTCATTTATATTATTATTATTTCCTGACTCGAGATTTAAATAAACTAAAATTATTATTATAAATATTCCAGTAACTTCTACAAATGATTTGGGTAGAGAATGAATGGCTTCGGATCTATATCCAATATCAGCAATTTTTCTAAGGTTTTTATTAAAAATTCTTGTAAAAAAATTTACCGAATTTGTTATAACAATATCTTTAAATGCATTAAAACCATGGTTTAAATTTTTAAACTTTTCAGTATAAAGTTCATTATTTTTTTTTCCATAGTCTTCCAGTTTTTTTTTAAATGTTAAATAAAGCAAAATCCCTGAAATAGAAAAAACTGCAGAAAAAACTAATGTGGCTAAAGGTTGTATGTAAAATAAAACTGATACTAATATTAATATTATAAATATTTCGGTAATTAATAATGTAATTTGTCTAAAATAAACTTCAAAAAATATCCTGATATTTTCAACAACATTTCTCATTAACTCGGAACTATTCTTGGAAGTAAATTCTCTATAGTCTAATTTTAAATAATTATTAAAAAAATATGAAGTCATATTAAAAATTGCAAAATGAACAATTTTAGCCTGAATTAAATTAATTAAATAAAGAAATATATTTTTAAAAAGAAAAATTAAAAATAAACCAGAAAATACTATAATTTGTATTTGCTTATTATCGAAATTAGAAAAATCTATAAAATTTATTTCTTTACTTAAATAGCCTGGGTCAATAAATGTTTTGATCACAGGAAAAATTGAAACAATACTTAAAGACTCAAAAATAACTGTTAAAAAAGATAAAATTATTACAATTTTCAATCTAAATTTTATTTTTTCATCTAAACTATTAAATACTGAAAACATCTTTATTTTTTTTGAAACCTTTCTATAAATTATTAATTAAAAAAATCTATATTTTTTCACACTGTCAAACCATTCGATCATTTTATACAGATCGTTATCAAATTTTCTATTTATTTTATGCCTCAAAAATTTATATAATAGTTTGTTATCACCATGCGTTTTATAAACATCTGCCTTATTTTTTTTTATATTTTTAATTTTTAAATTATTTTTAAAAATCTTTATTTTATCAATTAAATTTTTTATATAAATTGGATTATTAGAACTTATATTTAATATAATATTTTTAGTTATTTTTTTTTTTATCAACTTTAAAGATATATTATTAACATCTTCTATTGAGGTAAAATCTCTATAGTGATTTCCTCCATTATTAAGTTCGAATGTTTTATTTTGATAGTTCGATTTTAACAACTTTAAAATTAACATATCTGGCCTACCCCATGTTCCATAAATTGTAAAAAATCTTAGACCTATAAAAGGAATTTTTAAATGTTTAAAATAATATTGAGATAAATGCTCATTAACTACTTTTGAGTATCCATAAATATTTTTTGGATTTAATTTTATTTTTTCATTAGTTGGAAATTTATTTGTATCTCCGTAAACTGAACTTGATGATGCATAAATTATTTTTTTTAGTTTTGATTTATTTAGGCTTTCAATTAAATTTATAAATCCATGAATATTAGTATTTAAATATTTTGCTGGATTCACTAAAGAATATCTCACTCCTGCTTGAGCGGCAAAATGAAAAACTATATCGAATTTTTTTTTTTTACAATAACTGAATATTTTATTTGTGGTTATATCAATTTTGGAAAAAATAAATTTTTTGTTTTTATTTAATATTTTAACTCTTTGTTTCTTTAGTTTAACTGAATAGTAATCATCAAAATTATCAATACCGTATATTTCGTATTTTATATTTTTAAGTAATTTAGATGCAACGTTAAAACCAAGAAAACCTGCTACCCCAGTAATTAATATTTTCATTTTTTTTAAAATAAAGTTGTATGTTTATATTATTATAAACATTAAATATATTTTTTTTTAGATTTGATATATAACAATAATTTCTATCATTCAATTATGAAAATATTGAAATTTTTTTTAGAAATTTTTTTTAATTTTATTCTTTTTTTTATTTTATTACTTCCTCTTTGGTTAAATAAAAAATTTGGATTCGTTTATTATGATCAACTATTATTAAATTTAGAACTTTCTTCTTTAGGGTTATTAGACGGGGATTATAGGTTATTTAGAAGCGGAGTAAGATGGCTAGTTATAATACCTTTAATTTTATCAATTTTATTATATTTAATTAGATATTTATTTTTAAAACAAAAATTTAATAGAAATGAAGTTAAAAAAATTTTAATTAAATCCGTAGATTCAATTTTTTCTAAAAGAAAAAAAAATAAATTATTAATTAGTTTAAACAAATTATTCAAAATATCAATTAGTATACCTGTATATTTCTTTTTAATTTTAATTGTTTCATTTTATTTTTATTATAATCTTACATATATTTTTAAAAAAAATGATACCAACAATAATCAAAATAGTTATTTAGATAAAAATTATATATATCCAAAAGTAGATAAATTTTCAAAAAAAAATTTAATAGTTATATATGTTGAGTCCTTAGAGGAAACATTTACAAATAAAAATATTTTTGGGGAAAATCTTTTAAAAGAAATAAGTGCACTGCCTAACTCATCTAAGGTTAAAAATTTTTATCAGATTCCAGAAACAGGCTTTTCTATTTATTCACTTATTGCTTCTCAATGTGGAATACCTTTATTAAAATTTGGAATTCTTGAAGCAAGACAAATTGGAACATTAAAAAAATTTTTGCCAAATTTAACTTGTTTAAGTGATATTTTAAAAAAAAATAATTATATCAATACAATTTTAACCTCAGATGATAGTAGACATGGAGGATATGATGTTTTTGGAAAAACACATGGATTTGACGAAATTATTGATTCAAGAAAATTAAAAGACCTTAACTATAGAACTTCAAGATCTGCATGGCATCGGTATGAACAAAATTGGTATGGTGGTATACACGATAATACTTTATATCAAGCATTGATAGATATTCTTAAAAAAAAAAAAATATTAAATAAAAATTTTTTTATTTCTGTACATACTATAGATACTCATTCTCCAAAAGGATATCCAAATCCGAAATGTCTTAGAAAAATATTAAAAAAAGCAGAAATAAATAATTTTGATTTTACACATTCATTTATCTGTTCAAGCAGATATCTAGAAAAATTTATAAAAGAATATAATAAACTCAAAATGGCTAATACAAATTTAGTTATAATAGGTGATCATTTATTCATGCAATCTTTTGATGAGGTGCTAGAAAAAGATAGAAAAATTTTTAATAGTTTTTTAATTAATCAAAAATTTAAAATAATGAGAAATGACATGAATGTATTTGATCTATTTCCATCATTTTTAAACCTTGCGGGAGTCACATTAAAAAATGAGCAGCAACAAGCTGGGTTAGGTTATAGTATTTTTATTAATAACGAGGAGTATAAAATAATTAATAAACCTATTAAAAATCAATCAAACATTTATAAAAAATTTTGGAATGAAAAAAAAAATTATTAAAATAGTAGTTATTCTTTCATTTTTTGTAAGTTTGTTAATATATTTTATTAATCTAAATAATGGTTCTTTAATCACGAAAAAAATAAATAGTTTAAAAATCCAAAAAAATAAGAATTATTCTTATATTGCACATGCAGGAGGTGGACTTGGTGAAAAAACCTATACTAACAGCAAAGAAGCTTTAATAAATAGTATAAGTTTGGGTTATAAATTAATTGAGTTAGATTTGATGGTAACTGCAGATAAATACATTTTTGCATCTCATGGCTTAGAAATCTTCAATAGCATTTGCCACACCAGTATTCTTTCAATTAAAGATTTATATCTAAAAGATATCAAGAAATGTAAGTTAAAAAATAATTTGATTTTTACTATACTTACAGAAGATGAAATAAATCAAGTTTTTCTTGAAAACAAAGAACTAATTTTAATTACTGATAAGATAAGAGATTATAAACTTTTGAAAAAAAAATTTAACTTTGAAAATAGAATTATTGTAGAAACTTTTTCTGTATCAGATTACTTATATGCAAAATTAATAGGTATTAAAAATCCTATGTATTATTTTAAAGGAAGAATAATAAATAAATTTTTCATCTCAGTATTTAGACCAAAAATAATTTCAATTTCAACAAAACTTGTTGAAGAACAAAATAATTTTTTAAAAGATTATTTGAAAAAAAAAAATTTAATTTTTGCTTTCACATCTAACAATAAAAAATTCAATGATAAGTACTTGAATAATTCTATTTCTGCTGTGTATACTGATTTTTGGGATATAGATAATTCAAGATGTTATCAATTAAAAAGTAAACCAAAATTATGTGATAAGTATTAATAAGAAGATTTAATATAAGCTTTTGTATAAATTTTCAGTTAAATAAGAAGTTTTTTTCCAATCAAAATTTTTCAAATTATTACTATATTTTTTTATCATTTTTTGCTTTCTCTCATCGTCGTAAGCCAGTGTCTCTATTTTATAAATCATATCTTCTATGTTCTTTGGGTCAAAATAATCAATCACATCCTTGCCAACTTCTATAAGACTTCCTCCATTACTCGAAACTATTGGGCAATTAAATTTCATAGCCTCTAGAATTGTTAATCCAAAACCTTCATACAAGGATGGACATACATAAACTGCAGCTTTTTTAAATAGATAATTTAGCTTTTTATCATCACCATAATAAATTTTTATTTTATCTAAAATATTATGATCTAAAAATATTTTTTTTTCATTATCTAAAATTTCACCTCCTCCAAAGCATACAACATTAAAATCATTTTTTAGCATTTTGGATTTACTGTAAGCTAAAATAAAATTTTTGAAATTTTTATAATTATTTCTATCACCTACAAAAAGTAGAAAAGGTTTTTCTAAAAATTCATCGTGTATTTTAATTGTCTCAAGGCTATCTGGATATCCATGATGAATTACAGAAATTTTATTTTCATCAACTTTATAAAAATTAAGTAAATCTTTTTTTGTATTATCTGAAACACAAATTATTTTATCTGCTTTTTCTATAGAATTTTTTTTATAAAAACTTCTATACTTAAAATTATATTCAGAAGAATATTTTTCATGAATTAAATCATGTACTGTAATAACAGTTTTTATGTTTTTTGAGTAATTATAGTTATCATAATATGTCAAATGAACTATATCGGGTCTTTTAATAAAGCAAAATAATTCAAAAAAAAATTTATTAAATTGAATGGTTGCTTTTCTTGTAAACCTTAAATAATTATTTATTTTTAGAAAACAAATCTTATTATTACTATTTATATCATCCAAAAAATTATTTATGTATATTGGTGCTATAATTTTGGTATTAAAATTTTTACTGAAATTTTTATTTAACTCAATTATATACCTAGAGATACCTCCAAAACGTTGAAGATAAAATATCGATGGATCAAAAAATAACTTCAATTTTATATTTATATTCTTTTTAAATTAAAAATAAATTTTATAACTAAAGTTAATAATACCATAAACTTATTTTGTCCGTTATCTAATCTAATTCTTGTACACTCAACCATATGATCAAAAAATGGAGTTTTGCTTGAAAAACCACCTCTTTTAAAAATTCCAAATAATTCATTTTTTTTTGTACCTATGCCTTTCAACTTATGTTTAACAATCATTCTGTAAAAATAATCGTAGTCTGAGGAGTACCTATATTTTAAGTTATATTTTCCTAAAATTTTAGCTGCTTCTTTTTTTATATAAAATCCGGTTGAATGACTTGAATAAAATCCCCAAGTAAAATGAATTTTCCAACTTTTATATCCGTGCAATATCCCCCAGTGTTTTTTTACCGCTCCAAAAAAAAAATCTACATCTTGGTATCTTTTATAATAACTTACCAAATACTCTAATGATTTTTCTGTTAACAAATCACCAGAGTTAACAAAACCAATTAAATCTCCTGTTGCTTTTTCTAAACCTTTGTTAAAAGCATCGTATAATCCATCATCTTTTTCAGATTTCCAAAAAGCAATTTCTTGATTGTATTTTTCTATAATTTTAATGGTATTGTCGGTAGATCCTCCATCAATAATAACATATTCTACGTTTTTATAATTTTGATTTAGAACACTTAAAATAGTTTTTTCAATATTTTGCTCATCATTTAAAACAACTGTAATGATTGTTATCACTGGTTTAGTTTTTAATTCAGTAACCATTTTTTAATTTTATTTAATGATATTATAAACTTTTGTTAATAATTTTTTTTGATTAGAATTTAAAATTTTTTTATTTATATTAAATTTTTCTAAAAATAAACTAGACAAACCAAATCCAGAAATTAGTACAAATTCCTTTATACTATATTTAGATTTTTTTTTTACATAATAACATTCTGCCTGTAGTAAAGATTGTTTATTAAAATTTGTTTCAATATCATTAAGGCTAATATTATTATTAAATACAGTCTGATTAGTTGAAAAATTGTAGTCACCATAGCTTGGGAATAGTGTGTAAAGGAAATAATTTTTTTTATTTAGAATATTATTAATTGTATTAAAACTTTCTTTAAATATTGGATTATTTATATTAACCTCTATTTGTAGAAGAAAAGGGTTTGAGCAATTAAGTATAGAATTTAAAACTTTTAATTCTAAACCTTCAACATCAATTTTAATCATGTCAGGCTTTTGGAGTTTTCTACTTTTCAAAAAATCTCTAAAACTATATACCATTTTTTTATTAGGCTTTAATGGATAAAGGTTAGTATATTTTTTTGATTTTTTAAAATTAATTGCAAATGTTGAGATTGTAGAAATTTTACTCTCATAATATTTTTGAATTTTTGTTTTATCTGAAATTGCAGTTCTAAATTTAAATATGTTTTTGTGATCAAGAAAATAATTTTTAAGTTGATTAAATGAATAATCTAAATTTTTATTTGGATCTATAAGATGAACTCTTGAAACGCCATCAAAATTGATAATCTCTGGTAAAATTCTTTGTCCAGCTCCTATATCATATATATTTAGCTTAGATTTTAACAATTTTTTATATAATCCACTTAACTTAATGCTTTTTTTTTTTAATCGTAAAAATTTTAATTTTCTAATAAATCTTTTTTTGATATTAGTAAGTCGCATTATTATTAAATAGTAATTTTGTTAAATTTATAATAAACATCTAAAAAATATGAAATACCTAATTAATAAACCAAATTTATCCAATTTGGAAAAGAAATATGTGTTAAATGCTTTAAAAACCACTTGGCTATCATCTAATGGATCAAATACTAAAATTTTTGAAAGTAAATTTTCTAAAATTACAAAAAATAAATATTCTTTAGCAGTTCAAAGTGGTACTGCTGCTCTTCATTTAGCGCTAAAAAGTTTAGGTATAAAAAAGGGCAACAAAGTTATTGTACCAAATTATACATGTGTTTCAAATCTATCTTCAGTTTCTCAATGTGGTGCAAAATCTATTTTAGTAGACATAGAACAAGATACCTTTGGTCTTGACTATAATTTGGTATTAAAAGCCATAAATAAATTTAGACCAAAAGCACTTCAACTTGTTCATGTTTATGGATTTCCTGCGCGAGATACGATTAAAATTATAAAAATTTGTAAAAAGAGAAATATAAAAATCATTGAAGATACGAGTGAATCGCTTGGTGCAAAATTAAATAATAAAATGGTTGGTACCTTTGGAGATATAAATGTTACATCTATTAGATCCGAAAAAATGATAGGAGTTGGAGAAGGGGCTGTAATTTCAACAAAAAATAAGAAAATTTTTGAGAATATAAGTTTACTTGCGTCGAGATCTGCACCATTTAGAAAATCAACTGATCCATATTGGAAGAAATATTATGTTGTTGGTGAAGGTTATAATTATCTTATGCCTCATCTTTTAGGATCTGTAGCTAGAGCTCAAATAGAAAGATTTAATACAGTATTGCTGAAAAAAAAAATTAGTGTAGGTAAAAATTATTTTAGAATCTTAAAAAAAAATAATTTAGCTTTTGGTCAAAAATTAATAAAAAATTCTAAACCTGTCTTTTGGTTAAATTCAGTTTTATTTAATAAAAATAGCAAAAAAGAAGTTAGAAAAATAGGCGAAATGTTAAAAAAAAAGGGTATTGAAGTCAGGTCTGGGTTTTGGCCACTTAATTTATTAAAAAACTTTGACATGAAATATGTTACTAAAAAAAATATAACAAAAAGAATTTTTGAAAAAATAATTATTTTACCTTCATCTTATGATTTAAAAATAAAAGATATAAATTATATTGTTAAATCCATAAAAAAATAATTATTAAAATAAATAATCAAATTTGTTAAATCTTTGAACATATTGTAAAAAAACCAAAGATCTTTCGCTTAAATTGTTAAAAGGTGTTCTTTTGTGAAATCCGTTTGTAAAGGCTATATAAAGGCTATTTTTTGGAACGCAAACTATTTTTTTTTCAAATTGAAAGTACTTAAATAATTCATCTGTCTCATCAAAATTTTTAGCTTGTAAATAAAAATTAATAAAATTTTCATTTATTTTATGAGATGATAAAGCATACTCTAGTGGTGCATCATCATTTGTGATTTCGTGAGGTGTATAATAAATTTTAAAATGAGGTAAAAATCTGTCAGTATGCAAATAAGATGCCCCTTTTACCTTTTCTTCTTTTTTTGTATTATTTTGTCTCAAATGTCTAAATTGAACTGTTGGTTCAACAATTTTTCCATAAATTTCTTTAGTAAATTGATCGCTTAGATTTTTTAATGTTTTAAAATTTTTTATTATAGTTTCACCCATTAATTCATCAACCTCTTTAAAAAAACCTGGATTACTCGGTTCTTTAAGCCATCTATTTTTTTTAAAATTTTTGTTTTTTAAATCACTAAAGAAATCAATTATTTTATTTCTTTCATCCTCTGGCAATGCATTTTCTAAGATTGCCAATCCATTGCTCGAAAGAGACTCGAAAATCTCATTGCTAATCAAATATTTTTCATTATTTATAATTTTGAAGCTAATCTTTTTTTTATTCTCATCTATAGTAGAAAAAAAATATTTTTGGAATGACTGATTATTTTTAGCTCTATTAATCCAAAAATTTATATATTTTTTTCTTTGATTTACATCATGGTTTTTTACAAAAAATTCAACACCAGGTGTTCTCAGAATTCTATTATTAATGTATTTTCTAAATTTTTGGATTAAATTATATTTAACTAACATTTTAAACTATATATTTATACTATATTTTTTATGAAAAACAAATTTTTGAAATTTAATTATCAAACTTTATTTTAAACTATTTAATTTTGTTTTATCTGTATCAAAATAGAAATAATTTTTTGAAATTATAAATTCTTCTAGATTTTGAATTATATAATTATGTATTTTAGAATTGAAATCTTTTAACCAATAGTCATATATTTTATTAGTATATTGTAAGGGTTTATTATTAACAAAACTAAAATATTTTTCTGGTCTTCTGAAAAAGATGTTTTGTTTATGTGTCATATATTTCATAAAATGATAAGAATATAATTTATTAAAATTTACTTTTTTTTTTCTTTTTTTTAAATTTAATAAAGTTTTTTTATATTCATCTAAATTTTTTGGATTAATACAAAAATTATAATCAAAATGTGGATTATTTTTTGAAGCATTAATTACTTTAATATTATGAATTGGCATCTCAGATGCAACTGTGCCATAAACAGTAAGTACATAATCTATTCCAATTTGCTTTAAATAATTATTTGGAAAATCTTTATTTATTAACTTTAATTTATGATTATTTTTTACAAAGTTTTTAATTTCTTTTTTTGTAATATTGCTAGATGCAGGATGCAATTTTATATACCAATCATAATCGGTTTGTTTTATTATTTTGCTTAAAAATAATAACCATTGTTTAAAATCTGAAAAAAAATGATTACCGTGTATGTGTGGACTATCTATAAAGTCGTGTGAAAAAATAATTACCTTGATTTTAGAACTGCTTTTTAATTTATGAATCTTAACTTTTTTTTTGAAAGTTGCTTTTTTTAAATAATAATATTTTTTTTTCCCACTTGTATAATCATTTAATATTTTTTTACCTTTGATTAAAAATTTTTTTTGGAATTTTTTTGGAATATTATTAAAAATCTTATCATAAAATTTAAAATGAATATCAGATCCATTTGTTTTCTTTTTAAATGAAATTGAATTAGTTAGATTTACTAAATTACAATTTGATATAGAAAAACAATTCAATTTTTTACTTTGAGCAATTCTTAAAGGTATGCCAGTTAAATAAACTGCATGACAAACACAAATTGCCTCAACATCATTTTCTTTAAAAAAATTTTTCCAAAATAAAAATAATTTAATTGTATCTTTAAAATAATTAATAAAATTAGATGAATTTAAATTAATTGTAACAGATGAATATTTTTTTAAATAACTGTCATAAATTAAGTCTCCAATCCAAATATCATATACTTTTAAATTTTCTAGATCTCTCAGATTGGGTTTGGTTAAAATAAAATTATTTGTTATTTTCTCTGCTTCAAAAGATATTTCATTAGTGTATTTTGGCTTTAAAAAAGTATCTGTTCCAAAAGACTTAAAAATTTTAAATGTTTTAAAGTTTAAATTTGATCCAATTGTCCATAGATATTTTTTATACCACTTGGGATTTTCTCTATTTAACAAGTCAAAGCATTCATAAGCAATGATCTTGCAATTTTTTTTAACCTTAAAGTAATTTACAAGATATGAAAAAATTATATGAATTACAGGCCATCCATTAAATTCTATTAAAAATATTTTCCTTCTCTTTTTCTTTTTATTTGTTTCGGGAAATATCTGCTTATTATGTGAATTGAATTGATTAATTATAAATTGATTATTTTTATGATTAACTTTCATGATAGGAAAAAAATTTGATAAAGATTTAAAAAATTTTATCTTATACTTTTTATTAAAGCCTTTAATTCATTTGACTTCATAAATATTTTATTAGTTCCGCTATTATAAATAAAATTACTTTTAACTTTTTTATATTTTTTAGTTTTACAATAATTTAATATTTGTTTTTCTGAAGAATTAGATAAAACTATATAATGATCTTTATTTTCAACTGTATTTTTTGTTTCTGATGGATTAATCAGCTCCTCATGTATTTTTTCTCCAGGTCTTATACCAATTATATTGTAATAATTTTTTTTACCTGAAATAACTTCAATTAAATTTCTTATATAAAAGCTTTTTAATTTTGGTACATATATTTCGCCACCAGAACTATTTTTGATTGCTTGCTCTACTAATTTAATTGCATCTGGTATTGATATATTAAATCTAGTCATATCATAGTGAGTCAATGGTAGTTTTTTATTTTGCTTGAACATTTTCAAAAAAAATGGAATTACAGAACCTCTACTACCCATTACATTCCCATATCTAACTACAGAAAAATTTATTTTTCTTTTTCCTTTAATATTATTGGCTGATAATATCAGTTTATCAGCGCAAAGTTTTGTTGCTCCGTAAAGATTAATTGGAGATGATGCTTTATCAGTAGATAAAGAAACAACTTTTTTAACATTCATATCTAAACACGCTTCTACTAAATTTTGTGTTCCAATTATATTTGTCTTGATAAATTCAAAAGGATTATATTCTGCCGTAGGTACTTGTTTTAACGCAGCGGCATGTATCACAATATCTATTCCTTCAAGAGCTCTTTCGACTCTTTCTTTGTCTCTAATGTCACCAATAAACATTCTTAAATTTGAATGTTGAAATTTTTTTTGTTTAGACATTTCATATTGTTTAAGTTCATCTCTACTAAAAATAACTAGTCTTTTAAAATTGGAGTGATTTTTTATTAAATGTTCTATATAAGCTTTGCCGAAACTACCAGTTGCTCCTGTTACTAAAATTGATTTATTTCTGTACATTATTTACCTCTTATTCCTTTCAAAGCAGATTTAGTTTTTAACAGTTTATAAATACTTTCTTTTTGATCTTCACATTTTTTAATATTTCTAAAGATATTATCAAGCAAATTAAAATAATTATCCATTATTTTGTCAGTATGTGAAATGCTTGTATAAATAGTATTGGAAGCAATTATTTTTTTTTCAATCATTTCTTGTGAGATATAGGTTTTGTATAAATTATGATTATTTGATTTGAAGTTAAAGTTAGGTAAAGCATCTAATCCATGAATATTAATTTTAATTGAATTATTATTTGCAATTTTATTCCAGTTTGATTTAATTTTTTTACCAGTTTTTGATATAATGGTCCATGATTTCAACTTTTCCATACATTTTAACGTCTCTAAGCCTGCCACTGATCCCATTCTTTCAGTCCAAAAAGTACTGCTGATAAAAGTTTTTTTAACTGATTCCATAATTTCTTTTTTTCCTATTATTGCATTTATTGCATAGCCATTTCCGAGAGCTTTACCAAATATTGCAATATCTGGGTTAATTTTATATTTTAAATGCAATCCTCCAAAATTTGATCTAAATCCTGAAGTACATTCATCAAAGATTAATATTATATTTTTTTTGGTACAAATATCTCTTACTTTTTTAAGAAAATTCATTTTAGGAGGTTGATTTCTTTCCACTTCCATCTTCACAACTCCAATATTTTTAGCATCTATAATTCTTCTCAATCCAGAAATATCATTGTAATTAAAAGGAAAGACGGTATTTTTCAAATTTTTTGGTACACCCTCTATGTTTAAATTATTGATTAAGTGATTATTTAAATTTTTTTTATTTCTTAAATTTGGCGATAAATACCAATCGTGCCAACCGTGATAACCACAAATTGCAATATTACTTTTTCCAGAGCATGCACGTGCAATTCTTATTGCTACTGCATTAGCTTCTCCACCAGATCTAGTAAACCTAGCCATATCTGCCCAAGGATGAATATCAATTAATTTTTCAGCTAATAAAATTTCATCTATTGAGTTTAATGATGACATATTGCTTTTTTTTAAATTTTCTCTAATTTTTTTTTCTATAGGTTGGTAGGCATAACCAAGAGTATTTGTTCCTACTCCCATTAAAAAAATATCTTTAAATTGATTATTTTCCAAATCCCAAATATTACATCCTTTAGCCTTAGAAAAATAAGCGGGCCAAAGTCCAGGTAAATGTAAATCTGGATTTTTGGAAAATAGCATAGACCCATTTGCAATGACCTCATTAGCTCTTATCCAAAATTTTTGTCCTAAATTCATATGCATACCTTCATTTCTAATTACGTTAGAATTATTTTGAAAAAAATTCTTATCTTGATCGTATAATTCTAATATTTTTTTTAATGTTAAATTAAAATTGAAGTTCTTAAATTTTATTAATTTGTTTAAAATTAATAAATCATATTTAGTATCTACTGACAATTTTAAATTTGAATAATCTTTTTTCAAACTAAAATTAAATTTTTTATATTTTTTTAATTTAATTATGCCTGTTGTTACATGCTCATGCTCATTTTCAATTTTTTTTGATATATGTCTTTCTTTAATAGCTTGAAAGTTAAATATTTCTATATCCATACCGTCTGGATAAGTAGGATCTATTGTATTTGAGACGTAATCATAATTATTATTCTTATAAAAACTTGCAAAATTATCTAGCACGTTTGGATCAATTAGGGGACAATCTGCAGTTAATCTAACTATATTTTCCAAATTAAATGCTTTTGCACAAAAATAATATCTAGATAAAACATTTAAATTAGATCCTCTATAAAATTTTATATTTAATTTTTTACAAACTTTAATAATTTTATCATCTTCAGTGCTTTTAGTGCAGGCTACAATTATTTGATCAATATTTTTTGCTTTTTTAATTCGATTAACTAAAATTTCCAGTAATGTTTTATTTTTGATTTTTGACAATACTTTTGCAGCAAATCTAGATGATTTGCACCTTGCTTGAATTATCACAGAAATTCTATTATTTATTCCCATTTTCTTGGATCAGTGATATTTCTATTTACGATGTTGAAATTATCAAAATTAATTTCAATTTTTTTATTTAATGCAACTAGTATTTCTTGCAATTGAGATTTGTTATCGAATCCAATAGTTATTAAATCGATTTCTTTAATATTTTTAATAAAAGAAATTGCTAAATCTAATTGTGAAAAATTATTTTGTTTACACCAAATGTTATACTTAATTAATAAAGGTTTAAATTCTTTACTATATTTAAAATTATTTAATTGATTAATTTTTTTTAAGACTAACCCATTCAAAAAAATCGATCTTGCTTGAATTTTTATATTCTTTTTTTTAAGTTTATTAATCCATTTATTTTTAATAAATCTTTGATCGAAAATACTAATTGGAAGCTGAACTATATCTGGTTTAAATACTTTTAAACTTTTTACTAATTCCCTTGGTTCATAAATTGAAATGCCAATATTTTTAATTATTTTTTTTCTTTTTAATTTGCTTAGTGTTCTTAAAAACAAATTTCCATTAATCGATAGCAGGTCTTTAGTATTATGAAATAAAATAGCCTCATATCTTTTTAATTTGAATAATTTTAATTCAAGTAAAATTTTATTTTCTAAATTTTTTAAAAAAGTATTTATATTTTTTTTTGGCAATCTTACTTTTGAAATTAATTTAAAATTTTTAAAATTTATATTGTTTAATAATTTTTTATTTAAATTGTATTCAAAAGCTGTGTCTAAATAGTGAATTTTATTTTGTTTTGCTAATTTAATAGTATTTTTTAAAACATCTTGATTAAATTTAAATTTTTTTAAACCATAATATTGATTAAAATTTGCTGAACCGATCACAATATTTTTCATTTAACTTTAAAAAATTTTTTAATTTTATTTATAATTAGATTCTGTTCTTTATCCTTTAATCCATAATAAATTGGTAAACTGACAGTTGAATTATAATAAATTTCAGCATTGTCACATATATATTTGTCAGAAAAATATTTAAATTTGTATATAGGGATATAGTGATACTGAATAATTATTTTATTTCTCAGCATATACTTTATTAATTTTTCTTTCTTGATCATATTTGGTTTTTTAAGATTTATTAAATATAAATGAAAAGAAGAAAAATATTTATTTTGTACATTTGGGCACAGGATATAAGGTACTGATTTTAATTTTTTAGTATATTTTTTTGCGATTTTATTTCTATATGAAATAAATTTATTTATTTTTTTTAATTGCGAAATACCTAATGCACATTGAAAATCATTTAATCTAAAATTAAATCCATTGTATATAACATCATATTTCCAATGTTTATTTTTATCTTTTACTATGCCTAGGGATCTAAGTGCTTTAATTTTATCATTTATTTTTTTTGAGTTTGTTGTGACAATCCCACCTTCTCCTGTAGTTATACTTTTTACTGGATGTAAAGAAAATGTTGATATGTCAGAATGTGAACAACTTCCTATTTTATAATATCTATTACCACTCTTATATTGCGAGCCAAAAGCGTGGCATGCGTCTTCGATAATATAACATCCTAATTTTTTTTTTAATTTATAAAAATTTTCAGCATTTTCTGGATAACCTCCATTATACATTGTTATTATTGCTTTAACTTTTGATAGCTTAAATTTTTTACAACAATTCAGAACATTCTCAGGCGACATTTGTCCAGTATGTTGATTTACATCAGATAAAAAAATCCTAGCGCCAAATAATTTAGCAACATTATAGGATGCTACAAAATTAATTGATGGCATTATTACGATATCATTTTTCTTTAATTCTATAGATTGCATGGCTAAAAAAAGAGCCGAAGTACCACTGTTACAAGTAGTTGAATAACGGCATTTAAGATACTGATTGATTAATTTTTCAAATTTTTCTACTTGAATACCTGTTGTTATTTTATCTTGTTTAAGAATTTTAGATACCGCTTGGATATCTTTACTGTCTACGTATTGTCTTCCGTAATTTATTTTATTCATTAATTTTTAATTATTTTTTTCAAAATTTTTTTATTTATTGGAGAGTTTTTTTTTATTTTAAAAGGACTTTTTTTATTTAGTAAAAATTTAAAATATTGTGGTGAAATTCCATTTCCAGGTCTAACTCTTTTGATATTATTCTCTGTGAACTTCTCATTTTTTTTAATTTCTTGAGAGGCAAAAATGCTTCTCCTTAACATTTTACTTTGTTTTTCTGAATTTGATCTATAAAAAAATTTTTTTTTATTAATTAAATATGCTTCGGTAATATCTTTCTTAAATTTTGCTATTTCCTTTCCTTTTAATGAGAAATCAATATCAAAACCTTTTCTTTGATTATCTAGGGCAATGTGTTTCTCGATAACTTCAGCTCCCGAAATTATTGCTGATATAGCTATCTTGTTATCTGTAGAATGATCTGAGAGTCCAACCCTACATTTAAATTTTCTTTTTAAAATTTTTATATTGTAAATATTAAAATCTTTTATAGAGGAAGGATAATTGCTAACACAATATAATAAAGTAATATCTTTACTTCCAAATTTCTTTGCTTGATTGTATGCAAGTTTTATCTCTTCTAATGATGCTGTGCCTGTTGAAATTATTATAGGTTTTTTAGTTTTGGCAATTTTTTTTATTAATTGCAAATCTAAAATTTCAAAAGATGAAACTTTGTACATTGGGCAGTTTAATTTTTCTAAAAAATCTACTGCACTCTCATCAAATGGGGTGCTAAAAATTTTAATTTTTTTTTTTTTAGCGTAACTAAATAATTCTTTGTGCCATTTGAAAGGAGTTTGAGCTTTATTATAAAGATCCCATAAATAATATCCTTTCCATAAACCTTTCGAAATTTTAAAATATTTATTTTTTGAATTTAGTGTCATCGTGCTGGGGGTATAAGTTTGTAATTTTACTGCGTCTGCGCCATATTTTTTCGCAGTGGAAATTAATTTTTTAGCTCTTTTTATAGAGCCACAATGATTAGCAGAAATTTCCGCTATCAGATAAGGAATTGTTGATTTCATCTAAAAAAAAATATATTTACTCGGACAATTTTTTTGATAAAGAACTAATTTTTTTATCTTCTCCGTAAATTTTAGCCATTTCTTTGCCTGTTGAAATTGGATCATGTCTAAAAGCAATTTTTAAAATATTCATCCAATTTGAATTATTTTTTTTTCTTACTTTCTCTATTTTATTAATTATTTTTATATATTTTGACGATCTTATTATTTTTTTTTTCATTAAAAAATATTTTTTATAGTATTTATAAATATTGTAGTTTGTTGATTTAAACAAGGCAATTGATTGTAAATTATTTCTTAAAACAAACGAATAAACATGCTCATTTGATATAAATTTTTCAGCTTTAACTAACGCTTTTTTACCTAAACCTTTTCCTCGATATTTTTTAATTAATGCAATTGAAATAAATATTTTTTTATATTTTTTTTCTAATCTAATATATCCAATTTTAATATTTTTTGTTTTTATTATTAAAATAACTCTTTTTTTTTTAAGAAATCCCTTTAACCATCTTAAATGCTCTGTGTATTTTATTTCTTTAGTATTAAGCGAACTTAAACGAACTGTTTTACTATTTCTTAAATTAAAAATAAAATAATAGTCATTTCTATTAAATTTTTTTAATACAATTTTCACTTTGCTTAATTTCTTATTAAAAATTCTTAATATTTATTTGGTATTAAATTTTTTAATCATATCAACAATCATCAGTAAAAAAAACTGATGTGTATTTTCAATGATATTATATTTATTGGAGTCTACCCAAAAATTAATATCTCCATTTTTATTAAGATAGTTGTTTTTTTTAAAACCTGTAAATGTAATAATTTTTTTAAATTTTCTTCTTTTTGCCTCTTTGAGACCATTTATCATATTTTTTGACATTCCACTTGATGAGATTAAAATTAAAATATCATTTTTTTTTCCATATTTTTTGATCACTCGAGATATCCAATTTTCAAATTTAAAATCGTTAGAATAACAAGTTATTAAAGCTGGATCATTATAACTGAAACATTTAACTGACGAATTGTTAGTTAAATCCATGCTAAAATGAGATGCAATACTTGAACTACCTCCGTTACCAAATATATGAATAGAGTTATTTGATTTAATTCTACTTAATAAATTATAAATTTTGAAAATATTTTTATTTTGATTATCTGAATTTTTAATAGTTCTGCTAAAATCGTTTATATAATTTGATATATAATTTTTATTTTTCATAAATAATATTTATTTAATTAATTTTTTTATCCAAGAATTATTATAACCATAACTTTTGTCATCAATATAAACATCTGCAGAAGGCTTTGAAATAAAAAGTTTATGATATTTAATACCAAATTTTTTGATTTGATTAGATGTTTTTAAAAATATTTGTTTTTTATGTTGTAACTTATCTTTTGTTCTACCCATATATCTTGCTGTAAAAATTTTTATAGTATGGCCATTTTCAAATAGCATGTTTACTGTTTTTATAGCATTTTTTTTAGGTTTAGATTTGCTATAGTCATTTTTTTTTGTTGTACATAGTGTATTATCCAAATCAAAGCAAAATGTTTTTTTTTTCATTATTCACAATACTAACACAAATAAACTGAGCACACTATTATAACATTACAAATATAATTTTTAAAATTAACTGAAAAATTATTGGCGTACATTAAGGAATAGTGTTACTAAGAAGATGAAGATGAAACCAAAAAAAAATTTCAGTTATTCTAATAAAATTGTAATAAAGCCTTGGGGTCAAGAATACAATATATTTATTAATAAAAAAATATTTGCAATCACCTACCTTAAAATCAAAAAAGGTTTTTCAACATCTCTTCACTGTCATCCAAAAAAAAAGACGGGTTTTTTAATACTCTCAGGTATGGCAGAAGTTCAGCTAGGTATATACAAAAAAAATATTGTAAAATTCAAGCCAATGTCAATTTTAGTTTTAAGACCTGGTTTATTTCATAAAATTAAAGCATCTAACAAATCTGACCTTTATGCATTAGAAATTGAAACACCATATATCAAATCTGATTTAATAAGGATGTCAGATAATTATGGGAGAATAAACAAAGGATACGAAGGCATAAATTGGACCAAAAAAATAAAAAAAAATAATATAATATTTAAAAAACCCACAAAAAATAAGAAATATATGTATAAATTAAATGGTATTAAAATTACTCTCTCATATTATAAAAATTTTAATAGTTTTAAAAATTATGATGACAAAAGTGTATCAGTTATATGTGATGGAAATATGATAACTAAAGATGGAAATAATGTAATTACAGCTGGCGAAATTGTTAAATCCTATACTTTAAAAAAATTGTCAAAATACTATAAAGTTAATAAAAAAATATTAATTCTTAAGGCATTTAAAATTAAATCTTGATAATAAAAAAAAAATAGCTAACAGTCCTTTTAATGAAAGCTTTAATTATTACCAGTCAACTTGTACAAGACCATGAATTTATTTATCCATTTTATAGATTAAAAGAAGAGGGATTTGATGTCCATGTATACAATCAATCAGATAGCATAGTAAAAGGATTCTTTGGAACTAAAATACCACCTCAAAAAGATGATAAAATAATTAGTCTATCAAAAATTAACATTGATAATTATGAGTTATTATTAATTCCTGGTGGAGCAAAATCTATGGAATTACTTAGACTAGATAAAAAAGCCATTGATACAATAATAGATTTTAATAAAAAAAATAAAATAATCGCAGCTATATGTAGCGGTACTATGATGTTGATTTCTGCAGACATATTAAAAGGAAAAAAAGTAACTGGATATTATGCTTGGAAACAAGATATTATTAATTCTGGAGGAATTTTTGAAGATAGCCCTACTGTAGTTGATGGCAATATTATAACCTCTCCTCACTATAAGTATAATGGTGAATGGATGAAAGCTGTAATAAGTCAATATAGAAATAGTAAAAAATAGACCTTATCTATTATTCATCATTTTTAAGGTATTTATTCTAAAAAATTTCTTATTAAAAAAGATTTTCTTTTCAACAAATTTTTGCTCAATTTCTTTTATTGCATCATCAATTGTTTTATCTGGCTTAAATCCTTTTTTTAATAATTTATCAGAATTTTGTCTGTAAGATCTTGGATCATTGCCAGGTTTTATAAGTATTTTTGATTTTGAATTTAAAACTTTTTTTATTCTTTTTGCAATATTTAGTATTGATATATTTTCAAAACCAACATTAAATATAATTTGGCTCAAAGCTCTATTTTTTTTTAACTTTCTATTTATTGAAAAAATATATGCTTTTATCATATCATTCATATGTAAATTTGGTCTTATCTGTTTTCCTCCAAACACTTTTATTTTATTATCTTTTAAAGCGCTAAATGTTAAAGCATTTACAGAAACATCTAATCTCATTGATGGCGAATAACCACAAACTGTTGCTGGACGTAAAATTGTTAAATCAATATACCTATTAAATTTCAATAATAAACTTTCGCTAATCATTTTAGATTTGTTATATTCCGAAACAGGTTCCAGGCTTAAATCTTCTGTAACATTTTTTTCTTTCTTAATACCATAAACACTTCCAGATGAGGCAAAAATAAATTTTTTAACTTTTTTTTTTATAGCCAAGTTTATTAATTTATATGTTGCCAAAACATTAACTTCCCACGTCAAGCTTGCATTAAGTTCTGCTGCAGGATCATTGGCTATTGAAGCCAGATGAATTATACAATCGATTTTTCCAACTTCTTTAAGAGATAGATCTCTTATATCTTTTTTAATTATTGATAAATTTTTATTTTTTTTAAGATAATTTCCAAACCAAAAAGTATCAACCACTTTAACTTTGTATTTTTTTTTTATTAAATGATCGACCAAATTTGTCCCGATGTAGCCTCCGCCACCAGTTACAAGAATGCTCTTGATCATTTAATTTTTATAAAATGCATTAATTAATTTAGCCATTTTATCTACATCTTTTTTTCTAATGAATTCATGCACTGGCAGAGATATCGTTGTTTTGCATAATTTTTCTGCAACTGGAAAATCCCCTTTTTTGTACTTTAAAAATTTTGCCGCAGGTTGGAGGTGCATAGGTACTGGGTAGTGAATTTTTGCATCAACATTGTTCTTTATCAAATATTTCATTAGTTGATCTCTTTTTTTAACGTTAATCTGATATAAATGAAAAACTTCTTTCAAATATTTCATTCTTTTAACAGTTTTGATATTTATGTTTTTACTTAAAATTTTGTCGAAATGCTTAGCATTTTCAATTCTTTTTATTGTAATGTTGTTTAGTTTATTTTTAATTTTATAATTAGCTATTACAGCTTGTATTGAGTCTAATCTAGAGTTATATGCAAATTCCTTACATAAGTTTCTATTTATTAAACCATGATTTCGAATAAGAAATATTCTTTCAGCTAATTTTTTTTTATTAGTAATAATAAAACCGCCATCACCCCAAATATTTAAGTTTTTTAAAGGATGCATACTATATGTACAAGCATGTCCAAATTCGACAAGATTTCTACGATGGTATTTTGATTGTATAGCGTGACATGAATCTTGAATTATTTTTAAATTATATTTTTTTGCAATAGCTAAGATTTTAAACATTTCACAAGGTCTGCCACTCCAATGAACAGGCATGATTGCTTTGGTTTTTTTTGTAATCGCTTTTTCAATTTTATATTCATCTATGTTATAGTCATCTTTAACATCTACAAATACTGGTTTAGCGCCAGCTGTGACTATCGAACCAACTGTCGCAATAAATGTATAAGGTGTAGTTATAACTTCATCGTTTCTCCCTATATTTAATGCTTTCAAAGTTAAATATAGAGCGTCTGTGCCATTGCCAACTCCAATAGCATATTTTGCTTTTGTTATTTTTTTAATGTTCTTTTCAAATTTATCTACTTCACTACCTAGGGTATAATCTCCTCTTTTAACAACATTTTCAATTTTTTTAAAAATTTTTGAATAGTCTGAAAATTGCTCAACTAAATAACTATGGTTAAATTTAATTTTACTATCAGATTTATATTGTTTTGGCAGAAAGTTTTTCATTATCTTTTATACTCCATTGGAAGATTTTTAATGTTATTTAAATTATCAAACGTATAATTTATCAATTTAGATATGCCTACATCAATATTTGTTTTGCAAAACCAATTAAGTTCTTTTTCTGTCAGTCTTGAATTGATATTATAAATTAAATCTTTACCTTTTCTATCTGGAACTTTTTTAATAACTTTTTTAAAATTTTTGCCCATTAAATTAGAAACTTTTTTTATGATTTCAACTACGCTATATAATTTGTTTCCTGAAAAATGATATATTTTTCCTGTCGCACCTTTAATAATAATTTTATAAATGCCATAACAAAAATCATCAGAAAAAATGAAATTTCTTTTTGATTTTCCATCACCATGTAATGGAAATTTTTTCTTTTTTATTATAGATATAATAATTTTTGGAATTAACCTATAATAAGGTTGTCCAGGTCCATAAAAATTTGAAAATCTGGCAATTATTCCATTAAATTTAAAGTTTCTAATCAAATTTTTGATATAATCTTCACAAATTAATTTTGAAACAGCATATGGTGTTGATGGATTAAATGAATTATTTGACTCCTTAATTGAATTATTTTGGGAACCAAAAACCTCTGGTGTAGAAATATAAATATATTTTTTTAAAAAATTGAATTTTATAATTTGATTTAAAATATAAATTTTACTAGTGGAGTTTATTTCAAAATATTTTTTTGGTTTCTTCCAACTTTCATTAACCATACAAATTGAGGCAAAATCAATAATAATATGGGGTTTCTCTTTTTTAATAAATGTCAATAATCTATTTAAATCAATTTTTTTAAGCAAGTTTATTTTAATTGTTTTCAAATACTTTTGTCTTTTGTTATTGGAAAAACTTAAAAGAATTTTTGGTTTTTTTTTGCTATATGTTCCTAAAACAAAATATTTTTTTTTTAGCAAAAAATCAACCATGGATGCTCCGGAAAAACTTGAACATCCTAAAACTAAAATTTTTTTCATTTTAAAAATCTAAATATATTCTGAATTAAAAATTATTAGAGTTGTTCTATAACTTTTGCTTGCTCAGCTTTTGCTTTTTGTATTGTTGCAAGTCTTTCGGTATATGATTTGCCAGGTGGGTCATATTTATCGAAAATATTAGATATATTTTGAGTAAAGTCTCTACCCGTATAAGTTAATGAAATTTCATTATCATTAATTACAACTAGTCCATCTTTAACCATTTCATCTAATTGCTCAATCTCTTTGCTAAAATATTTTTTCGCATCAATTTTAAAATTGTCCATAAAATTTTTATAATCTATTTTAAAGTAGCTTCGAAGCTGCTGTGTTGCGTGTTGTCTTATTTTATCATCTTCTGATAATTTCATTCCTCTAAATACTGGTAATAAATTTTTGGTAAGAGATTTTTTATATGAATTTAAATCATAAAAATTTTGTGCATAATAATCATTTCCTAAATTACTCATAGATGAACTGCCAACAGCAACAAAATTAACTCTGCCACCTGTTTGATGTCCAGATGCACCGTAATGAAGTGTACCTTCATTAAAAGCTTTTGTTGTTGGACTAGTAGGTAGCGAATAACATTCAAATCCTGTTCTAATATAACCAGCTTTTTGAAGTTTTTGATTAATAACTTCTAGTATCTCTTTTCTTTCTAAAAAATCAGGCAATGGGCCCTCAGCCAACATTTGTATTTGATATTTAGCGACCCATGGTTTGTAAGCCATTAATGAAAGTTGGACCAAAGTAGGTCTAAGTTCTATCATTTGATCACAAGTATTAGACATTGTTTCTACTGTTTGACCAGGTTGTCCAATTAATAAATCAAATGCAATTTCTTTATAAACTTTTCTAACTTCTTCAGTTAATATATTTTTAAATAATTCTGCTGGTTGAATTCTATTAACTCTTCTTTGGACATTTGGGTCCAAATCTTGCATTCCAAAGGATATTCGGTTCGCACCGCACACTTTATGATTATAAATTAATCTATCTTCATCTACGCGCCTTGGATCAGACTCAACTGTGAAATTAACTACTTTCGACCAATCAAATAAATTTTTTAATTTATCAACCAAGTTTTTTAGATCTTCTCTATTTAAAATAGTTGGTGAACCTCCACCAAAAAAAACTGTTTCAACATTCAATTTAATATTATTCTTATTAAGATGATCAAATAGCAAATCTATCTCTTTATACAAATATGTTAAGTAATCTTTTACTTTTTCGTAATCTTTTGTAATAATTTTACTGCAAGTACAAAACCAACAAAGCTGCTCACAAAATGGTATATGAACATAGAAAAAAATTGGTTTTTTATTATTTCTTTTTAACCAGTCAACTAAAGCATTTTTATAATCATCAGAATTAAATTTAAAACTCCAGTGATCTTTGGTTGGATACTCAGAATAATTAAAAACTAAATCTTGATGATATTTTTTTATCAAATTAGCGTTTAATGTCGATTGTTTCATAAAATGATTATTATATTATTAAACCAATTAATTGCTATCTAAATATATATTTTTTTAGTATTAAGCCTGTTAAATTTAGCATCAATAGATAAAACGATAGTCATATACAATTATATTAAAAAAAAGTCAATTTTGTAAAATTATTTAAGATTTATCGATTTTGATGTAGTAAAATAATAATCTCCCTTATATTTCAAAATCTTAAACAGTTTTAACCAATCATTTTTATGAAGAACTGTTGTGCCTATCAACGTCCATTGTTCAAAAATTTCCTTTTCTTTCTTATTTGAATAGGCTGCAACTGTAAAAAAAGATTTTTTTGACACTCTATTAATTTCTATAATAGTTTTAGCAACATCTTGTAAATTGTATTTATATATTGAGCTAAAACCAATAACAAAATCAAAATATTTTTTCTTAAATGGAATTTTATAATAATTGCTTAAAATAATTTTAGATTTTATCTCTTTTTCCGCGTTATCTATAGGGTATTTGTGGTCCTCAATTCCCCAAATTTCTGATCCAGGTAAAAGAGCTTTAAAATCTTTCATTATAAAACCTTTTTTACAACCTAAGTCTAAGATTTTTGATTTATTGGATAAATTATACCTTTTTATTATTTTAGGTAATAGTTTTTTCCACCTTCCATCGTAACTAAAACCACCATATCCATTTGTTCTATCTCCATCGTAATACTCTTTATCTAAACGCCAAGCGGTTATTTTATTCACGATACTTCTTTTGACAGATCTATTAACTCTGCTTTTTTTTTTAAAATAATTTGGATCAAAATATGGCATATTTTAAAACTTAAAAATAGGTCTAAGAATTTTTCCTTTTGAGAAATTTTTAATTACAATATTTACATCTGCGATTTTAAAATTTTTATTAGGAAGCATTTTTTTTATAAACTTGATTTGGTCAATTAAAATATTTTCATTTCTTTTGAAATTTTTCATAATTGTTCCTCCTGAACCCCAAGCACCCATTAAAGTTTTACCTGAAATTATATCCCAGGTTTTGATTAAAATTTTTTCATTTATTTTTGTGTTGCCAATAATAACAAACTTTCCAGTAAATTTTTTACACAAAGATAAAGTTTTTTCTATTAATTTTTTTGATCCAGTACAATCTATAATTAAATCAAATTGTTCATTATTTTTATTTTTAAAAATATCAATATTTTTAGGGTTTATCAAAATAGATTTAATGTTTGGAAATTTTTTTGAAAATTTAATTCTTTTAGGGTTGGAGTCTATACAAGTTATATCTTTACATTTTAAAAAATTCAAAACAAAATAACATGCATAACCTAAACCGCCCATTCCCATTATTAGAACTTTTGATGAAGGATTGAAATTTCCTAATTGAAATATAGCATTGCTAGCTGTTGGTAATGCACATCCTAATAATATTGACTCTCTTAAATATTTATTTTTTTTACTAATTTTATAAATTCTATCATCAGAAACAACAGCATATTGTGATAGTGAGTTACAACCACCAGAATTAATTTTTTTACCATTAAATAAATAATATATTTGTTCATATTTTTTTTTAGACCCATTTTTTACCCAGCTAATAACAACATTGTCATTTTTTTTTAAATTTTTCACTCCTCTTCCTAGTTTTATAATTTCACCAACACCTTCATGACCAATACAGTGTGGCAAATATTTATCTCTTCCTAAAACTCCATTTATTTCATTCAATTGAGTATGGCATATCCCCGAGTACTTCATTTTCACAAGTGCACAACCTTTTGGAAGATTTTGAATTTCTAAATTACAAACCGATAATTTTTTTTTTTGCTTTGTAAGCACAGCACCTAAATTTTTTATATTCATATAGAAATTAATTTTTTTCTAATATTTTTTAGAATATTTTTTGGTAAAAAAGGATACATATTATCAATCATATTGGGTTCAAATGAACCATCTTTATTCATTTGAGTTTGAACTCTAGGTACTAATTCTTGAAGCTCTGGCATGATAACTTCACATATTATAGCTGATTTAGAGTTAACAATTTGTTTTAATTTTTCTTTAAGATTATTTTCATTATCCAATATGATAGTTTTAAAACCTAAACTTTTTGATAAATTTATAAAATCTGGTAGCGAAACACCACTTTTTTTGTCTGAGCCAACAAATTTTTTAAAATTTTTTTTTTGCATTAATTTCATTGTTAAATATCCACGATTATTAAGAATAAAAATTTTTGCTGGAATTTTATAATTTTTAATTGTGTGCAATTCCTGTAAATTAAACATTATTCCGCCATCACCTGTTATGCATATAGGGTTTATATTTTTATCAGCAAAGTAAGATCCTATTAAACCAGGCAACCCAAATCCCATTGCTGCTATACCAGAAGATGTGAAAAGTCTTTGTTTTTTTTTGGTTTTAAATGCCTGCATAGTGCAAGTAAAACTTGTTCCCATATCAGTAACAATTGTTTCATTCCCTTTTAAAACTTTAGATAAGTTATTTATAAAATTAAATGAATTAATTGATTTAAACTGTTTATTATAAATATTATCTTCATTTAATTTTTTTTTTAGATTAATAAGCTCTAAATTCCATTTTTTTTTAATTATTTTTTTTTTTGATTTTAAAAAACTATTAAAATTTTTTAAAAAAAAATTAAGGTCTGATCGAACAGAAATATCAATTTTTAAATCTCTTTTAAAAATTTCTTTTTTATCAATATCTATGTATATTTTTTTTGATAAAGGTGAGAAATTTTTAATTTGGTAGCCAGTAATTGGTATAGACAACCTTGATCCTAAAATTATTAATAAATCGCATGATTGAATTGATAAGTTTGAAATCCTATTTCCAAAAAGTCCAGGTCTTCCAAAATAGTGTTTGTGGTTGGAAGGAATAACATCGCTAGCATTCCAAGTTGATAAAATTGGAATTTCTAACTTTTTAATTAATTTTATAAAATATTTTTCAGATTTAGAAATATGTATACCATTTCCAATCAAAAAAAGAGGTCTGCTAGAATTATTAATAAATTTGTAAATTTGTTCAAATTTATTTTTTTTAATTATATATTTTTTACTTGAAATTTTTTTAGTTTTTCTTTTTATTTTAAATTTTTGAGATTGAACATCTAAAGGTATGTCAATCCATACAGGTCCTGGCCTACCTTCATTGGATATTTTAATTGCTTTATCCAATTCATTTTTTATGTCAGAATTTTTACTTAAAGTTTTTGCATATTTAGTAATTGGTTTAACCACATCTATTATATTTGCCTCTTGAATACCTATTTGTCTAGTTCCTGAATTTCCAATCATATCCTTTGACTCAACTTGTCCAGATAAGATAAGCATTGGAATTGAGTCTATCCATGAACCAATAACTCCAGTTATTGCATTTGTTCCTCCGGGGCCAGATGTGACTGAAGCAATGGCGGTTTTTTTTTTTATTCTATAGTAAGCTTCTGCTGCCATAGCAGAAGCCTGCTCATGGTGTGTAAAGATAAATTTAATTTTTTTTTCTTGTCTAAAAGCTTCATTTAAAAACATTGCACCACCCCCAGTTACTCCGAATGCTGTATCGATACCTTGTTTGACTAAATATTTTGCAATAAATTGACAGTTATTCATAATTAATGTTTCTTTAATTCATTTGAAATATATGTTGAAAGTATTTTATATCCTTTTTCACTATAATGGGGAAAATATTTGCTAAATAGATTTAATGGATTTTCATAATTAATTATTATGTTATCTAAATCAATAAATATAAAATTATGTTTGTAAGCTATTTTTTTCGAAATATTTTTAAAATTTGAATTATAATTTTTTTCTAAAAATTTATTTTTTACAGGAACATAAACCATAAAAATTTTTGTTTTAGAATCAACTTCTTTAATTAATTTTTTAAAAATCATATCTGTAGAATTTTGTAATTTTTTACTATAATCAATTTTATCAAAACTTGCATTTCTTAATAATTTTAATCTATATGTAATAAAAAACCTTGTTTTTTTTAATAAAAAAAATTCTATAATTTTAATCCTTGTAAATCTTTTTTTAAATAAATCATTAATGATAAAATTAATTTCTTTATTTTTATTTTTTAGATCCTGAAAAAAATTTTCTTCATGTAAATATTTTATTAAATTACGGTCATTAAGTTCATAATTTAAATTTTCAAAATCATTATCATTTATAAACCAAATTATGTTTTTAATTTTTTTTTTTGAAAAATACTCTCTGAATGTTGCATAATTTAACAACAAACCATTTCCTGGCATAGAAATATTTATAATATTTTTTCCGGTTTGTTCAGATATGATTGAAGCAATATTGTTTTTTCTTAATACACAGTGGCCATATGTAAATGAGTCGCCGATAATCAAATAATCTACATCTTTTGTCCAAACACTGTTATCATTATTAAAACCATTTTTATCACTTTGATTCATGGCATAATAACCTAATTCGTTACAATCAATTATTAATGTATTAGATTTATGAGATAGTGGCAATAAGTCATAGTGTTTATTTATAAAGCTTGTTGGGGGTAAAGTTATTATAACATTGTCATCAATTTTTTTTTGATCTTCATATACTTTAATAATACTTCTTTTATCTTCACCTCTTTTTAAAATTTCTGAAATATAAAAAAAAGATTCAAAAAAATATAAAGTTGTTAGAATAGATGTAGTAATCACACAAATACTAATAAAGAGTTTTTTTTTTAAATATTTTGATAAATATGAAAATAAAAATACTGATATAGAAAACAAATAGTATTTTAAATAATATAAGTGACTAGAAAATTCTAAAAATTTTCCAAAGGTATATAATCTATAAAATATAGAAATTATAATGAGTGTAGAGATAAGAAATAAAATATATCTAAAAAATTTATCTATCATAAATTAGAATTTAGGTTTTTATGCTATTAAAAATTACTCTATTAGACTGATATTGTGTTTTAAGAAAGAATACGAAATCTTACTATGTTTTAATTCATAGCCATTATACTTTAATAAAATTTTGTTAAATTTATCCTGTAGGTGATCATCTCTATTTAAATAATCTTTTTTATCAGTGAAGTGTTCCATTTCTTCACAAGCATTTAGAATTTCTTCCTCAGAATTATCTTCAACTTCATATCCTATTTTATTTAGTTCATTAATATGCTCAATTTTTGATAATTTTTTTTCGAGCACTTGGGAAAAAGTTACATATTCGCCTGTTTCAAGAGATTTAAATTTTTTCAATAAAATTAAAGGGTAATAAATACTATCTTTCGTATATAGAGAATGAATTTCAGATATATTTGAAAACATAATTGGTTTTCTGAAAATTAGAGGAACCAGTGACATGCCAGAGCTATCACCAATAAGGTATCTACAAGTTGAAAGTAGATATATATCTAAAAAATCATTTTTTATTTGACTATTATTGTAGTAAATAATTTTACTATCAATTTTAGAATTTTGATTATTTTCCCCAACTACAACAGTTTTTATATTTTTTTCATCTAAAAACTTAAAAGTTTTAAAATAATTTTGACTTCTTGAATCTCGTAGTTTGTATTTAAGTTCATTAGTCATTTTTTTATTATAATAATAATGCGGGGTTCTAGAGTGAAAACACACATACTTGTCTCCCTCACTAAGATTTATTTTTTCTAATAATTTTTTTCCAAAATTAATTTCATTTTTAGTAAATTTAATAGTAGGTGGGGTTTTAGGCAAAACATTATAAATATCTACATCCTGAAATGGATTTTTATAATTATAATTTTTTGTCCAATGTCTATAATCAGAAATAAAATTTTTTCCAAATGATTGGTATATATATTTATAATTTAAAAACCAAAAGATTGGTTCCATTATTATTCTAGGCAAAATTAGAAAATTTTTTTTTATTTTCTTATATAAAAAATTATTAGCTATAAATTTATTTCTAAAAGCAATATATATACAATTCTTATCATGAATTTCATTTATAATTTCACATAAAAAAATTTCAATTGGTAAAGCATAATGTCCAATTGCTCTAGTTTCAATTTCAACAATTTTAATTTTATAAAAAAATCTAAAAATAACTAATAAAATTAAAAATGGAGAAAAAATTATAAGCTTTGATAAATATAGATAATTTTTTAACGTATTATTTTTTTTTAAAAATAAAAAATTCATGATATAAATGTTTTTTTTGAATTCTCTAATAAATTTATTATTTATTATTTTTTACTTTTAAATTGTACAATTCAGACCAAGTTGTTTTTGTACTATCTATGATTTCAGCTTTTCTAAAAATTTTTGCCTCTTGTATACAATCTAGTAAAAATTTTTTGCCTTTTCCAGATATTGCTTCTAAAGCAAAATGAAATTCGACATCTTCCATGTTATTAATGAGGTCATCAATTCTATTTTGCCTCTGTGGTAATTGATGAATTGAGCATAATATAACTTTTTTAAGTTTCTTTTTTTTATGAGTCCACTGAGTTGTTACTAATGCATTTGACATAAAAGGTTCAGGAATGATTTCTTCAACTACAATATTATTTCTCTCTGCATAGTTATTTAAAATCATATTTTGTCCATTGCCAGGTATTTTGAATGGGCCTATGTTCATGTCAGTATTTATAATAGCTATTGTCATTTTTAATAAAGTTTATGGTAATTTATAGTACTTTAAAAATTCAGTATTTTTTTGGAGCAACGGTTTTCTAAAACTTTGAAACCTTACATTGCAGGCAATTCTTGCACAATCAGAACTAAAAGGAATATTTCCATGAATTACAAATGGATTAAAAATAATTGCTTCTCCAAATTTCATTCTGGAAGGTTTTTTAGCTCCCATGAAATTTAAAACTTCTGGACCACTAACTAATCCGTTTGCTTCTTCTTTTTTCATTAAGTCAAGGGATGTTTTTAGGTCAATGTGATACGCACCGCCATCATCATCTAAGTCGTGTAGTGGTGCCCAAAGAATATATGCAAAAGGAGAAATGCCTGAAATCATTTCATAATGTGCCACCTGTTTAGCTTGATCATCACCTGGGGCATTAATTGTTGTGTAAGCTCTTCTTTGAATAAATAGTTCTTTACCGCATAATTTTTCTATCAAAGTTGAACAAGAATTAATCATCATTTCAGACAAATTTTTGTTAACAGTTAAAAAATTTATTGTTGATTTATTAATTTCTCCCTTTGACATTTTGGCTATTTCTTTTCTTACAGAGTCAATATTCTTTTTAGAATTTGATGAAATTTTTATGTTTTCTATAAAGGAGTCTCTTAACTTATTAAAAAGCTCCATATTCTCTATAGGGAAAATTGCATACCCTAATCCTTCGTTCAGTTCTTTGTATATATCCATACGTTAAAATATTCTAATTTAACAAAATAATTTTACAATAATATTAAATTCGTTTCTTTATATTATTGCAATAATACCAGGGTCTCTTATAAATTTTCTGTCTACAAATTTAATACAATAACTATTTTTTTTTATTGCTGCGGCAATTATCTCTTTATCTTTCTTTAAACTTTCATCAACATATTGAATAGAAAAACAGTTAGTGTTTATGGCTACAAATGCTATTTGTTTATCTTTTTTTAAACTATAGTCCGCATAAAATAAAGAAGACCCATTTTGTTTCACTGCTTCTAAAACAATTTCTTTATCTTTTTTTAAAGAATCATCAGCATAAGATAATACATTGCCACTAATTTTTACTGCATTTAAAATAAATTCTCTATCTTTCTTTAGACTTTCATGTGAATACTGAAAGGCATAGCCATTTTGTTTAATAGCCTCAATGACAATTTCTTTATCTTTTTTTAAACTTTCATCTGCGTGTTCTAAAGAATTACAATATTGTTTGACAGCTATGAGAACAATTTCTTTATCTTTTTTAAATTTGGCGTTTACAAATTGAAGTGACATTCCCCATTGTTTAACCGCCTCAATTACAACATCTCTATCATTCTTAAGATCTCTGCTAACATATTCAATAAAAGTACCCCAATTACATTGTTTTAAAGATTTTAAAATAAAATTTTTATTTTTTCTTAGAATATTATCAGCATAAATTAATGAAAAAACATTTTTTTTTAAAGCTTTTAAAACAATTTCTTCATCTTTTTTTAAACTCTCACATGCGTGCTTTAAAGCATATCCATATTGATTAATTGCCTCATTAACAATTTCTTTATCTTTTTTTAAACTTTTATCTACGAATTCTAGGGCAAAGCAATATTTTTTAACTGCTAGCATTGCAGTTTCTTTATCTTTTTTTAAACTTTTATCTACATATTGTAATGCATAACCATTTTGTTTTATTGCTTCGAAAACTATATTTTTATCTTTTTTAAAACTTTCATCTGCATATTCTAAAGCAAAACCATTTTGTCTAACTGCTGCGAGAACTATCTCTTTGTCCTCTTTTAATTTATTACATACATATTGAAGTGAATAACCATCTGTTTTTACTGCTTTTAAGGCGACATTTTTATCTTCCCTAAATTTAATGGGCAAATCTTTAAAATTATATACATTTTTTTCAATAAGATTAATTGCTTCCTTGTATTTCATTTTTTACTTTTTTAATTTATTTTTAGGTAATAAAGAACGATCATAAATGTTTTTTTTTTTATAATGACCCCATTTAACACCTCTATCCTTTGATGTAATTCTTCTTAGAGTAAATAGATCACTTTTAGCCAGTAAACTTTTATATTTAGGCCAATTCTTCCAATCATCCCATATTGCACTAATCAATTTTCCACTTATTCCATTGCTAAAATTTGATCCTAAGAACAAAATTAAATCACAAGCATCATCATAGGATGAACCACCTAACTTTTTTTGCTTCAAAGCTTTTTTGTAAGCATAATTTCCAATTTTTTTAGGTCCTGCTTCTAAAACTTCATTAAGCATTTTTGTATTTATTGCTCCAGGTGCAACAGAATTAATATCTATTTGGTAATCTTTTACTTCTTCAGATAGATTTTCAATAAATCTAACTATGCCAACCTTAGATACTGCATAGCCACTTATTCTGGGCAACGGGGCTGCAGCCCCTCCACCTGATAATTGTATAATTTTACCTATGTTACGTTTTTTGAAATGAGGCATAATTTCCCTACATAGCATAATTGAACCAAACAAATTTACTTGGATAGTTTTAATCCAGTATTTCCAATTTACTTTTTCAATAAATCCTTTTGGACCGTAGATTCCGGCATTGTTAACTAGAATATCTATTTTTTTTAATTTACTTATTGTAAATTTAACTAATTTTTTTACTTGTTTTTGTGATGATACATCTATTTTTAAATAAAAAATTTTTTGATCAAATTTCTTAATTTTTATTAATTTATTATATGCTTTTTTAATATTTTTTAATTGACTTGAACATATAACAACATTTGCTCCATGTAATAAAAAGTGTTTTGCTACCTCAAAACCTATACCTGAACTAGCACCTGTAACTATTACAACTTTATTGTCAAAATTATAATTATAGTTTTTCATAAATTGTTATTTTGTTTAAAAAAAAAATTTACCAACGATTATGTACATCTGGTTTTATTAATTCTTCATAAATTGAATTAATTTTTGGAAATAATGAGGAAATTTCACTTAAATCAGTTGCTCTGGTATTCATCTCAACTTGGAATTTATTTGTAGCTCCAGGTATTACCACACTTACTTCTTCATGCATCAATATCCATTTTAAAGCCAAATCAACTAATGTAAAATTTTCTGGAAGAATATTTTTTAATCTTTCAACAGCCTCTAAACCTTTTTTTAAATTTATACCTGAAAATGTGTCACCAATATCAAATGATTTTCCTTTAATATTGTAATTTCTGTGATCATTGGTATTAAATTTTGTGTTATGATCTATAGTGCCAGTTAATAAACCACTGGCTAATGACCCTCTTGCTATAATAGCTACATTTTTTTTTTTAGCTTCTTTAAAAAAAACCTCGATAGGCTTTTTTCTAAACATATTAAATACAATTTGAATACTTTTCACGTTTGGAAATTTTATTGCGTTCATTGCTTCGGATATAGTAAAAACACTTACTCCATAATAAGAAATTTTGCCTTTTTTTACAAATTCGTCCATCATTTCGTACAATTCTTTCTTGGAGCAAATTTCTGGTGGAGGGCAATGTAATTGCAATAAATCAATACAATCCACACCTAAATTGGTTAAAGATCTATCAATAAATTTTTCTATTGTTTTTAAATTATAACCTTCTGGAATATAAGGACGCAATCTTTGACCAGTTTTTGTTGTTACATAAATTTTTTCAGATGTTGATTTTATTAATTTGCCTAAGAATTTTTCACTTCTTCCGTCACCATATACATCAGCGGTATCAAAAAAATTGATACCTTTATCTAATGCTGTTTTTAAAACATCTTTTGCTTCATTATCTTTTACATCTACCCAGTTTCCGCCAATACCCCAGCAGCCAAGACCTATCTCGGAAACATTCCAGCCTATATTTGAAAATTTTCTAAATTTCATTAATTTTTACTATTTATTTTGAATTATTTATATGAATAAGGATAATTTTTATTTTTATAATAGTGTGCATTTATAGCAACAAAATCTATTGGTACAATTTTTAGTTTTTTGATTTTATTAAATGAAAAAAATTTATATTTTTGACCCTCTGCTAAAATTATATTTGCTTGCTTTTTAATTTTGCATTCATAATAAATAATGCTTCTTCTTTTTTTTAGGCCAATAATATTAAAATTTACTGAAAATATTTTTTTAAATATTTTTATATTTAAATTTGTTTCCTCTTTTATTTCTCTTTTAGCTGCATTTGAATAAGTTTCATTTTTATTTAATTGCCCTCCAAATAAACCCCAATAATTTGGGAAGTAATTTTTTTTATTATTATCTCTAAGTTGCAAAAGATACTTATCATTTACAATTATTATTGCTTTAGCTGACTTAAGAACCATGACTTTTTTTTAATTTAATAAAATTTTCTAAGTGTTTATCTAGAATTTTTTTAGAACATTCAATTTTGTAATTTAATTTTTTTTCTATTTTACTTGTTGAAATATAAAAAGAATTTCTCTTACTACTTTTAAAGTTATATATTTTACTTTTAGAATATAATTTTTGCTTTGCAATATTAAGTAATTTTTGCAAAATAATTGGTTTTGTACAAGCAAAATTAAAAGTATCTCTTATTATAATATTTTTTTTTATAAGAAATTTTAAAAATTTTGCTATTTCATCAGTATTTATTAAATTATTAAATTTACCGTTAATATTATGCACATAAATGACTTTATTTTTTTGCATTTTTGCAAATATTTCATTTAACCAAGGTCTTTTATTGCTATTCAAAGAAGGCTCGCATAAAACTCCTGGAAGTCTAATATTTATAAAATTAATTTTTTTACCATATAATTTTTTTTCAGAAAGATCTTTTATTAAACCATAGGGATTTTGATTTTTAGGTTTATAATTTTCGTTTACTAATTTATTATTTATATTTCCATATACATCTATCGAGGAAAAATTTACAAATAATTTTACATTATTTTTTAATGAGAAGTTAATAATGTTGTCAAAAATTTTTAAATTACACTCCAAATATTTATACATATTTTGTTTTGAATATTTCTGATCTACGGCACAATGAACTATATATTTAGGTGTAGGTCTTAATTTTTTATTAAATTTTTTTCTAAAATCATGTTTGATCCAAATAACGTTTTTTATTTTTTTTAATTTTTTTTTTGTTCTATAGACTCCAAAGACTTTATAGTTATGAGAAAGTCTATAAGCTAAATCGATTCCAATTAAACCAGAAGCCCCGGTTAATAAAATTGACATTTATCTATTTATTAATATTTTCTTTTAATTATTCCTGATAGATCTTTAGAAGTAACTCTATTTTTAACATGATCACTGTCATTAACAAACATTCCCAGAAACCATCTGCCTTTGTCGCTGTCCCAAGATAATTTTTTATGAGGATCAATAACCTCAACACCATGTCCTATTGAACCATAAAAAATTACTGCATCACCTTCGTCTATTCTATCTTCTAAATTGATATTTTTATTTTTTGATAATTTAAAATAAAATCCACCTGTGTCATAATCAACTCCTCTTTTACTCATAACTATTCCTGTAACTACTCTTTGATTTTTTCGTGAGTCCACATGCTCTTTTAATTGTCCTCCTCCTGATGGATATCTTACTATTTGCAACCTATCTATCTGTCCATCACTAGGTATATTATTTTCATATTTTTTTTTTCCATTTCCTGCTAAAAATTTAATATATCTCCAATGCCAATAGGCACCGTCTTTAAGTTTTTTTTCAAGCTTATTTTTTATATTCCAATTATAAAAATAAAATGAATGTTTAATTGCATATAAACTATATTTTTTTGTAGTCTCTCTATCAATTGCTCTATGAAAATTTGGAACTCCATCATACATTTTATAAAAAGTTGGTTTTTTATTTTTTTTATATATATCTACCAAATCTAACATAGTTTTTTTTAGATCTTTGGTAGCACATTTTTTTAAAATGTAAGCCTCTTTATTTACATACATTTTTTTTATAATTTTTTTTATAAATTTTATATTTTTTTGATCTACAGCTTTTTTTAAATCTACAAATTTAAGATCTTTTACAGTTTTAACGTACTTTGGTGGTGAATATTTTTTTTCTAAATTTTCCCAGTATTTATTAATTTGATTTATTAAAGACATAATTATTTTAAAATGTTTTCTAAAGTTTTTAAAATTTTTATTTTACTAATGGATTCTTTGTTTCCCATAGTTTCAACAGATTGTGCGGCAGCTAAGGATCCGATTAATAAAGTTGTATCAATATCAATTTTGGATTTTAGACATGGGCCAATTACAGACAGCATGGTATCTCCTGCCCCAATTTTGTCGACTACTTTATGAGCATAAGCATCTACATAATAAAATTTATTTGTTGCTTTGTGGTAAAGTATTGATCCATTAATTCCTTTTGTTACGATTAAATTTTTAATATTTTTCTCTTTTGAAAGTTTGCTCATTAATGTTTCTACTTTACTAATTTTATCTCTCATTTCGTGTCTAATTTCTCTTTCATTAATTATTAATGTATCAAAATTATTATAATTTCTTATTGTATGATATCCAATATTAGATGCATTGACTTGGGCATTAAGTGACAAAAATTTTGATTTTTTACAAATTAAATTTGCACTTTTTTTTGAGATTAATCCATGGCCATAATCAGATACAACAACAAGATCATGTTTTTTGATTTCATTTGTTAAAAGTTTATTAAATATATTTTCGTCTTTTTTATTTAAACTTTCATCATTTATATTATAAACTCCAATTACTTTGCTTTGATTTATACTGTCTACATATCTTTTTTTCACAATAGTTGGAGAATTTTTTTTGAAGATAAATTTAGTTTTGATTTTTTTTGGTAAACTTTTATTTATATCATTAAGATAATCTTTTTTTTCACCTAACATAGAAAGCACTGTAATTTTACTTGAAAGTTCAAATAAATTTCTTGCAATACTTAACACACCTCCAAGATATTGATCTTTTTTTATTTCTCTTAGTACAAGCATTGGTTCTTTACCAGATTTTCCAATTGTGTCACAAAAAGTATATTGATCTATTATAGTTTCTCCAATTACTAATACTTTTAGTTTTTTAAATTTCTCAATATTTTTTTTTATTTTTTTAAAGTTTGTTTTTTTTTTTATTTTTCTAATTATTTTTTTTTGTAAAGGTGAATAGAAATCTGTAGAAGTATTTATTAGCCTGCTAGAGCTAAAAGTCATTTCTTCAGTAAATAAAATTTTTCCTTTTACTTTTTTTAACTCTTTTAATTCATTTTTTATTTCACCTGTAATATCGTCGTTTATATTTTTATAATCTTTTCCTTTACAATATATGTTTGGTTTAATTGTTTTTATTGGATGAACAGCTGTTGCCGCATCATTGATTGCAACATAATCAACTGAATCGATTGCTGCCAATGCTTCACTTCTTAATATTTGATTAAAGATTGGTCTTCCGGGTCCCTTGTTAACATATTTATCTGAGGTTATTGTGACCACCAATTTATCTCCTTGTTCTTTTGCTTTTTTTAGATGTTTAATATGACCAACATGTAATAAATCAAAAACTCCATGACAAAGAACTATTATCTTTGATTTTTTTTTCTCTTTCTGAATTATTTTTGTAAGAGATTTTAGTGTATAAATTTTATTTTTCATTTTCCTAAATTTGTTATTAATCAATGCTCCGCACTACGTAAAAATTAAATTTTTACATATTCATAAAATTAATATTTTTTACTATACAGGTCTAAACAAATTTTGATCTTTAGATACTGTAGCTGTATAATTGCCAATAATTGCTTTTATAGACAACTTGTTTTCTTTAATTATATTAAATATCATATTGGTAAATGGACCAGATATAAATTCATACTTATTACTTTTTTTGATTTCAAAAAAAGTCGATTTTACATAACCATTCTCATCCTCATTATCTTTACATTTAGAAATAAATTTTTCTATTTCTTTTTGTGAATGTAGGAAATCTGTTAAAAAATACTTTAATCCTTTACAATATTTTAAAGATGTTAAAACTGATCTTTGTGAAAAATCTTTATGAAAACATAATAAATAATCCCCAAGCAACGAAAGTTCTCTAATATATATTTTCTTTTTAAGAAATTTTTTTAATTTTAATTTTGGGATATAAAATTTTACATCTTTACCAAGTTTATCCTTAAAGTCTTTCTTTAGTAGTGCCAAATTTTTATTATCAATTTTAAGTACAGTCCACATTGAATTATTCCTGTTCTATCTCTGCTTTTAGCTCATCATACTCTTTCATTTTTCTTTTCATAAAATTAAGAGTCAGCTTTGTCTTTTGTGATACACCCTTAGGAGTTAAAAAATATACGTAACCAAGTTTATTTGGATTTTTTTGGAAGTTTTTTATTTTAATTAGACCTTTGTCCTTAAGAGCCTTTAAACAATAATTTAGTTTTCCCAGACTAAATCCTAATTCTGAGGCTAGCTCTCTTTGTGAACTATTTGGTTTTGATTTTATTTTTCTTAAAACGTTAAACTGATCTAAATTATCACTCATAGTGTTCAATTATTGAACATTTATATCGTTCAAAAATTGAACAGTAAAGTACAATTTTACAATTTTTACTAGAATATCTATATGTGGTACTAAAATTCTTTTCAGTGCATAAATCAAGCCAATTGAGCTATTAGTA
>CEUZ01135926.1_pt1 | contig 61300 bp, 53 predicted proteins | sample 361511 | NCBI WGS metagenome assembly CEUZ01 (sample SAMEA2622822, study PRJEB7988) | marine metagenome | biome: marine biome (ENVO:00000447); feature: surface water layer (ENVO:00002042); material: "saline water (ENVO:00002010), including plankton (ENVO:xxxxxxxx)" | depth 5 m
ACAATCAATGCGGGTGATGGCGATGATACGATCAACATGATCAGCAACAACGGTGACACCGTCAATGGTGGCAATAATACCGATACGCTGGATTACTCAAGCTATGTTGCTTCAGGCATTACAGTGAACTTGGGCGGCGGCACTGCCGATGGTCTTGCAAGCATTAGCGGCATTGAAAATGTTGTTGGTACAAGCGGCGATGACACCCTGACTGGTGACAGCAGTGCAAACACACTAACAGGCGGTGATGGCGATGACACCTTTGTTTACAGTGCTGGCGGCGATACTTATACAGGCGGCGAAACAGGCGAAACTGCAGGCGATACTATTGACTACAGCAGCTATGGCGCGGCCTTGGTCGTTGATTTGACGGCACAAACGACTGATGCAGGCCATACATTCTCTGGTATTGAGAACATTATCGGATCAAGCACAGCAGCCAACACATTGACTGGCAATGGTGATGATAACGTCCTGACTGGCGGTAATCAGGATGATACATTCTACACAGCGCAAGGCGCAGGTACAGATACCTTCAATGGTGGCACAGGATCCGACACTTTGGCATACACAGGAACTGGGGTTACCATTGACCTGACAAGTGACGCCGATACATTGAACAGCATTGAAACGATTACGCTTACATCGGGCGCAGATACGTTTACGAATGACGACACAGCGCGTACAATCAATGGTAATGGTGGCACGGACAACATTACTGGTGGCTCTGCAGCCGAAACCATCAATGCCAATGGTACGATTAACGCTGGTGGCGGAAACGATACAATCAATGGTTCAGGAACGCTGAACGGTGATGCTGGTAACGATACCATTAATGGTGGCTCTGGCGTTGATACGATTGATGGTGGTATCGGCAATGATATCATTGATGGCGGCGACGGCGACGATATTATTGATGGCGGCGCTGGCGATGATACAATTACCGACACTGGCGGCAGCGATACGATTAGTGGCGGTATTGGATCGGCAGATAGCCTTTCATTTAGCGGCACAGGCACAGGCATTTCATCTGCAACATTCAACGATGGAACAGATGTGACAGTAACCAACAGCAATGGTGACATTGATGATATTGACGGCATTGAAGACTTTACTTTAACTGACAGCGATGACTCGATATCCATTGATGCAACTAACTTGTCTGACTTTGGTACAATTGACGGCGCTGCCGGGACAGACACCGTTGCAATGACCACAGCGATTAGTGGCCTTACTGGCTATACAGCTGAGGGTTCTGACATGGCAAGTGTCTTTACCAATATCGAAGAATTAGATATTTCATCATCTTATTCAACGTCATTGGCATTCGACATCACAGAAAGCGATATTGACACCTTAACAGGTTCGTCAACGGGCGTTCTTACCATTCAAACAAATGGCGATTTAGACTCTGTCGATGTAGCAAGCTATGACAGCTTTACTGACAATGGTACAAACTACCAATATGGATGGGCAGATGGAACGACACTGATTGTTCAAAGCTAATATCCCACAACAAAGCGCCGCATTTGATATGCCGCACTTTCTTGAAAAAACACTAAGCATTTATGTGTTTTTCGCGTATATTGTTATTGTCTGACCCACATTCATTCGTTTTAGGATCCCATGACAGAACAATCACCCGACATTGATAACGAGATGCGTGCTTCTATTAAAAACAAGGTCGCGCACATTTCAGAACACCTGTTATCGTTTTATGATATGCAGGTCGATTTACCGGGGCTATTGGGCGATATCCCACTAAAAGACAATGAGAACGAAGCGTCTTATTTAGCGCGTTTTTTAAAGCGCCTTGGCTTTCACGCAAGCGTTGAAAATGTGAAAGACTTTGATCTTTCAACATTAGAGCGCCCTGCCCTTGCGCATGCCAATGAACACACATACGCCCTTGCTATGCCTTCAAAAGCTTACGGGGCGGAGCGTTCTATTTTCGGCCTTAGCGATGAAGATGCCCAAGCTTTTGATCCGCATGCCTATTCAGGTGACCTGCTGATTATTGATAAAGCCTCTGAGAACATTGGCGATTACATTGCCCACATGGAAGGCACACATTCGCTTGATTGGTTTTGGTTGCCTATTTTGCAATATCGCAGAAATTATTACGAGATTCTGGTGGCCTCGATTTTCATTAACTTGCTGGTTTTGGCTATACCGCTTTTCTCGCTGAATATTTATGACCGCGTTGTCATTAACTTCGTTGAAGAAACTCTCTATGTCTTGACCATGGGCGCGATTATTGCGCTGGTGTTTGACTTTTTATTCAAAACAATTCGCACCTATGTCCTTGAACGCTTAGCCGAAAAGCTTGGCACGGATTATGATTTCCGCCTGATGGAGCGGCTTATGAATATCCGCACAGCCGATGCGACCCTTTCCGTTGGCGAGCAAGCAAACATGTTCCGAGAAATGCAGACAATTCGCGAATTTTATGCGTCTAAGCTGGTTCCCACCTTGGTTGATATGCCCTTTATCGCCTTGTTTGTTTTTATCATTTATCACATTGGCGGCATGGTTGCGTTTGTTCCGATTGCCACAATCGTTTTAATTTTGCTGATTAATATGAGCGCTCATTTCCCCATTTCGAAAATGATGACGCAGTATTTTTCAACAACGCAGACCAAATCACGTTACTTGATTGAAACCCTTTCAGGGTTGCCTGCGCTGCGTATGTTTAATGCGCATAGTAACAGGCTGTTTCACTGGGATCGTGCGACAGGCCAAGCCGCGCGCGTGTCACGCCATCACATGGTCACCATCAATTTTCTTTCGAACCTGACATTTATGCTGAGCCAAATTTGTCACGTTTTAGTCATTTTCTTTGGTGTTTATCTTATTCATGAAGGAACCCTTACGATTGGTGGATTGATCACCTGTAGTATTCTGTCTGGCCGTGCGATTGCACCTGCGATGAATTTATCCTCTTTGATTGCCCGCCTGAAACAATCAGAAGATGTCCTTAAGGCCATTGATAACTGCTTTAAATTGCCGCATTTCGATGATGAAAACCGCAGCAAAGCACCAAAAGGTCCGTTTCAGGGTGAGATTAATGTTTCTGATGTGACATACATGTACCCAGGACAGGAGCGCCCTGCCCTGCATAAAATCAACCTATCAATACCAGCGGGCGCACATATCGGCATTATCGGCGCGAGTGCAGCCGGAAAATCGACACTCGCCAAGACCCTTGGACAGTTGATTGTTCCATCGGCTGGCGAGGTGACATTAGATGGCCTTGCTTTAGATGCCATTCCGCATACTGAGCTATGCCGCGCGGTGACCTATGCGCCGCAAGATAGTGTATTTTTCAATGGCAGCGTTTTATACAACATCACTCTTGGCCGTGAAGATATCGACAAAGATGCCTTAGAAGAAGCGATCGACATTTCAGGCCTTAGCATTGTTTTAAAAAACAACGCCGAAGGTCTAGATATGGAGGTTGGCGATCAGGGATGCAGGCTTTCGGGTGGCCAGAAACAAGCCCTCAGCCTTGCGCGCGCCTTGGCAAGACGGCCACAGGTTTTGATCTTCGATGAGCCCACAACAGGCATGGATAATGCGCTAGAGGCGCACGTACAAAAGAAACTGCGCGCCTATACCGCAGGAAAAACATTTATCATGATCACACACCGCACCAGTTTGCTATCGCTGGTTGATCGGTTGGTTTTGCTGGACAAAGGGCGCATGATTGCCGACGGCCCAAAGCAGGAAATCATGGATAAGCTGAGCGGGCGTGGATAGGAGATCTGACATATGGCACAGCAAGATTACATTGATAGAATTGATCAGGCATGGTGTTACCGCCCGGTTTTTGTCGTCGTCACCCTGTTTTTGACATGCTTTTTCCTATGGGCATCGTTGACACAAATCCATGAACAGGTTCGCGCGACTGGACGCGTCATCCCATCAGGTAAAACGCGCCTTATCCAGCACCTTGAAGGCGGCATTATCAATGAAATTCTGGTGCATGAAGGTAAGAATATTAAACGCGGCGATATCCTGTTTTATATCGAAAACACGCGCGCACAATCTGAACTGCAAGAGCTTAACATTGCCCTCGATGCTCTGGACATCAAGCAAAAGCGCTTGCAAGCAGAACTTGACGAAAAAGAAAACATTTCTTACGCGGAGGAAATGCGCAAGAAATACCCCGATATTGTGAAATCGGAAATTGATCTTTTTAACGCGCGTCAAAGCGAATTTTCTGAAAATGTGGACGGCATCGAAAAGCGTATGCGCCAAAAGGTTTTCAAACTTGACGACCTTAACAGCAACGCAGAAAACCTTGAGCGCGAGCTGTCCATTGCACAAGAACAAATGGACATCAAAGTACAGCTTCGCAAGAAGGGTGCCGTTTCTAAAAGCCAATATTTGGACGCCGTCAGTACGGTTCGCGATTTTGAAACTCGCATTTCAAAAATCAAAAAAGAAATCCCGATTGTAAAATCTGAAATTGCCGAACTTACAAACCTGCTGGAAGAGCGCCGCCAAAAACGCTTTTCCGAAGTTGGAACAGAGCTGAGCGAAGTCAAGGTCAACATCCGCAAATTAACCGAGCGCCTCGACACGCTGACCGATCAGGTCAACCGCACGGCTATCCGCTCACCCGTTGATGGTATCGTTAACAAAATGTACATCAACACAATTGGCGGCGTTGTCCAGCCCGGCGGAGAACTGGCCGAGATCATTCCGCTGAATGAAAATCTGATTGTAGAAGGCCGCATTACAACCGATCAACGCGGCAAAGTTTGGCCAGGTCTTCCTGTGGTAGCGCAAATTACGGCCTACGATTACACCATTTACGGCGGCATTGACGGCGAGCTTACCTATATCAGTGCCAATAGTTTTGCAGATAATCAAGGCAATGAATTTTATCAAATCAAGGTATCTCTCGACCACACAAACCTTGGAGAAGATCAACCTATTTATCCAGGGATGACATCAGACATTAACATCATTGCAGGTCAAATTTCTGTGATGCATTCCATTTTAAAGCCATTTTGGAACATTAAAAACAACGCATTGCGCGAAAAGTAAGGCTTTTCAGGCAAATTAGCAATTGAGTTTCCCTAAAACGCTTGTTAGAATCACAAAGTGTGGGTCTATCCACACTGATTCTCTTCTTTCGCCTTAATCTAAGGAAACTTCGTTGTTTAAGAATAAGCTTTTAACTGGTGTGTCTCTTGCGTTGCTATCAATAGCTGCGCCGTCAATTGCTTGGGCAGAAGACTGTACGGGGCAAACCAGTATCGGCCCACTGGGCGGCGGGGACTGTACGATTGACGAAGACACAACGGGCGCTTTACTTATCGAAGATACTGGTACGCTGACGATTGATACCAGTGCAAATGTAACAATCAACCATACGATTGATAGCACGACAAATATCAGTTTTGGAACGATCACGACAAACGGCGATGGTTTTGAAACGATACAAAATGCCGCCATCGGTGGCACAAACCCACTTGATGTGATTAACATTAGCGGCACAGACACCTGGACCGCAAATGCCAATATTACAACGGATAATAACGGTGGCGACATTAATCTTGCGGACGGCTTGGCTGGCGGTACACTTAACCTCAATAACGGCCTGACATATACTGGCGAGATTGATGCTGATACGACCGACACCGTCAACATTGGCGCTGACCTAGCAGGCACAACCATTACAGGTGTTGGCGCTATTCAGGGTGCTACTGTTAACCTGCTCAGCGGTACATTTGTTGCACAAACGCAATTAGGCTCTATTGTCCCGATTACCGCTCTAAATATCGCTGATGGAACAACAATGGATCTTCAAGGCGGGGCGGCGATTAGTGGTGCGCTTGACCTTGATGGCACGGTTTATATCGGCTCAACCGGCACAGTTACCGCTGACACATATACAGGCAACGACGGTGACGCTGCAAATATTCGTGTTGGCATTTCTCAGGCCGGTGCCAGCGTTATTACGGGCGGCATCCAGATTGCCAGTGGTGGTCCCGTTGATTACAGCGGCGATACACTTAGCTTTCTCATCGAACTTGGGTCCGAAGTTATCGGTGATGGTACAACCACAGTAACAGACTTTTTTGTCGGCAATGGCGGAGCCACGCTCATGCCAACGGTTGTTGACGACTCGTTTTTATACGATTTTAGCGTTGCACAAGACGGCAGCAACAATCTTGACCTTACCATCACACGTCAAGACCTTGGGCAAGCCACAACAACAGCAACAAACTTGTTATCTGCGCAAGTCCTTCTTGATGAACTTGATGTTATTGACGACGCCACAATCGAGGCGATTCAATTCAATCTAGCCAACGCAAGCAGCAGCGAAGAATTCAATGAATTACTCGAGTCAACTCAGCCTTCTTTGGATCAAGCATCGTTTTCGGTAGCTAGCTTTATCTCAGATTCAACACGCACAATGATGCAGCAACGCATGCACAGGCAACGTCACGAGCGCAAAATTGCCACGGCAGCAGCGCTCGCGCCAAAGGAAGCAGTCGTGCAAGATGCAGCCGCTACCCTTAACCGCATGGCCCCTGCCGCAGGTGATGCCACAACCACAATTCCTGGTTACTACCCAATCGTTAAGCAAGACGGAAAATACGTTGTCCCGAACAAAACACGCGAGCTTGCCTTGCGCCGTTATAAGGCGTTAAAAACGCCGACCAAGCGCGATGATCGTGCCTTAAAGCGCCAAAATAGCATTTACACCGCCCGCACTCTTAGCTACGACAATAAAAACTACCCATACGAAGATCGCCCTATGGAAGTTTGGGGAGAAGTTTTTGTAGGCAATGGTAAGCAAGGTCGTCGTGATGGCATTGATGGTTATAAATACAATGTGGCTGCCACAACATTTGGCGTTGATACAAGTTCCTTTGACAGAGACACTATTCTCGGTGGCTTTTTTACATTTGCAGACTCTGAAATGGACGCTGGCAACGCCAACCTGACGAACATGCATATGGAAACATATCAATTAGGCTTTTATGGATCGCATATGCTCAATAGCGATCATTTCATTGATGGCATTGTATCAATCGCCTTGAATGACCTGACTTCAAACCGCTTTAATGTCGGCGGCAGTAACTATACAGCTATCGGTGAATATGATGGCGAGTTTATCACGATTGGTGGTGAGTACGGAAAATACTGGAGCGGACCTTACGACCTTCTCCTTACGCCTGCTTTTGGCTTTAATTACACGCGCATGGACTTTGAAGACTACCGTGAGAAAGGCGCCCATGGTGCTAACCTTGTTGTAGATAGCGATGCCACTCAGCGCCTATGGCTTGGCCCTAGCATCACAGCATCAACACACCGTGCGTTTGAAAATGGCGTTTCCTTCATTCCAGAAGCAAACCTGTCATACAGCTATAACGTCATACACGACAAAGCGACTGCTCGCGCGTATTATCAAGCCATTGACAACGACGAAGATCTAACCCCTAACCCAGTTAGATATAACGGCTTTGATACACAAGACCACTTTGTTAACTTTGGTTTTGGCGCTAACTTTGCTACGGACAAATGGAATTTACTTACCCACTATAACTATCAGTGGAAACAAGACTTTGATGGACATACAGCGTCATTAAAGCTTAACTACAATCTATAATCGGGACCATTATGAGCACAAAATTTTCAGAGCAATATCAAGAAAATGAAAATCCAGGTGTTGTCAAACCGGAAATGGGTTTCGGTAACGTCAAAACCTCGTTTTTTGCATATGTCACTCCCTTAATGATTGTTATTGCATCAGCTGTAACCCTTATTTTGGTTCTTTCAGCCCCTAAAATCTGGGTCTTTTTCAATACAAATATTTATCTAAACGGTCTTATTATCGGTCTGGGCGCTATTGGTATCGCTGGTGCCTTTAACAATAATATTGCTCTATACCGCGTTGCTAAATTCTTGGATAGCATGGAAAAAGCGCGCCTTAAAGCAAAGATTCCACCTCAGCAAGTGGCCGAATTTCAAAAGACCATGGTCAAAAAAGCACCCATTCTTGATACACAAAACATGTTCAAGGCGATCTCAAACCTTGAAGCTTTTGGGCACTACAATTTCACAGACACAGATGCGCGATTGATTAAATCCAAAGTTGGATACCGTATTAGTGGCCGCAAGTCAGATGTCGGTTTCTTGAGCGGTATTTTGGTTATGCTTGGCCTTCTCGGTACGTTCCTAGGTCTTTTGGCAACAATTGACGCCGTTGGTGACGCGATGATTGGTATGGCAACGCTAGATGTAAACGAAGAAGGTGCCATGGGTACCTTTATTGAATCACTCTCGCGCCCTTTGCAGGGTATGGGTCTTGCGTTTAGTTCATCACTTTTTGGTCTATCTGGATCGTTAATGATTGGTTTCTTCAACTTTTTATGCGGTGGCGCGCAAAATAACTTCATTGAAAACTTTAGTCGCTGGATCGACAACCGCATCCCTAAAAATGTTGGCGCGGACGGCAAAGGCGGCGGTAAAGGCGGCGGTGATAATGTCCCTAGCGCTTTGCAATTTGACCAAGAGCTGAAAGACTGGCTGTCTGGTTACGTTGCTCTGACAGTAGAAACCAACAAGCAGCTAAAAGTGCTCGCGCAGACGCTGAATGAAACACTGGACGGCTTCGGTCGCGGCGAAACTTTGCTGGAGCAAATCTCTCACAAGCAAGACACACAAATCAAACATGCCGTTACAACAAACAACTCTCTATCAACGCAAGAAAACCTTATTGGCCGCAGCAACGAAGTTCTTACAACAATCAGCAAACAACACTCGTCTCATATGACCGAGATGAACACACGCGTCTATCCATTTATTACAATCTTCCAGGATCACCTTGTGTCCTTGTTAGAAATGACACAAGCGCATACAAACGCTCTTGATAGTGGCCTTGCAAGTATTGAGCAGACATTACAAATGTCACACTACCATAGCCAAGAGAGCCTAGATAACCTTAACGAGAAGCTCTTTAAGATTACTGCAATAAATGAAAAAGCCAATGAAGACATCGAAGGCAGCATCCAAGCCATCATACGTATTATTCAAGATATCGATGTTAAATATGAAGACATGCCAACCATACCTGGTCGTCTGGATCATCACCTTGGTAAAATTGCCGATATCTTGAAAGATGCCGAGAAGCAGCAGAAACAATTCTTTGATGTCTTCCGCGAGATTAACGGTTCATCAGGCCCTATGGCCAAGATGCTCTTCAAGATGGAGAAAAGCATGCTTGAGATGAACAAAAAGGTCTTCGACATGGAAGTTGCCAGTAAAAAGTTTGTAAAAAACTTGATGAATAACAAAGGTAAAACCGACCCTAAATTAGGAAACGATAACCCTTTTGATAACAACGAGAATTAAGAATGTCTGATTCTGAAGATGAAGATATGGGCGCCATTGCATGGCCTGGTTTCGTGGACATTTTGTCTTCGGTTATCATTATGTTCGTCTTCTTCTTGATGATTATTGCTGGCGCCCTTTACATCTACACCATGATCTATATCAGCAAGGTCAAATCTGATCAGGTAGCGGAACAAGTTGAAAGTGAATTCGAATTCCTCTTCAAGCAACAACAAACAGAATTTGCAGAATCTGAAGAGCAAGAAATCATCGTAGATAGCGAAGAAAAGACACTGGTTGTCTTCTTTGGCGAAGATGCCATTTCCATTCTTCCTGAGGTCAAACAACAAATTCAAGATGAACTGAGCAAGTATGACCCAGAATTATACACAATCAAAATCACCGCTCCGCGTGCGAAACGCACGACTGATATTACAAAACGTAAAGTTGCAGTTGCGAGAATGTTCAACGTACGAAATACTGTATTAGATGCGGGCTATCCACCGGGTGACGCCATTCCAAAACTCACGGAAACAATAGAAATTGAAGACACGCTTGACTGGACGAAAATAGAGATTATCGAAAAACAACAGCCATGATAAAAACACTCAATAAATTTGTACTTTCTGCCGCATGTTTTCTTTGTCTTGCACCTGCACAGACGAAGGCCGTTGATTACCCCGTGATTGATTTATCACTGAACACTGCCATTTTATTTGCGTTAAATGATAACCCTGAAATTGATATTTTCATGGAAAGATACGCACAAAGTGGTGCCTACATTAAAGACGCGGAGTCAGCGCTTTACCCTCAAGTATCACTGACTGGTCGTGTAGGACGTGAATACAATAACCCCTCTGGTTCAAACGGGAAAAGTGACGTTAACAATTACGCCACAATGGGCATCAACCTAGAGCAACTAATTTTCGATGGTTTTGAAACACAACATGGCATCAAACGCTACGAAAATCTTAATCAAGAAGCATATTGGAATGCGCAAAACAAAGTCGAGGAAATTTTAACCAGCACTGTTGAAGCCTATATGAATATTTTGCGCTATCAACAGGCTACTCAGATATCCGCTGATTTGCTTGCTGATATCCAAGGCACAGTGTCTTATATCAATGAACAGTACAAAGCCGGAGCCGCAGATAAGGTAATTGTTGACTATGCTAACTCCCGCCTTGCAAACGCACGGACAGAGCTCAATAATGCCCAATCGTCACTGAATGACGCCTTCAGCGATCTAGAATACTTAACAGGAAAACTCCCCCCGAAATTTACAACCCATTACCCTGAGCTATTGAATCCAGATAAGCTAGACTTACAATATTTTATGAATCTGTCTGAGCATGAAAACAGTCAGGTTGTCGCGACTGAATACGCTGTCATGGCCAAAGAACACCAGCTTGCCGCCCAAAGAGGCCGTGATTTGCCAAGTTTAAACTTCATCATGGGCGCATCTCAATCGCATAACAGTGGTGGTGATATTGGCATTGAACGCGAAGCATCAGCATCTATTCGGTTGGACTATGATCTTTTTGACGGCGGCAAACGCAAACAAGTTAAAAACCGCATCAAAAGCGAAATCAACGAGCTTGCCATCCAACATCGACGGGTCGTCAAAGAAATTCACCGTGACATTAAACAGTCTTACAACCAAATTACAGCCAGTGCGGATTCACTACAGGCAACCGAAGAAGAAATAACAGCCAGTACAGCGTTAAAAGCTTTGAACGAGGAAAACTTCAAGCTTGGTACGATTAATATCATTGAATTGATTGAAAGCGCTGAGCGCCTTAACACAGCAAAGCTTAAGAAAGTCACCCTAACGAACGATATGTATATGGAAAGTTATCGTTTATTGATTTTATCAAGCATGTTGGGGCAAGACTTCTTCTGCGCAAGCTGCGGTTACGAATAATAAAAAAGGCGGTCCTTTCAGAGCCGCCTTTTTCTTTGTATTCTTTTCTATCTTTAACTGATTACTGAACGCCGCGACCATAGGTCAGTGTCATTTTGGCGCTATCAAGACGGTGCTGCGTCAGGTAATACCCAACCATTGCACCTGTCGCCTTCTCATCAAGCGGCAAGCTGGGCGTATCAAGGGCGTGCACCTTAAAGATGTAACGATGCGGCGCGTCACCTGGTGGTGGGCAGGCTCCACCAAAATGCGTAAAACCATAATCAGACAAGCTCTCGATTGCGTCTTGCGGCATTGCATTTGCACTAGCGCCTGTCTTTAGCTCTGTCACATTGGCCGGGATATTAAAGGCAACCCAGTGCCACCATCCGCTTCCCGTGGGAGCATCTGGGTCGTAAACGGTCACGGCATAGCTTTTCGTTTCTTCGGGCGCGCCGCTCCATGCTAAATGCGGCGAAATATTTTCACCCTTACAGCCAAAATTATTAAATACATGCGCCATCGGCAACGCATTTCCGTCTGTCATATCATGGCTAGACACTTGCATTTCAGCCCATGCAGGGACGCAAAACAAACTTGCTGCGGCAAGCCCTCCTAGACATACGTTCTTCACTTTCTTCATAAAAAAATCCCCTATTGTTTATCTTCAACAGGGGATCAGATTATAGATTATTGGCGTATGTGTCTACGCGTTCTCACTTTGCAATTGCACCAAGAACTGATCAACCGAGGCCTTTAACGTCTCGGACAGCTGCGCAACTTCTCGCGCGGCGTCTAGGACGGCATCGGCAGAGTTGCCTGTTTCACCAGCGCTTTTTTGCACGTCATCAATGATGGTTGATACTTTTTGAACGCCGCCTGATGTTTGCGACACAGCCTGCATAATTTCGCCTGTTGTATTATTCTGATCATCAATAGCCATAGACACATCGCCCATTGATTCATCAATTTCGGCAATATTACTGATAATTTTCTCCATCGCCGATACGGAATCTTTGGTTGCGCTTTGAATTTCTAGGACGCGCTCGTTGATTTCTTCAGTTTTTTGGCCTGTTTCACTGGCCAACTTTTTAACTTCGTCAGCCACAACAGCAAATCCCTTGCCGTATTCACCGGCGCGCGCAGCTTCGATTGTTGCATTCAGAGCAAGTAAATTTGTCTGCTCTGCAATGTCATGAATAGCCACAACAACCTCGCCAATATTTTCGGCAAGCTGATTGAGATTATTCACCGTACTGTTGGCCTGCGTTGCATTGCGAGACATGTCATCCGATTTTCCACGAACGCCGCTAATCTTGGACGATATTTCTTTTACCGTTTTCAGCATACCATCCATCGCAGTTGACATTGTCTGCACATTCGAAAGCGCATCGCTGGAAGATGCGGCCACGCTTTGGCTGTCCCCTTGCGTTTTATCGGCAATACTGCGCATTGCTTCGGCTGTTGATTCAAGCTCGGTCGAGGCGGATGCCAATGACGTCACCAAACCACCAACCTTTTGATCAAAATCAACAGCAATTTTAGTCATCGCATTTTTACGCTCGGCAGCAACTTGCTGCTCTGCCTCTGCTTGCTTTTGCTTCGCACGATTAGCCTCATCCAAAGCAATGCGGGCGGCTAGGGTTTCTTGTTTGATTTTCTCTTCGCTTTGGTTAAGACCACGAATAGTCAATAAAATCATCGCAGTTTCGACGATCACAACGACTGCATGGAAGACAACGCGCGCAAAATCTGCACCCTCAGGATACAGCGCATACGGCATTAAAAAGTTCAGTGATAAATGATGCACCGCAATTGCACCCGAAGCCAACAAGGTTGATCGCATCGAGCGCGATCCAATCACCATCGCAAGGACCGCAAAGAAATACATGTGCGCATCCAATTGCCAGACCTTGCCTTCCAGCATGTAAACCAGCACCCCGGGGGTTAAAGCCAAAGATATAGCCACTAAATCTTTACTCAAGGCTTCATGCGAATGACGCAACTTATACCCCACAAAACAAACCGCTGTTAATACCCCTTGTAGAATGAGCGTACTTACAATAGGCAAATGCAGGAATATATCCGCCGCAATGTAGATCACGATATGTGCCGCCACAAAATAAAGCATATTTCGCTGATAATTATTGTCTTGGGTCATGTGTTATTTTGTCCTTTTATAGTGTTAAAGCGTTGCGCTGACATGCGCGATTTGTTCTGGATATAGCACGCACCGCCAATAATCGGTCTAAGAACAAACAGGGCACCATGATCATACAGGTCTTGTTTAAAGTCTGGCGATGAAGAGGCCACAATTTGTATAAAATCAAATGTACCACTTCTGACGGGATATCCTCCAGCGTTAAGTATCGCATTAAATACATCCGCATGTAATTGATGAGGGTCAAAAATCGCCGCATATTGAACCATATCTTGTGATTTTTGCGGCGACGTTATGCGCACAGACGCATAAGCAAGCCCTGCCACCAGCAGAAGCATGACTGTTATTGAGAAGAATAATGATCCAATTGGCCCTTTTAACATCGTTTCCACACACTAATGATGCATTAAGCTATTGCCTTAGCATACAGGAAAGACATTAAAAGAGTTTAAAAAAATTTGGTTATGCGTCGATATTGCGGACTTTAAGGGCGTTATCTTGGATAAACTCGCGGCGTGGTTCAACCACATCCCCCATCAGGGTTGAGAAAATCTCATCCGCCTTGACCGCATCACTGACAGTCACCTGCAATAATGTACGCACGTTTGGATCCAGCGTTGTTTCCCACAATTGTTCTGGGTTCATTTCACCAAGACCCTTATAGCGCTGAATAGCCAAGCCCTTGCGGCCATATTCCTGCACCTTGTCATACAAGGCTGCGGGGCCGTTCACACGGGCGAAGACTTTGTCACCATCGCGCACTTCAACCGCCTTGGCAAAGATTTCCTGCAACCATTCAATCGCACGGTGAATGCGCACTGCATCAGGAGAGCGCAAACGCTCGGGCGCGATGCGTACACGCTCGGTCACGCCGCGGATAACGCGCTGAATGACGTAACCACCAACAGGTGTGAATTCGCCGATCCATGTTTTTTCGCCTTCTACTGCGATGTCATTCATACGCTCGGCCGCGGCCTTGGCATATGCCTCACCTTTTGATGGCGTATCAAAGATATCAGGATCAAAGCCGCCTGCGATGGCTGTTTGTTCGATGACGCGGCGATTGCCGGCTTTCACGGTCAAAGCATTAATCGAATTACGCAATGCGCGCGTTTTAATCAGCAAATCACGCAAATCATTGCCGCGGCGCAAATCACCAGATCCGTCCATCACAGACAGCGTATCCAGTGATGCATCAATCAGGTAATCTTCAAGGCCGCGTTCGTCCTTTAGGTAGAGCTCGCTCGACTTACCGCGTTTCACCTTAAACAGCGGTGGTTGCGCGATATAAAGATATCCGCGTTCAATCACTTCAGGCATATAACGGAAGAAGAATGTCAGCAGCAATGTACGGATATGCGATCCATCCACGTCCGCATCGGTCATGATAACGACTTTGTGGTAGCGGATTTTTTCGATGTTAAATTCATCGGGGCCAATCGATGTCCCCAGCGCCGTAATCATCGTGCCGATCTCTTGTGAAGACAGCATCTTGTCAAAACGTGCGCGCTCTACATTCAAGATCTTACCGCGCAAAGGCAAAATTGCCTGATTGTGACGATCACGTGCCTGTTTTGCAGAACCACCCGCTGAGTCCCCCTCAACGATAAAGATTTCAGAAATTGAAGGATCTTTTGATTGGCAATCTGCCAATTTACCCGGCAGGGATGATACATCCATAACGCCTTTGCGGCGTGTAAGCTCACGCGCGCGGCGCGCCGCTTCGCGGGCACTGGCGGCTTCGACGATTTTACCAACGATTTGTTTGGCTTCGGTTGGGTTTTCCTCGAACCATGTCGAGAGATGCTCGTTCATGGCGCTTTCCACAACAGGGCGCACTTCGGACGATACCAATTTATCTTTGGTCTGAGATGAAAATTTCGGATCAGGCACTTTCACGGACAAAACGCATGTCATGCCCTCGCGCATATCTTCGCCGGTTAACTTGACCTTTTCTTTTTTCAGCAAGCCTTTTTCTTCGGCATAGCGCTGAATCACGCGCGTAAGGGCGCCGCGGAAACCAGCAAGGTGCGTACCACCGTCGCGCTGCGGAATGTTGTTGGTAAAGCACAACATCGTTTCGTGATATGCATCCGTCCACTCCAGCGCTGCTTCGACAGTAATGCCGCTGTCGTCATCTTCGGCAGTCACGACAACAGGCGGGTTAAAGATTGGCTTTTTCGTGCGGTCTAGATATTCAACAAAGCTTTGGATACCGCCTTCATAATAAAGCTGAACAACTTTTTGCTCGGCCTCATCTTCGGGGCGAAGATCGCTCAGATAGATATTCACGCCAGAGTTAAGAAATGCAAGTTCACGCAAGCGATTTTCCAGCGTTTTAAAATCGAAATCCGTCATGGTGAAGGTGTCTGGTGACGGTAAGAACGTCACTTCTGTTCCTGTGCGCTCGCCCTCTTCCATATCGCGGACAGGCTCAAGATCCTTCACGGCTTCACCCGCTTTAAAGCGCATCTTCCATTCTTGACCATCGCGGCGGATCGACAGATCCAAATATTCTGACAGGGCGTTTACAACCGACACACCCACACCGTGCAAACCGCCCGATACTTTATAGGAATTACTGTCAAACTTACCACCCGCGTGAAGCTGCGTCATGATCACCTGCGCGGCCGATACGCCTTCTTCGGCGTGAATGCCCACAGGAATACCGCGGCCATTATCTTTCACAGTCACCGAGCCATCAGCGTTAATCACAACATCAATGCGGTCACAGTGACCAGCCAAGCTTTCATCGATCGCGTTATCAACGACTTCGTACACCATGTGGTGCAAACCAGTACCATCATCGGTATCACCGATATACATACCAGGACGTTTGCGAACGGCTTCTAACCCGCGCAAAACCTTAATCGAATCTGCGCCATATTCTTCAGGATTATTCATTTGTTGCTGTGCTTCACTCATTACTTTTTTGACTCGCTTTCTTGCATAGAATTTTATAGCATGCGTCCTTGATGAATCATAGCGCTAAGGCGCAAAAAACTTAGAGTTTTATACACAAATGCACACTGCCGTAGAAAAATTAATCCGCCCTCATTATCGCACCCTGCAAGGGTATGTTTCTGCCGGCATGGAAAGCGACAAAAGCGCGCAAAAAATCTTTCTAAACGCCAATGAAAATCCGTACACTTTACCCGGATTAGACGGATTTAATCGCTATCCAGAACCTCAACCAAAGGCGTTGCGCGATGCGTACAGCGCCCTTTACGGCGCGCCCGCAGATAACATCATCATGACGCGCGGCGCGGATGAGGCCATTGCCGTTCTCACCAAGCTTTTTTGCGAGCCTGAAAAAGATGCAATTTTGATATGCCCGCCAACCTTTGGCATGTACAAGGTAAACGCCACCACAATGCCATCTAACACCATCAGCGTTCCGCTGTTAAAACAAGGCGGCAGCTATGCACTTGACGTCGCAGGCATGAGCGCGCGCATTGATGATGCAAAACTGATTTTTATTTGCTCGCCCAACAATCCAACAGGCACCTCCTTTGCCGCCGATGATATTTTAAACATCATCCAACAAAGCGAAGGGCGCGCCATGGTCGTTTTAGATGAAACATATATTGAAATGGCCGAAGCCGACAGCTTCGCCAGCATCCTGTGCAATCACCCGAACCTGATCATATTGCGTACACTTTCCAAATCATACGCTATGGCAGGTATGCGCATGGGCAGCATGCTGTGCGGGGACGCGGACCTTGCCGCGCTGATCCGCACAAAAGGTCTGGACGCATATCCCCTGCCCGTGGCAAGCATCGACGCCGCCCTGCACGTTACCAGCCCAGATATCCTGCCGATTGCACGCGCCAATATCGCAACGTTGATTGCCGCGCGTAAAACAATGGAAGAAGCCTTGAAACAATCAGACGAGGTTACGCACGTGTATCCATCCGATGCCAATTTCCTTTTGGTTGAGATGAAGCGCCCCGATGATTTCCTTAAGGCATGCGCAGCGCAGAATATCATTATCCGCGATTTTTCCTCTAAGCCTGATACGCCCAACTGCATTCGCCTATCTATCGGCACTGAGGCGCAAAATCAGGCCGTCCTAAATATCCTCGCCAACTTTTAAGAAAAGCTTGCCTTTCGGGCGGCGCCATTGTATTTATTTTTTCATAATAAAAACAATATTACTTACAGAGGCCGTGTGCAAACCCTATCTTGCGATATCAATCATGCCCCGCATGAGCAAAATTTTGATGCCCTTGCCATTCAAGGCATCACCACGGGCGAGCGCATATCACTGATCAGCGAAACCTTTCAGCAGCGCGCAAACCAGCGCAAACAAAGCGGCATCGACCAGCGCATAGAGCGCGCATCTGGCATTTACATCACGCCCAGCATTTACGATCTGATCCACGCAACCGATCCTGATGTGCGCGAGATCGAGGCCACACACGCCGTGCGCGCCACCGCCAATATCATCAACAGTGCGGCAAACGCCTATACGCTTTACCGTGATCTCATCATACCGAACCACAAAGCTCTCAACCCGCTGCAAGAGCAAGCCCAAGAAGGCATTGACGCCGCGCGCCGTCACAGCGACGTCTTTAACGCGCAAAGCCACAGCCCCCTTGTCACCGCAGCCTATCAAGATTGCGTTTTATTTACCGCGATCATGGCATCCCTGAAAACGCAGCGCGATAACACAGACACCTTCAAAACATCGCAAGGACAAATCAAAAAAGGACAACCCTATTTCCACCAAGACCCTAACGACATCACAGGTCTTGGGCAACTGCATGGCGAAGGTGCGCACGGCATTTTAGACATCATTCCCGGTGACAGCCCCCATAAAGTTGAGCGCATGAGCCTCAATGAAGCGCGCAAGCACTTCACCCTCAAGCAAGCGAGCGAGGGAAGCATTTCGATTTTCACAAACGAATATTATCACGCCAGCGGCCATGGCGAGCGCATCGCTATCGGCGAAATGCACAGACGCCTTACGCCGTAACGCACGATTGCGCTTTCACCTGAAGCTTACCTTCATTAACGGTGAAAAATTGCGCCTTGTCCGCAATCGCGGTAAAGAGATTTTCATCCGTACCCGTCAACCAGACCTGTCCGCCTAATTGTTGCAACAGATCATATAACGCCGCGCGGCGATCTTCATCCAGATGCGCAGCAACCTCATCTAACAATAAAATAGGCGGCGCCCCGCGCTCGGCAGCGATTAATTTTGCATGCGCCAGAATAATCCCGATTAGCAGAGCCTTTTGCTCGCCAGTGGAGCATTGCTCGGCAGGCATATTTTTCGCGGCATAACTAACAAGCAGATCTGTTTTATGCGGCCCTGTTTGCGCACCGCCGACAATCGCATCACGCGGGCGGGACTGGCGCAGCTGCGCTTTGAACATATCCTCCACATCCAGCGCCGCAGTATGACCCAAGAGTTCTTCCAGCGTGCCGCGAAGCTGCAATCGCGCACTAGGAAAGGGATTCGCATACGTACGTGCGCGGAGTGACTCGCCTTTTGACCCGTCAGATGACTCGCTACATACAGCCTGAAGGCGCTTTATAAAGCTTTGGCGCGCGGCGGCAATCGCGCAGGCGCTGGCAGCCATCTGTGACTCGAGCGAAGAGAGCCATGAATCGTCTGGGGTCACTTGCTTTTCTGCGGATTCTCTTAAAATGCGGGATCGTTGACCCAGCGCATTTTCGTAACGCGTAACGCGCCCTGCATGGGCAGGATCAAACGCATACACCAGCCGATCAAAGAACTTTCGGCGCTGCGATGTGCTATCCAAAAACAAACGGTCCATTTGCGGGGTAAGCCATACACACGCTATATAATCTGCCAGCGCATTTTGACCGCGCACTGTTTGGCCGTCGATGCGAATGGCGCGTTTGCCCGAGGCCATATCAAGGCCGGTTCCTAAGCGCACTTCGCCAAATTCTTGCTGCGCAACGCCTGAAACGCCCCAACCATCTTGTACGCCGCTTTTTTGGATATCTTCATTTTTCGCGCCGCGCATGCCGCGCCCTGGCGCCAGAAGGGATACGGCCTCCAGCACATTGGTTTTACCCGCGCCGTTTGGGCCGTGCAATACAATCAAACCTGAACCAAGATTATCCAAGCGCACCCGATCGTAGGAGCGAAAATGACTGAGCGTTAATGTAGAAAGATAGCCTGACATTGCTTTGGGCTTATGCACCTTCCGGGTCAATTATATTCCTATAAAAAACGACCTTTTCGGGCATACATACACCGCGCAAAGGTCGCTCTCAGACTTAATTAGCGCTGACAATTAAACGCGCAGCGGCATCAACACGTACAGTGATGACGGGTCGCCATTATCCTGAATAATTGTTGGCGCCGCCGGATTTGCCAGCGTCAAACGGCATCCCTCGCCGCTGATCTGACTTGTGATGTCCAGCAAGTATTTCGCGTTAAAGCCAATTTCAATGTCTGTTTCGCCATTGATTTCCACTTCTTCAGTTGCGCTTCCTGCCTCGGCAGAGCTAGCAGACAATGTCATAACCTTGCCGTTCAAGGCAATTTTCACTGCGCGGCTTTTACCATCAGAAATTGTTGAAACGCGATCAATCGCACTTGAGAAGACCTTAGGATCAACTTCAACGATTTTGTCGTTACCTTCTGGGATAACGCGCTGATAATCAGGGAATGTCCCGTCAATAAGCTTTGACGTTAGAACAACATGATCAAACGAGAAACGTACTTTTGTTTCAGACAGATCAATTTGAATCGTATCCGCAGCTTCGTCGATGAGCTTACGCAGCTCGCCGATACATTTACGCGGAACAATCACGCCTTCCAAGCCTTCTGCGCCTGATGGCAATGGCATATCAAACAACGCCAAACGGTGACCATCTGTTGCAACGGCGCGCAAAACGGCAACGCCGTCTTTTTCCGAGGCGTGCAAGTAAATGCCGTTTAGGTAATAACGCGTTTCTTCGGTCGACATTGCAAAGCGCGTACGATCAATCAAATCGCGCAGAGAACCCGCAGGCAATGACAAAGAGATTGGCATATCGCTTGCGCCGATCTCTGGGAAGTCACCCGCCGACAAGCAGCTGAGCTTAAATTGTGAACGACCAGCCTTCACAGTCATCTGCGTTCCTTCGGCATTCACGACAAGCTCTACGGTCGAATCGTTTGGCAATTTGCGAACAATGTCATGCAATGTATGCGCAGGCACCGTTGTACCGCCTTCTTCACTGACAGTTGCGGCAACCGATTCGTTGATCTCAAGATCCATATCCGTTGTCGTCAGCGCAAGCGATCCTTCTGATGCCGTCATGCGGACATTCGACAGGATCGGAATAGTATTACGGCGCTCAACAACGCTTTGTACGTGGCTTAATGATCTTAATAGGGCTTCTCGTTCAATCGAAAGCTTCATAGCGATAATTCCATATTTATTTGTTAGAGAATCGAAACTAGCAAAACCATAAACATTGGGGAAGCCCTGAATCGCGCTTTGACTTAACTTAATCACGAAAAATTACTTGACATAATAATTAATATGTTTACATTTGTTTCAAATTTTAGAAAATAAAGCTTTCAGCAGCGCCGCGAGGCACAAGCGGAAGGAGAGAGAAAAATGAGCAAGACAGTATCCATCGAAATCGGCAAAGCAAAGAAATGGCAGGACATTGCCAAGGAAAACAACCAAAGCCGCGTTGGAAAGAAACTAGGCCTTGGCAATCGTGAACATAACATCGAGCCAATCACTTATGATAACAATCGAATCTCGACTTCTGATGCTGATCGTCAACTGGCATCACGCAGTACACTGGACGATATTATGGATGAACGCCCGCCTGTTTGGGAATCGCGCACGGATTCATTTTTAATCGTACAAGACGAGCGCCGCCAACGCGCCAGCCGTCGCGCCAGTCATTTTCGTTTATTCAAAAAATCACTGATGCACTGATAAATGTCAGACAAATCTTCGGCGCTGATGCTATAGGGCGGCAAGATATAAATAACCGAGCCAAGAGCGCGCATCAAAATACCGCGCGCCATGGCATAATCATAAAATTCCTGACCGATATTCGCCAGATAACCACTGGCATCATCCACCTTACAATGCAGCGCAAGGATCGTCCCGCACTGGGTGACCTTTTCAACATTTGGCAGGTTTTGTAGCATTTCTGTCGCCGCGCGGTGATGATCGGCAATCGCGTTAATACGGCCAAAGACATCTTCCTCATCCCATATTTTCAAGGACGCATACGCCGCCGCGCACGCCATCGGATTACCTGTAAAGGAACTGGAGTGATAAAACATTTTGGCGCGGTCTTCATGATAAAACGCATCATAGATGTCTTGTGTGGCCAGCGTAATACCCATCGGCAAAAAGCCACCAGTTAACCCTTTCGACACCGCCATTAAATCTGGCGCAACGCCAGCCTGATCGCAGGCAAAGAAACTGCCCGTACGGCCAAAGCCGGTCATCACCTCATCCGCGATCAACAGCGCGCCGCGCGCCTGACACGCATCACACATCGCCTTAAGCATTTCGGGCGCGTACATGCGCATCCCGCCGGCGCCTTGGACAAGGGGCTCGAAAATAAAGGCGGCAACATCATCGCCATGCTGCGCCAGCACATCATCCAGCGCGCTCAGCGCCTCGTCCTCCGCCCCAGGTAGCGGCACAGGCACATGGATCACATCAAACAAATAGGGCTCATACACTTTATTAAACACGCAGCGCTCGCCCGCGGCCATCGTGCCGAATGTATCGCCATGATACGCCCCTTCCAGCGCAATAATTTTCTGGCGCTTTTCACCGCGATGATGCCAATAGCCCACCGCCATTTTCAGCGCAACCTCAACCGCGGTCGAACCACTGTCCGAGAAAAAGCTGTATTTATGATGATCGCCTGCGCGCGCCAGTAGTGCCTTGCTCACGCGCTGCGCGGGGTCGTGCGTAAAGCCTGCGAAAATGACTTGATCTAATGTTTGGGCTTGCTCTTGCACGGCGGCAACAATTTTCGGATGACAATGACCGTGCGTAATCACCCACCATGAGGAAATCGCATCGATAATGCGGCTGCCGTCAGGGCGGTAAAGATATGCGCCCTGCGATTTGGCGACATTAATCTCTTGCTTGCCGAGGCCGTGCTGCGTAAATGGATGCCAGATTGAGCTTTGCATGAGAAATTCTCCTTATCTGTCTGTGTTCAAGGCTATCGCGCGGGGCGCTTGTAACTAGACGAAATCATGAATGTCAAAATTCTTTTGGAAGGCTGCGCTCAGGCTTTGGGCGTTAACCTCCTCCAGTTGAGGGAGCCAGCCTAATACCTTTTCGCCAGAAAGCTGCGCGATTGTCGCGATATTATCAGGGTTACCCTCGCCGATGAACACCAAACCATGAACGGGGATTTTACGGCTCCACAGCGCCTCGAGCGATAGTAGCGTATGGTTAATCGTGCCTAGGCCAGCGCGCGCGCACAAAATCACCGGCAGATCCCAGCGCTTAAACTGGTTCACAAATAAGGCCTTACGCGTTAAAGGCACCATTAAACCGCCCGCGCCTTCGACCAGTAACCCGCCTTCTGTTTCAGGTAAATTGAGGCGATCAAGATCAATCTCAACGCCGTCAATTTCGGCGGATTTATGCGGCGATAAAGGCTCGCTCAGGACGTAGGCTTCTTCTAGAAATATTTCATCCCCTAGGCCAGAAAGCTTTTGCACCGTGCGGGTATCAACCATACCGTCCAGCCCTGATTGCACAGGTTTCCAGTATGACGTGGCGTGCCCTGCCTTATTCATCGCCTGAAGCAACGCCGCACTAAAGGTGGTCTTGCCGATTTCTGTATCCGTGCCAGTGATGATAAATTTACGCATTGATAATGTCCTTATACGTTTGAATAAAGCCCTCAAGATCAGCGCGTGATAGCGCCGCACTCAGCGACAGGCGCAATCTTGCCGTTCCTTCGGGCACGGTTGGCGGCCTGATGGCACGAATGTCATAGCCGCGCTCTTGCAAGCGCGAAGCCAGATCAACGGCGGCTTTGTCCTCGCCCACGATCAAGGGCACAATATGCGACCCCGATCCGCCAAGCGCGGCCTGCACCTGATCGCAACGCTGTTGCAAAGCGCTGCGCATTTGATCGCCCTGCGGCGAAATCATAAGCTCAAGCGCGGCCTGCACCAAGGCGGCCTGTACAGGCAGTGGCGCGGTCGAGTAAATAAATGGACGCGCCGCATTGACCATATAGTTAACTATATCGCGGCGCGCACATATCAAGGCACCCGCAACGCCCAAAGCCTTACCGCACGTATGCAAAGTAATGATACGATCATAATCGCTTGCCTTTGCCTTGGCGTAAGCGGCGCCGCGCCCATCCGCGCCCAAAATGCCAGTGGCGTGCGCTTCATCGACAATCATCATTGCGCCGTAACGCGCAGCTAGATCAATCATCTCATCCAGCGGCGCGCAATCACCATCCATGGAATACACCGATTCAATCAATACCCAGATCTCTCCATCCGCGCGGCGATCTTGCGCAGCCTGTTTGAGCGCAGTTTCAAACGCAGCAAGGTCATTATGCGCCGCGCGCACAGATTTAGCCTTGGACGCGGCAATACCGTCACGCATGCTGGCGTGGACATGCTCATCATAGATAATTGTGTCATGGCGCCCCATCAGCGTTGTGATCAGGGCATAATTTGCAAGAAATCCGTTTGCGAGATAAAGCGCCGCAGGCGCGCCAAAGATATCGGCGGCCAAGCGTTCTAGCGCATCGTGCGCGCCTTGATGCCCCCGTAAAAGACGCGATCCTGCCGCGCCGACTGGCACATCAGTGTCCTCGGACAAAAAGCGCACAGCGCATGCACGTAAATCAGGATGATGGGCAAAACCCAAATAATCATTTGAAGTCAGATCAAGACCAGCGGGCAGATTTAAACTGCGCAAGCGCCCCTGATCAGCCAAGCGATCAAGCGCACCTGCAAAACGCCGAGACACCGCCGGTTTATGCGGCTGAGGCTTCTTGCTGGGCATTGGCACAGCCACATCCTCCCTCGCGTCCACATCCGCCGCCCTGTTGCGTTACAGGGCCGTCTTTATATGGCGCGCGCGGTTTCAAGCCAAGCTTCTCAAGCAGCGCATGGTCGAAATCTTTTTCAGGGTTGGCCGTTGTTAGCAATTTCTCGCCCGTGAAGATCGCATTCGCACCTGCCATAAAGGCCAAGGCTTGCGCTTCTTTCGAGATTTCCAAACGTCCAGCCGACAAACGCACCATCGCCTTTGGCATCAAAATGCGCGCAACTGCGATGCAGCGGATCCATTCAAAAATGTCTAAACGCTCGACATTCTCAAGCGGCGTTCCCTTTACAGGCACCAACATGTTAATGGGCACTGATTCAGGTTGAGGGTCTAGATTCGCCAGTGTTGTCATCAATGAAATGCGGTCATCTTCGCTTTCGCCCATGCCAAGGATACCGCCGCAACATGCAGAAATGCCTGCCTTCGCAACATTTTCCAATGTTTCAAGGCGCTCTTCATAGCTGCGCGTTGTGATGATGTTATCGTAATATTCTTCGGACGTATCCAAATTGTGGTTATAGGCGCTAAGTCCTGCTTCTTTTAAGCGTTTTGCCTGATCGTATGTCAGCATACCAAGGGTTACGCACGCCTCCATCCCCATGTCAGACACGCCCTTGACCATATCGCATACACGATCGAAAGCCTTACCTTCCAGTACGCGCGGCCATGCGGCGCCCATACAAAAACGCGTAGAGCCTGCCTCTTTAGCAGCCTTCGCCTGCGCGAGAACCTGGTCGGTTTTCATGAGGATTTCTTTTTCCAAATCCGCATTGTTATGAATGGATTGCGAACAATATTTGCAATCTTCTGTACAGCCACCCGTTTTGATCGAGAGCAATGTACACATTTGAATTTCCTGAGGATCGTGATTTTCACGATGCACTGTTGATGCCTCATATACCAGATCCATAAACGGTTTATGGTATAGGGCTGCGACGTCGTCTTTTGTATAAGTTTTATTTTGCATAGAAGGCAAAATAGTCACCTTGCATGCGCGAGTCAAAAGATATTATCGTCCGCCCGAGCAATTCGCACATAAACCATGAATTTCGGCATTCCAGAACTTCATGCTAAACCCCTTATCCTGCATGGCTTTGGCAAGTGCTGGCGGCACCGAACACAGATGAATTTCCTGCACATCTTTGCACAGCTCGCACACTAAATATTGTGACCCGCTATGGCTGTGCCCCGCTGAACAGGCGGTATAGGCGTTTAAGCTTTCGATTCGGTGAACGAAACCGTGTTCTTGCCAAAATTCAATCGCGCGGTACGCGGTTGGCGGTTTGGGGTTATCAATATATGCGCCAAGCTCTTGCAAAATTTCATACGCGCCCAAAGGCTTGTCCGCATCCAGCAAAATTTGCAAAACATGCTGGCGTGGCTCGGTCAGGCGCAAACCATGATCCGCGCAGTATTTTTCAGATTCCGTTAAAAGCTCTTTGATTGTCATGCGTATAATGTAACGTCAAAACCGCGTAAATGCACGCGATGTTTTATGGCGCGCATTTTTGCACAATAGCATTAAGGAAATTTTGATCAACATTCAGGTGCTTGAGATCCTGCGACACAAAGGTACGCTTGTCTTGCGCCTGATCATATTGGTGCAATGTTTTTAGCATATGATCCCTTGCATTGCGCGCCGCATAGCTTGAAAAATTTTGCGACAGGCGGTTGATAATATGTTCGCGGTCATTTGCAGTAAAAATATTTTGCCCATAAACACCATGCAAGTGACTACTTAGACGCTCAAGCGTTTCAGTTGAAACGCGCCCGCCCCTAACATCGCGATCGCAGTTAACCTCAAACGGCACGCCATTAATTTTCGGGCGCAATGTTTGTGCCTCGGCTTGCTGGTTAAACCCCGCGCTCAGCGCTATAGACATAGCCAACAAAATTGATGACGCCGTTACCGTTGATTCTTTTTTATTTTTTTTCATTGCTTTTTCACACTCTCGTCATTAAATGTTACATTATAACGTAACATTGATATACCCCCTTATGGCAGACGAAGGCAACACAAAAAGCGGAATCGCGAGCAAAGTTTTTAACATAGCCGCAGGCGCAGCTATGGCAGTGGCTAGCTGCGTTGTTGTTCATGCGGGCTTTGACTTTATCGCTCTGGCTGGCGGCCCTAATTTTTGGGACATCTTGGTCAACCCCGTCACAGACGGCATGACAAGCATCTACAACGGCGTGGTAACACCCGACCCAGCCAGCCTAGCCGCGCCGACAGCGCCAGCCGCCTCAACGCCTACAGTGCCCGCCACACAAAACATCGCAGGCCTCACACCTATAACAGGATCTATTCCAGATGGGTGTCACACACATCTGAACGGCGATATCCATTGCGGCAGCGATAACGCTAGCCCCGAAATTACCTGGTAAAAATACTTACCCAAAGTCGCGGAATTGCTTATGACGTGTCCCCATCCACCCCGGGCGATCACGCCCAACCATAAAGGCACGAAAATTACGCATTGCCGATGGGAAGGTCAGGCCTTTTTTCTCGAGAAAATTAAAGAATGAGAGCACCAAGAACACCAAAATCCAAACTTTCCAATTAAACAAATTGAAAAAGATGGGAACCAAAACCAAGCCCGCGCGCGCGTCAAAGCTGAAGAAGCGCACGGTTTTCATTGAATCGCGCCAATGCCAATTTAGCTTATCTTCAATGTCATCGATTTGATCTGAAACGCTCATAAAATTATTCTACCACAGACATGCGGCAGCAGTATAAATTTTTATCACCTTAAAAGATCTTAACTGCCCGTGCTTGAGCTTAGGAGCAAATAATGACGGCGCGAGATGATGCCTTGCTCGAACACGATTTCTGCGCTGCGCTCCATGGTCTGGCCATATTGATCGATCATGCGCTGAATTTCATTAGGCCAATCAGTAAAGTGCATATCCATCAATTTTTCACGCACCTCATCAGGGAACTTCATCCACTCCCGCACGCCGATACGGCCGCCGCCCGTGCGCGGCACCAAGGCCTGCGTCACGATCAGGCGCAATGTTTCCATCAAGGCGATTGAGCGCTCTTCGCGCTCTTTCATCTCATAGGTCGAGAGCATACGCTGAATAGTATTAGCAACGCCCAGTGTGTGCGTGGTTGTATAAACGGCGTGACCTGTTTGCGCAGCCTCGATCGAGGAATCAATCGTTTCGCGATCACGCGCCTCGCCCACCAAGATCACTTCAGGCTTACGGCGCAGGGCATTGCGGATACCATGCGCAAAGCTTGGTAAGTGACGCGGAATTTCTGTTTGCGACACCAATGAACGCGGACTTTCGATTGTGTCATACACATATTCAATCGGCGCCTCGTACGTGAGCATTTTACCACACCCTTCGCCGCGCTCGAGCAGCATGCGATTACCCGATGCCAAGAGCGTCGATTTACCAGACCCCGTCGGCCCCGTAATAATAACAAGCCCTTGGCGCGGCGCCCATGCATCACGGATTTCTTGCTCGATATCCAGATCATCCATTGTAGGCGGCTCGCTAGGCAATGCGCGCATCGTAATTTGCGCACCATCACGCCCCTTAGACAGGATCGCGGTAATATTCACACGAAAACGAATGCGCGTGTAACGGTCGGGGCGAATTTCATAAGAAATATCCAAATCACGGCCTGAGGCAAGGCGCGCCTGCGCCTCCGCACCATAGATTGTTTGCAAGAACGCCGCCATATCCGCCGCATCCATCGAGCGCACAGTACCCGGGTGCAGCAAACCATGGATTTCATTATAAACCTGGCGCTCAGACTGGATCGTAATGTCAGACGATCCCTGCTTTACGCACCACAGAAGAAAATCATCTATTTCATTCTCCGTAAAGCGCTCAGGCTCGGACGGGTAGGTTTGTGCATGCGTATCTTCTGCTTTGACTAAGCTTATCGGCTCGCGGGCTGCCATGAATTATATCCTGTCATAAGTGATGGTTTACCTGTGATTTGTACGGCGCGATCGCCAACGCGCATTTGATCGCCGCCGCCTGTGACGCCGCGATCAACCTGCAATGCATATGGCGCAGAGACCATGCCTTGCGCAAGCAACATGCGGTAACGGATCATGCCTTCAAAATCACTCACCAGTTGATTAAGGTCTTGCTCAAAAATCTCATCGGCTTGCTTCACGCCCTCTTTCCAGCCTTTACGCACCATACGCACCCATAAGTCACGCTCGTCTTCGTCGCGCGGACGTAGAATATCAGGCGGCGGATCAACCGCGCCCCAGTTGCGCTCAAGGTATGTACGCCACGTGCGCGCAGCCGATACAATTTTCGCATTGTTCATAATATTATATATTCTATCAGAAACTGCGGCTTGCTGACCATCAGTTTCAATAATCATTGAATTGACGTTCTCGCTAATGACCGGCGGCTCGATCAGCAAGCCTGATGGCGCAGGGATCAAAAGCTGACGGAAATCATAGATCCGATCAAGCGAGCGCGCACGGCGATCCATTTCACGGCGGATGTAATATGTCCGCCAAGCAAGCCCAGCGCGCGCACCATATGAAATGGCGGCTTCTTTAATGGCTTCATTACGAATATCGAACGGCATTTTGCCCTCCTCTTCTTCGTAATCCATTTCGGCTTCTAATTGTTCAGCCTCAGCCAGCGTCAGCGGAATATCAACAGACGCCGACATTTTAGACGTCATCGCCTTATTCTTGTCGTAGAACTGAAATGTCGGCTGCGTATCTTCTTCAAGCCCCAAATTATCTAACGACAATGCACTGTCATCTGTTTGCTCGAGCAAGTCTGATAAATTAATCGCGTCATCGGCCATATCGGCCGCCTCACCAATGGTCGCATTTAAGGCCTCGGCCTGCGCAAAGACAGGCGCCGAAGCCGAGCACACAGCCAGCATCATCAAACCAAGCGCAAGCCCCCTTTTCAATGACACTCCCATTACGACACCCCTACGCCTGTTGTTGGAGCATACTGAATTTCGACCGTCTTGTTACGGCCATCAACACGAATATCGGCGCGCACACCCATTTGCAGGCCAATATCACGCAAGACATCAACCACCGGCATATTTTCAACATCCAAAGACACAACAATCGGCACTGGCGGCGGCGAGCCTAAAACAATGAAGCTATAACTGCTGCGATTCGCGAGAGTCTCAACAATCGGCTCAACAGGGCCGACCCAGTTCACCGTGATTGCGCGGCGAAGCTCAACCGGCGCATCTGAAACCGGCGCGACAGCAACGCCGGGCGAGCGCTGGTATTCAACGGCGGCTAATTTTTCTAAAGACGAGGCCACGCGATCAGCCGCATCAGCAAGCATTGCTGATACGCTATCGGGTTCGGCAACCAATTGCGGCGTATCATTGTTGAACCCCTGCATAGAACTGCACGCAGATACGAACAACGACGCCATCAAAAGGCAGGCTTTAGAAATTTTACGGTGCATAAAAAGCCCTATGCTTAGAAAAAGCGAATTAATTCACCCTTAAAGATATAGCCACCGCAAGCTGCCTTCAAGAACACATCGGCAGTTGTCCACTATATTCCGCGCTTTTCGGGGTTTATTTTGATGCCACGCTATAGGGGGAAGTGACTTTCCCGCGCTTTACGATTTCATCAATCGAATAGCCATGCTTTTCCATCATTTTAAAGACTCGGCCGCGATAGGGCTCGCCATACTTGGGGGTGCGCGAATGATAATACGCCACAGCCTTCTCGTAATCTTTGGTTTCGATATAATGCCCTTTTAAAATCCAAGCCGAAACGCGAATGTTCGTGCACGCATCATCACGCACCCACCTGCGCGCCGTTTCCTCGTCAACGCGCCACGTTCGTGCAAGCTCTGGCATCCAGATCGTATTAATTTGCATCGGACCAAGATCATAACTCCCGTTCGTGTTACGCACTTCTTGGCCTATGCGACCACCTTCTGCCTTCATAATGCCCAGCAAAATTTCAGGCGGCACGCCATATGTCTGCGCAGCCATAACCATACATGCGGCGATGACTTTTGCTGCAGCCATTATTCGTCCTCCTCATCCTGATTTTTCTTCGTAAAGAAGCTCATCGGATTTCCTGTCGCAGCAGGAGGCGTTTCTTTTGGCGCTTCAAGCTCTTGCGGCGACGCTTGCTCAGGCGTTTGCTCAACTGGCGGCACCACAGGAGGAGGAGAAGGAGCCTGCTCCGTCGCCGCGGGAGGACGCTCTTCCGCGGGCGGCTTGGCCGCAAAGAAACTCATCGGATTCGCACCCGTAGCCGCAGAAGGAGAAGGAGGCGCACTTTGCTCTACAGACGGACTAGAAGATGGCTCCGCCGGGGGCGGGGCAGGCACAGCCTCAGAAGGCGGATCAACTGGCGGCGTTGGCGGCGCAACCATTTGCTCAACTGGTGATTTGACTGGCGCACTAAATATCTGAGGTTTTTTAACTGGCTGTTCAGTTGCAGGCGCTTCGGGCGGCTTTTCCGCAGGCGCAGGTTGCGAGAACACTGGCGGCGATGCCGGAGACACAGGTGACGCAGCCGAAGCTGGCGGCGGCGAAACAGGCGATGCAGAAGCCGCACTTGGCGCAGGCGCGCCGTCCGATACAATTGATTGAGCCAGCGCTTCTAGAATTTGCAATTGCGTATCAAAACGCTGCCATATTTTGGCGCTATCTAGCGGTTGCCCCGCGGATTGCGCGCCGATAGCCTCGTGGCACTGCGCGTACAAATTCGCTGCGCCCGCCATCAAACCGCGCGCCATGATACTGTCAGGATCGCTCGGCGTTAAAGATTGCGCAATCGGCGTTACGCGCTGCGTTAATGTTTGCGCGATGCTTTGCATATCCGCCTTAGAATCTGCGCCCAAAGGGAAATTGGTCAGCGCCTCAATCACAGGCACAAATGCACTAAGCACCTGAATTTGACTTTGCAGCGCATCAACCGCCTGCCCCTTTGCCTTAATACTTTCAAGGCGCAGCGTCGCATCCGCGCTTGCTTCGAAGGTTGCAGAGAATTCTTTTACCGCGCGCAGCCCTTCGGTAATGCGCTGCATATCCGCAACCTCGGGCAATCTGCCTTGCAGCGCATAAAAACCGCCCAGCATATCGCCTGCCATACCTGTTGTTGCGATGCGCGCGCTCTCAGCTTTATCGCCTTGCTTTTCAAGCTCAACAATCGCACCAATATCAATGCCAAGCTGCACACTTTTTGTCAGAAGCTCAGCTACTGTTTGCGCGACGGCTTTGGGCGCATCTTGCCCATCTTGAACCCGCGACAAAGCAGCGCCAACCAAAGGCGCCCCGATCGTCTTGAAAATTTGCAAAAAATATTCAGTTTGCTGGGTTGTCATATTTTATATTATAGCCGAAGAAGCCTTAAAAAGAAATTGCACGAGCGCCGTCAACGATCGCGAAGCTGTATTCTATCGCGCAGCGCCTAAATCTGCAAGCATCGAAGGAATATCACTTGGCTGACCACGAACGATTTTCACTTCGCCATCCTTATTGCGATAAATCAACATCGGTGTCACATCAAATTTCCATCCCTGCATATAGGCCATATTGCGCTCAACGCCTTGCGTATTAATACCCTCACGTACAGGCAAAGCATCCTCATCGCCAGACAAGTGACGCAAGAAGCGCGCCTGCGGATCAGGCGCCGCCATCAAAAAGGCTGATTGCGCCTTACTGACCTCAGAAAAGCCAACAGGGATCATTCTTAACTGCACTTCGCCGCGGTCAAGGAATCCGCCTTCCTTCAAATTAGTCACCATTGCGTGACAGTGCGGACATTGCGGATCAATAATCGCATAAATCACTGGTGCATCAGAATACCCCAATGCCACCCAGTTTGTATTTTCGGTGTCATAGAACAAACGCTCGGCTGGGCTTTGAAACGCGAAGCGTTCCTCTTTATTCACTGGCGTTGCCAATGTTTCCATACCCGCCAAAGAATCAAGCAAGCTATCACCGTCATCGCGCAGGCGCTGAACTTGCTCGATCGTGATCGCCTTGCCGTCATTATCAAACAGCACGCCCATCACAAAGCCCGTTCCGCCGGGCGGCACATAAAAATATTGCTCACGCCCATTTTTAACCGTCAACCACGAATCAAAACCATGATCACGCCCCATGTAACGGATCTGCGCACCTTCATCAGCCAAATTTCTGATCGGATCCGGCATTTCCGGAACAGAGTGTTGCGCCATAGCAAGCACTGGAAACAAAGCAAATAAAGATAATAACGATATGAAACGGATCATAATAAGAACTCCTCTGGTCGCGATCGACAATATAATATAGTGTGACATTGACCGCCCACCAGTGCAAGGCCTTGATTTATCAAGACTTGTCGCAGGTTTGTATAATGCTTGAAATAGGCTAGGTTTTGTCTATATTGTTATGCAGTTACTTAACACATATTTTCACACTACATAAGGAGTGAGAGACACAACAATGAACGATCGATATGACATGGCTACTGGCCGCACACGCGCTGACGTTGACGAAGGCTTGCGTGATTACATGAACGGCATTTATGCCCGCATGGCTGGTGGTGTTTTGATCACAGCCGTAATGGCCTTTGCCGTTGGCACAACGCCCGCCCTGTTTAAAATGCTTATGGGTGGCCCGCAGGCATACCTGTTTATTTTTGCCCCTGTATTGGTGCAGTGGTTCGGCTTCCGCCCTGAGCGCATGAAAGAAAGCCAACTACAAGGCGCATTTTTCCTTATCAGCGCCCTGTACGGCATTTCATTTTCAAGCATCGCCTTCATGGCAACTGCGAACCCTGCGATGATTTATGACGTTGCACGCGCCTTTTTCATCACAGTATCGATGTTTGCTGGACTAAGCCTTTATGGCTATACAACAAAACGTGACCTTTCAGGCATGAGCCAATTTATCTTTATGGCGATCCTAGGCGTTTTTGTGATGGGCATTATTAACCTGTTCGTACAATCTTCCGGCTTTTCCATCCTGATTTCACTGATTGCTATTGCGGCGTTTTCAGGCCTGACAGTTTGGGAAACACAGCAACTTAAGCAAATGTACATGGCCAACCGCCACGCCAGCAGCCTTGGCCGTATGGCATGGGCCGGCGCGTACACATTGTACCTCAGCTTTATTGCCCTGTTTATGCATATCCTAAACTTGCTGATGGCAAGCAACCGCAACTAAGGCTGTTGCCGCACTGTAAAAACACAAAAGAGGGCTAAGGCCCTCTTTTTTAATGCTCTTTTCATGCATTCATAAAATTTTAAATATATTTCCTCTATAATGTTACATGAGCCACCTTCAGCATTCTAGAATGAAGGCACAAATTATGTTAGGGTAAGAGGAATAACAGTGAGCAAAATAGAGCAATCGACCATCATGAAAAAATTATCCGGCAAGATAGGGCAATTCCTAAAAAACAATCGTGGCTTCAGCCTTGTAGAACTTGGGATTGTCCTTGTTATTGGCGCCGTGATGACTATTCCAATTTATACGCTCCTTTTCTATGTAAGCGACCTCAAACCTACTGATGAGCGCATGGAAATTATTCAAGAAGCACTAGCAGAACACTTACGCGTTACAGGCACACTGCCCTGCCCAGCCGACATCACGGCAGACATTACTTCTGACGCAAGTGCCTATCAGGCCAATTGCGGCGGCGCAATTTCGGTTTCAAGCGGCAGCACACTTATTGGCGCAGTTCCAATTGCAAACCTAAAAGTCGCAGCAGACTGCGCGCGCAATGATGGCGGCATTGTTTCCATGACGAATGACACCGCAACAGCACTTAAAGACAGCATCTACAGCCTCGGCGAGATCTTTACAGGCACAAACCTGCGCACACAATTTGATGGCAGTACCCTTGAAAGCACAAAGGCAGAAAATGTTCGCTGCCCGCTTAACGAATATATCGTGGACGAAAACGACAACAAGTTTGTTTACGCCGTGAGCACAGCGGCAACAAATACCTCATACGATATCTTTAATCCTAATTTGACCGCAGGCGGCGTCACCATTCAGGACACTGACGGCAACGTCCTGAGCAACAACCAACCCTATGTTCTTATTTCACTGGGTGATGACGGCAAGGGCGGATATGGCCGCAATGGCACCGTCATTGGCGATACATGCGGCACAACTGATGCCGATTCAGAAAACTGCGATTACAATGATAATATTTTCGTCGCTGCGCCTCACAACCCGTCTAACGCCAATTATTATGATGATAATATTGACTATAATATTGCGAGCTTTATGCAAGAAGATAGCTTCTGGAGCTGGGGTGATGTTGCAGGCACATCACGCGACATGATCCTTAATCCACGCGCAATGCTGGTTCTTGGCCCTCGCGATGACGCATCCGCAGGACTAGCTGTCGAAGATGATGACGGCGTTGTTGTTAATCGCGGCGGCGTTCTAGTATCAGGCGACCTAGATGTTCATGCGCAAAAATTCTTTGATGGATCATCACAGGCCGTAAATGGCGGGAACCTTATTAGTTCTGGCGATGTTGTTGCAACATCACAGGAAACCAACATCCGTAATTATGCTGTATCTGGGCGCTATTGCTATGAATCATCGAAATCTTTGACAACAGAATGCGGCGCGCCTGCAGGTACAAGTGGCTCTAGTTGCCCACCTGGTGAACTTATGGATTCAAATGGCACATGCTGCACCACCGTTGAAATCGACCAAGAAACCGGCTATTGCGAAACAGGCGGCGGCTGCGAATGGTATGATACAGATGGGTCATGCTGCCCGGATGATAGTTTCTGCTGCCCGGCATCGGTCTACGAAAGCACGGGCGACTGCCACATGTATTGGGACTAATCACAACACGACAACACAACATACTTTAAGAGCTTAGGTAACAATAATCATTATGAGCACATTGCACGATAAAGGTCACGCGCCCCGTAAAAGACGTTCAACCCAGTCTGGTTTTACACTGATTGAGATGGCTGTTGTTGTCATCATAAGCGGATTTATCTTTATCCCCCTTATGGCAGTTTTTGTTCAAAAAGATCTTGATGAAAAACGCACAGAAAACTTGGAAAGCAATCAACGTTTAGTAAACGCAGTTACGTTTTTCTACAAACAAAATGGCCGGTATCCATGCCCTGCGGACTTAGATACGGCGCCTGCCGATGCAGACTTTGGCGTTGAAAATTGCAGCATCACAACCACGTCTGGCGTTAAGGTTGGTGCATTGCCAACAACGACACTCGGGCTGCCTTTCCACCAATCAATTAACCGTTTCGGTTGGAAACACATTTATGCCGTAACCAGCGATCTGACAGACACGACAACCTTTGACAACAGCACCGCTGTTGAGGTTATTTCGACTGCAGGTGGTAGCGCAAGCACAGTCGAGGTTCCATTTCTTCTGGTCAACACTGGCGAAGATGGGAAAGGATCTTCTTCTCTTTACGGGGTAGAAAATATTCTTTCATGCACAACAGGGTCTGCGCGCGATCAAGAAAATTGCGATAACGATGAAACATTTATCGAAGCGCCGCTCTTTTTTACTGGCAACCCGACTGACAGCGGTTATTATGATGACCAAATTTCTTATGGACTTGTTAGCGCCAAAAGCGATATTTGGATTGCGCAAGTAAACGAAATACAAGGCGAACGCGTCCCCCTGATGGCCAAAACATTTGGCAATATTGGCATTGGCACAACAACAGCCCCAACAGAAAAGCTTCACGTTATTGGACGCGCGCTAGTGGAAACGGACTTCACAGGACAAGGTGGGGACATCGCGACGCAAGACAATGCTGAAATTCAAGGCCGCCTTGTTATTAACGAAAATGCAATCATCAACAGCAATTTTCAATCTGGACAGTTCTGCTCGGGCCACTATGTCCCGAACCCCAACCCCGCATTGGATGGCATTTGCTGTTACGGCGAATATATCGGTGACTTTGCGACAGGTCAGTGCTGCGCGAATGGATCATACCTTGATCTAGCAACAGGCGAGCAGGAATGCAAAGCGAGCGGCGCATTTTGCGGCGCCAGCGATGATGGCAAAGTATCCGATTTAGGCATTGGATATAACGGCACAAGCGGCACGCTTGACTCGAGCGTCACTGGCGCACGTTTTCCAAAATGTTGCTATCGTTATGAACTAGACGTGAATGATTTATGCTGCCTTGAAAGCGAAGGCAACCACATCGACCCTGACACAGGGGAGTGCGTATAATTGAACATACGCCCAGCAATACAACGACACAGGAGCAGGCACACAGCAATGACAAACACAACACAAACCAACACAAACCAACGAGGCTTTACACTTGTCGAAGTTGCCCTGATCATTACAATTTTAGGCCTGATTATTGCGCCCTTTTTTAACTTCCTATCGCAACGCTATCTAAAAAAAGAACTTGTCAAAAGCGAAGAAAAAACCGAACGCATCACATCTGCCATTTCCGCATTTCTTATTGAAAACGGCCGCTATCCATGCCCGGCGCGCCCGAACGACAGCCCAGAAGACACGACCTTTGGCCGTGAAAACTGCAGCGGCGCCACGGGCAACATTTACTATGGCGCTCTGCCTACACAAGATTTACGCCTGCCAACCGAAGATGCGGTTAACCTGCATGGGTGGAAGTATCTGTATGCGGTTAACCAAAGCTTAACGTCTGCCGCGACATTTTTACTGGCACCGGCAACAGGCAGCATTACCGTTAACATCGATTCAAATGGTGACGGCACAATCGACACGAGCGACACGCGCGACATAGATGGTGATGGCGCATCCGATGTTTTCCAGGCCTCCAGCAACTTGCATTTTGTTGTCATCGATCCAGGTAAAGACGGCAAAGGCAGCGCCTCATTAAACGGCGCAAACAACTACATCACAAATGGTTTCTTTAATTGCACGGGATCAGCCAGAGATGTCGATAACTGTAATAAAGATGGCGACTTTGTTCAAATGGAGCGCAATACCCTAAATAGCAACACAAGTAGCTCTTATTATGACGATACCGTGATTTTCACACTGGCGCGTAAAGAAAGTACATTTTGGAAGATAGACAGAGCCAATACAGCAGCAGCAGAAGCCAATATTACTATGCGTGCAGGCGGAAGCCTTGGCGTTGGGATTACAAATTCACGCACCGCAGAAGCAAAATTACATGTGCGCGGCGGTAACCTCAAGGCCATCAATGGCCGCCGATCTGCGACTGATGTTAAGCCAGGACACCTTATAACAAGCGGCAACGTTGATGTTGACCGCAATTTGGATGCACAAAATGCCAACACTGCCTATGTCGGGGCGCAGAATGGTTATTATTACAACGGCACGATGACAGGCTCTGGTAGTGCTCCTAGCTGCTCTAGCGGGCAACTCATGGACGCGAATGGATCATGCTGTACGACCGTAGAAATCGATTCAGAAACCGGCCTCTGCGAAGCAAGTGGCGGCGGATCTGGCGGCGGATCTGGATCTGGTTCTGACGCTGATGCAGGCGACGGCGACAGCAGCGCAGGATCAGGATCAGATAGTGGAGGCGACACAGGCGGCGACACTGGCGGCGACGATACCCCTACAGAGCCTACTTGCTCATACAACAGAACCGCAGTATGGAGCACCTCTGACGGCCAGTACATGAACGAATGTGGCGGCAATGTTGACCCACGCCCTAGCAGCTGCACCGCTGCGCAAGAAAACAGCACTGTTCAAAGATGTGCGGGCGTCCCTACGTTTGAGACTTATCGTTGCCAGTGCAGCTAAACACTCAGCATTAATAATCAACCAAAAAACCGTAGCGCACTTGCCTACGGTTTTTTTATATCACATGCACACACGCACAAAATCACGGCAACGGATAGATCGCCGATTTATCTTAGACATACTAATAGAAGGATTTATTGAACGTTTTCAGGCGCAGGCGGCGGCGGATTATCGCCTTCGATTTCTTCATATGCGCTGATAATCTCGTCTTGGATAGTTTGTTGTTGTTGTAACTGGAATTGCTTTTCTTCCATTTCACGCATTTCTTGGCGCAGGCTCGCTATCATGTCTTGCTCGCCGCCACAACTGCGGATCACAGAAAGAGCCGTATGCGTTTCTGGCGTACGGCGACGCAGGGCCTCTTTTTCCTTTTCAAGCAATTGAAGCTGCACAAGCAAACTTTGAATAAGTTCTTTATCCTCGTCAGCGTTTTCGTTGCCCGTCATAAACTCATCCAAGCCCTGCATAGGCGTTGGCAATTCGTGCTGCGGGATCTGTGAAAATTCATAAACCTGATCACCGCCACATGATGCCAAGCCTTGATCTTTAGCAGTATTATATTCAACAACGTCGCTGTAATCTGGCTTTTCACCTTCTGGCAACGCATCAAGATCAGCCTGCGGCGTATCAAAATTTGGATGAGATGGCGATACCTGCGCTGCGACTTGCTGTGACGCGGCCTGAATAGGATCACCCGCTTTTTTCATGCCTTGCGGACGCAAACGGTACGGTTCAGGAACATGTGTCGTCAAAAATGGTTGCCATTCCTTTTTCACGTTTGCAGGCGGGTTTAGATCCGCTTGTTCTTCTAGTTGATGCGCGGAATCAGGCACGATCACTTGCGCATTTTCAAATGCTTCAGGCTTTTTTACGGCCTTTTTGTCTGCAAACGGGTTAAGCTCGGATAGCGCACCAAGGAATGTCGGCTCTTGCGGCTGGCGCTCGGCCACGCAGGTGGCATATTCTTCGCGCGGGAAGTCGATACGTGACAAATCAACGACGTATAGGGTTTCATCCAGGCCAACGCTTAATTCTTCAATGCCGTCAAACAAGCGGTCAAATCGGCTGGGCGGCATCGCAACAATGCGAATTGTATTCGCGCTGAGCGGCACGGCGTTGTATGTCATTTGTGTTTCAAAATCGATATACAGATCCGCCTGATACAGACGGTTCATAACGAACAGATCATCTTTTGTTTGCAAATTGATCGCCGTTTCATTGGTTTCCGGCAGGTAAGTTACGTTAATTTTATACCCTGCATTGAGCGGCGCATTAAATTGACATTGCGCACCTTTAGCGGCATAGCGCTCCCACGGCTGACGGATCGCAAGCTCGCGCAGGCCAGTTTCCAACGCATGAGCGCTGCCCATGCTGGTCAGCAAGGTTCCCGCAACTAAGGCTGCTCTGATTGTCTTTTTATAACCGCTTAAAGATATATGCATTCGAATGATTGTTTCTTGAGATTCAAGTACGGACACCTACAAGTGTAGAGATTTTGTCAAGAATAGCCATAGGTTTTCCTGCTTTTTTCACATTTTTTCGCAACTTTTCTGGAAATTTAATCAATTGTTAAAGAATTATGCGTATAAACATAAGTGAAAATAGGCCAAAAAGCCTTTTAAAACAAACAGCAAGGACGCTTTCGAGCACAAACAAAAATGGCATTGCAAGACAATCAAACAGTTGCAGGTTTTCTAAAAGACCTTGGGTATGATGTTCCATCGGGCAACATTGATGCCGACGCGCTTGCCCCCATCCTTAGCCAAGCAATTACAGAGCTTAAATCTTATCTAGACATCTCAAGCAGCGAAACAGACATCGCCGCCCTGCGCGGCGCCCTTGACACTAAAATCCAAGAAACCCGTAACGACAGTGGCTTTCAAGGCATTGCAAACACCTTTTCCATCAGCGAAGGCGCAGGCCAAATCGCCGCAAACGCGCTGATCGAATCAATGGACATAAAAATCTCCGATCAATGGCGCGACAATATGGGCGGGGTCATCAAATTCGTTCAAAATTACGAAACATTCGCCGCCGCAGCGCAAACCGTACAGCAGGAAGCCACCCCTGCGCCGGCCCCCACCTCGACACAAACCTTAACTTCCACGCCACAAGATGCACCTGCAGCAACGCCCGCAGATCCATCCAAAACCGTTACACAACAAGAAACCGATGCCGCCGCAAGCATTGACCCACAAATCATTCGCGATTTCCAAACCTTGATGCAGGAACAATATCCTGATGCCAATATCACTGTTAACGGACAATGGGACGGCGCAACCAAGCACGCTTACCTTACCTATGGCGCCACCTTGACCGGCAAGCCCATGCACGAAATTAACGCAGGCGATGTTGCAGGCACTACTATCGCGCGCTATCAAAGCCTTGGCGACCCCGCCAATCCGAATAGCACACTAAACGTGATGCGCATGCACCTGCAAGATGCAACATACCGCCTTAAAAACCCCAGTGACGGCGACGATATTGCAAAACTACAAGCTAAAAAAGCTGCGATTGAAAGAAAGCTACAACAAACTGAAACCGTTGTTGATCGCTTGCACCGTTTCGGCACAATAATCAACAACGGATTACAAGACGTCTTTGCCGCCGCACATAATAATATCACACCACCAACAGGCGCTGACGTTACCGAAGCCACGACTAATCCGCTCGCCCATCTTAGTGAGGAAGAACAAGGCCTCGCTATTGCATCAGGCATCATTATCGAACAATTCCTCAGCAACGACAGCCTGCACGCAAAAGCACAAGAATACGCCAAAGCGCTTGATCCAAACTCAACATGGACACTTACAAAACCCGAAAATGCCGACGGATACCTCGACGAAGGATCACAAGCATCACTGCAACAAGTTTTAGGCATCCTTGTCAGCGACCCTGTTTTAGGTTTGCGTGATTACCAAACTGAAACTGGCGCTGTGCCGTATACGCCGCAATTAGGCCAAAGTATCTTATCCGCGCTAAACAGCGCACAAAGCGGTCCAGCCAAAGACATGCGTGACATGCTGGATGCACAAGTGCCCGAGATGAACGACCCCCTCAATCCTGAGGTTAAGAAAACTGGCGCATCAGCGCTCATCGCGCACATGGATTACCTGTATCGTCAGGATATCATCAAAAAGCAGCGCATGGATCACCTGACTATTCCTCAGATGAATGCCATGCAAGCAAGCATTTTGACGTTCATTGTAGGCTTCATCAATCAGATGTTTCCAAATTTGCTTCCAGCCGTGGACGGCATGTGCCGCCAATTCACAGGCAGCGGCCTACTGCAACTCGCCCCAGCGCTTGGCGCGATTGACGGCGTCCGCGAAAAATTAGGCGGCATGGATAATCTGGACCCGCACGAACAACTGGTCGAATCCTTCAAACGCTCTTTCCGCGACAGCGAAAGCGCCGAAGATCGCAGCGCTATGGAAGACACACTCATGCGCGCAGCCAGTACGATGTCAAACCTGCCCTTTGGTAGCGACGAGCGCCGCAAAAATTACCCTGCCGCTGTACGCGCCGCGCTTGACGATGCGATGGCTATCATGGGCGACGCGCATCCCGATGACGCCGATTTTGCGGCGCGCCTTGACCAAGCCTCACAAAAATATGCAACCACCTTTATTGACGAGATGAAAGCATTAAATGCGGCGCATGGCGGCCCTGACTTTCAAGAAAAACCTGCGTTACAAGTTTATCCGTTTGACGTTTTACAAGAAAACCTAACGAACGCTGGCTTTGATATTGACGGCAACGCACATATTTCACCTGATGAAATTGACCGCATTGTTCAAACATATAACAGCGTCAATTATGGTGTTCTGGATTACAACCACACACCTTTACTTTTTACCGACAATAACGGCAACACGTTTATTGCTGGCATCGACAAGGCATCAAATATGTTCACAGTCGAGCCTCTTCCATGCAATGAAATCGACACCGCCATTGCACGCGGCGACAGTATTGATACGATCAAGAGCGCTTACCCAGGCTATGCCCTAGCAGAGGATAATTACCGCCCCTATTTCAACATGAACGGCATGCGTTTTGGCGGCGCGACTTATGATCTGGCTATCACACAAGTAGCGCGCGACCCTGAGATTATCAAACCTTTCGATCGCCTAGAAAGCCTTGCACACCATCACCTTGACCGCGAACAGCGTAACGACCGATTAGAAGCCGCCTTTACAGACCCAGCCGAACGCAAGCGCTTGGAAAAATCACTCTCCCGCGAGATCATGAGCCGCGCCGGATATCAGCGCGGCGCCAGCGAACGCAGCGCCCGCACCATTGACGGCAAAGAAGCCCCGACACCTGAAATGGAAGAACTGATGCGTCTGCGGGACGTTATGAACAGCCCAAGCCAAGCACAAAATGAATTTACTAACGCGCCGCGCACATGGGCCAATGCAGGCGGTGAAGTTTACGTCTTTTCACGCGTTGATCCGCAGTACGGCCTAAAACTTGGGAAATTTGCCTACGAAACCAATGTGACAGAGGAAATTGCGCGCTACAAAAGTTTACCGCAAGCGGATTTAGAGGCCTATCGCGCGAACCCTGATATGATGGCGCGTCACTTCAACAATTTAACCAGCGTGGCGCAACAATACCCTCAATTCAACAATGCCTTTGATTTGGCGCGCAATATAACGCACGAGTATCAATTGCGCACCGATCACGTTCCGCATGTTGAGCGTATGCCGCAGTGGTTGGAACGTACAATTGCATCACCAGAAGAAAAGCAAGCCCTTGGTGTTGCTGTGCGCGGTAGCATCAAATTATTCAAACCTGATAACGGGCATATCTATATCGTTGGCAAGGGCGATAATGTCAAAGATTTCATCGGCTATGACATTGCGCAAGAATTACAAAAATTCACAAGCCTCACCCCTGAGCAACGCGACGTTATCTTTCAAAACCCACAGCAGGCATTCCATCAATTCCCGCGCATGACAGAGATCGCAGATCAGTACCCGCAATTCGATGCAAACAGTCTTGCAACATCATTATTACAAAAAGAATCCGTCCGCAGCGAGCTTAACATCGCACCGATCGAGCGCCGCACGCCAGAGGCCGAACTTGACGCCGCAACCGCGCCGTAAAAAACCTTATCTTTTTCCTTGAAATCACGCCCCAGCGATTCTATATCTTTAATCGCCTGATGTGATGATAAATGAATCTCACTGGGCAATTGGGAGGGACTGCTCTCGCACTGATCTGCTATTTGGGGGTCATAGAAGCAGTCTGCTTGTTTAACCATAGTAAAAAGAAAAGGAGTTCGAAATGAAATTTCGTCCTTTACATGACCGCGTGCTTGTACGCCGCGTAGAAGCCGAAGCAAAAACTGCTGGCGGTATTATTCTTCCTGAAACTGCACAAGAAAAACCATCTGAAGGCCAGATCGTTGCCGTTGGCACGGGCTATATTAACGACAATGGCGAAACACGCGCATTGGCCGTTAAAGAAGGCGACAAGGTGATCTTCTCGAAATGGGCAGGCACAGAAGTGACTGTTGACGGTGAAGACCTGATGGTTATGAAAGAATCTGACATTATCGGCATTATCGCTGCATAAAGGTCTGATTTTTATACGACTTACGACAAAACGTAATTATATCAAAATTTAAGGAGACATTATCATGTCATCAAAAGATGTAAAATTGGGCGCTGATGCCCGCGAAGAAATGCTAGAAGGGATTAACATCCTTGCTAACGCTGTAAAGACAACTTTGGGTCCAAAAGGCCGTAACGTTGTGATTGAAAAAAGCTTTGGCGCGCCGCGCACAACAAAAGACGGCGTCTCTGTTGCAAAAGAAATCTCATTGAAAAACAAACGCCAGAACATCGGCGCACAGTTGATCCGTGAAGTTGCCAGCAAAGCAGAAGATCACGCAGGTGACGGTACAACCACAGCAACAGTTCTTGCACAATCTATCGCTAACGAAGGTGTGAAGGCTGTGTCTGCTGGTCGCAACCCAATGGATTTGAAACGCGGTATCGACAAAGCTGTTGAAACTGTTGTTGCTGATCTTGTGAAGCGCTCTAAGCCTGTTGCAGGTAACGAAGAGATCAAACAAGTTGGCACAATCTCTGCGAACGGCGACACAGAAATCGGTGAATTGCTTGCAGAAGCTATGGACAAAGTCGGCAACGAAGGCGTTATCACTGTTGAAGAAGCAAAATCTTTGGCAAACGAACTGGAAACCGTTGAAGGTATGCAGTTTGACCGTGGTTACCTATCTCCGTACTTCATCACAAACTCTGACAAGATGGTTTGCGAACTGGACAACCCATATATCTTGCTTCACGAAGCAAAGCTTTCAAACCTTCAGGCGCTTTTGCCTGTTCTTGAAGCTGTCGTACAAAGCGGCCGTCCATTGTTGATCGTTGCAGAAGATGTTGAAGGCGAAGCTCTTGCAACATTGGTTGTTAACAAATTGCGTGGTGGCTTGAAAATTGCTGCTGTTAAGGCGCCTGGTTTTGGCGACCGTCGCAAGGCAATGCTGGAAGACATGGCGATCCTCACAGGTGGTCAGGTTGTTTCAGATGACATCGGCATCAAGCTTGAAAACGTAACACTTGATATGCTGGGCAGCGCGAAAAAAGCGACAATTACAAAAGACGACACAACTTTGGTTGATGGCGCAGGTGATAAAACGCAAATCGATGCACGTTGCAACCAGATCCGCAAGCAAATCGAAGACACATCTTCTGATTACGACCGCGAGAAATTGCAAGAGCGCCTAGCGAAGCTTGCTGGCGGCGTTGCTGTTCTTCGCGTTGGTGGTGTTACAGAAGTTGAAGTGAAAGAACGCAAAGACCGCGTTGACGATGCACTTCACGCAACACGCGCAGCCGTTGAAGAAGGCATTATCGCAGGTGGCGGTACAGCACTTCTTTACGCGACAAAAGCCCTTGAAAACGTATCAGGCGACAATGATGACCAAACTGTTGGTATCGACATTGTTCGCCGTGCGCTTCAAGCTCCGATTCGCCAGATTGCAGCAAACGCAGGCGATGAAGGCAGCGTTATCGTTGGTAAGTTGCTTGAGCAAAACGACACAAACTTTGGTTACAATGCGCAGACAGGTGCATTCACTGACCTTGTTAAGGACGGCATTATCGACCCAACTAAAGTTGTTCGCACTGCATTGCAAGATGCGGCTTCTGTTTCTGGATTGTTGATTACAACTGAAGCAATCATCACAGAAATTCCAGAAGAAAAGCCTGCTGCTGATATGGGCGGCATGGGTGGAATGGGCGGCATGGGCGGTATGCCCGGCATGATGTAAATCATCCCCCTTCCTTACGATAGACATTATAAAGGCTGCTCTTGTTAGGGCGGCCTTTATTTATTTGACATATTAAACAAATTGTCATATAAGAGCCTCATTGCCACACATTATAAAACGGAACGCAAACGCATAAAAACAACATAAAACGTTATTTTTTATGTTGCGATTTATTTCAAGGTTCTGTAAAACACGCGATAACAAGGCAACGAGGGCACATAATGGGTTTTCATAGACTGCAATTTCAAACTGCAAATGGCGAGCATATTGCTCTGCCAACGAATTTGCTGAATGACGATTCCAACGAACCGTTACTGAAGTTTGCACAGACGCATGGTCACGATACTACTCAATGGAATCCAAATCAAAAAGGCAGTCTCAAACGTGAATTTTTCCGCAACGTCTCCCTAACGCCAGAAAATGATATTGCAAATCCACTTAAAGATATCAAGTGGACACCCTTCAAAAATGCTTTACGTGATGAACCAAGCCTTTTCGATTATCCTTGGGCCGTTTTTTCACGCCGTATTAAAGCAGGTTTACTACATGCCGTTCTTGATGATGAGAACAAGCCTATCGTTACGATGAACCTTATCTCCAAACTCAAAGGACAACTTTACGAAGAGCTGGGCATTACTGACATAAACCCGGAGGAAGCACCGCAAGCCTTCGAAACGGGCGCTGGATGGTCAGACAAACGATTCCGCAATATGGGGCTGTACTCTCAATTACGCCAAACTGTCCTCGAGGAAGCACAAGTTAAAGGCCGCCTGCTGTTTAGCCAGGCAAAAGGCAAAGGCGCGTCATTTGTAAATATCCAAGATGGATACACACTTGTAAACTGGAATGACTTTCCTTTTTCTGCATCTTTAATGGGCTGGGTTCCAACAGAAAAACAATGCGCAAAAAACCCTTCACTGGAAGGCAAGTTTCTCTTGGCGGCAGGTAAAGTCATCGATCAACCAGAAAATGGGCTATACACAAATGGTACCATTTTCACAAAAACCCCTGAAGGCGCGCCAGCCAATTACGATTTCATTGCAAATCATGATTGGAATAGCTTCCATCACTTATGGGTCAATGACCTCGATAAGCTCAACCGCTTTGAAAAGAATATTCGTCACGCCCTGAATATTGACGACGACATGCCCCCAACCGACCCTGTGTTCCAATACGCCCTGGAAAATTGGCGCAATCACGTGGCGCGCGAACTCTTTAACGACAAGGCGATTTTAGGATCGAATAAAGAGCTAGAGCAACGCTGGGAAGAATTTATCGACGCTCCCGCCCCCGTTTAAAATTCGTCTTATTAAAAAAAAAGCCAGCCTCACTAAAGACTGGCTCATATACCCCTCCGGAAGACTTTTCTAAGATGAAAAATCTTCGGCGACACTATTCCAAGCAATATCAAAAAGAACCTTCATACTCTTTGCAATTTCTTTTTGCTCAATACGCACCATACGCAGGTTTTCCTTCGTGTAATCACGGAAGTACACTTTATCGCCAAAAATGCAAATTGTCTTTTCATTAAATAAATGCTCAGGAAAGAATTTATACTCAGCATAATTTGATGCAGGCCGGCTTATCTCGCCTTTACGCACAATAATTTTATATTTGAAGTCCGTGTTCAGGGCACTCATTCGTTTTGTATGCATCTCAAACCATTCAGGACTTACCCACTCAGTCAAACGTGACGGAACACCATTAAACATGCAAATCTCAACATTGTCGTCTTTTGCCGCCTGATAGACCTCATTGAACATCTGACGCATCGCATCAGCGCCATGCAAAATCTTGACCTCGCTCATACGCTTTTTCACGCCAGAATCGTCTATAAATTCAATATCAGCATGATCAAAAGCAGTCGCAATTTTATCAATTGTTCGCGAATTTGGTTTATTCGTACCATTTTCAATGCGCGCAATACCTGTTTGCGACAAGCCGGCAAATTCCGCTAGGTCAGATTGGCTCCAGTTAAGCAAAGCACGAGCCGCGCGTATTTGTGCAATTGTAATCATACGTCATAAAACCTTGTTTTTATTTTCAAAACTCTTTCTTAAGAATAAAGACAATTCACACACATGTCCACACACAAAGTTGATATGGCAAACGTTTAGACAAAATATATAAACTTTTATACATTTTTTATTTATTTTTATTGACATAAAAAATTAATCTGCTATAAAAGCCTCATAAAAGAACACATATTATTCATAATTCTTAGGTTCTTCCTAAAGAACGATATGTGACTTTTATATCCCCACACACACAACTAGGGTGGTCAGTTGCTAGCAATAGTAGCTGACCACTTTTTCTTTTCTGCGCTACACAAGGGCGCCTTTTTCCGCTACACAGATGTTATGCCTGAATTACCAGAAGTCGAAACCGTTATGCGCGGCATGATGCCCGCACTCGAAAATGCAACAATCCAAAACGTCACCATCAATCGTTTTGATTTACGCGGTGGCATCCCCCGCGATTTCGCGGAGCGCGTAACAGGCGCATATGTCGATAAATTAGAGCGCCGCGGCAAATACATCATTGCGCACCTCAACAATGACACCAGCATTATTTTACATTTAGGTATGTCTGGGCGCATTCGTATCTTTCCTCAGGCCACATCCTATGACGCACAAAAACACGATCATGTCATTTTTGATACCGCCGCAGGTGCGCGCATTGCGTTTGAAGATCCGCGCCGCTTTGGCATGCTCTACCTCGCCCCGCGCAGCGCCTGGGATCAAGCCCCGCCCTTTTCCAAAATGGGGTCAGAGCCTTTGGACAATCATTTTCATGCGCAGCGCCTTGCAAGTGCGCTTACCAGCCGTAAGTCCCCTATTAAAAGCGCCCTTTTAGATCAGAACATCGTCGCGGGTCTGGGCAATATATATGTGTGCGAGGCGCTTTACCGCGCGCATATCTCGCCCTTACGCCTGAGCAACAGCCTCAACGCCGATGAGATTGACGCCTTGACCGCAGCGATCAAAGATGTTCTGCGCGATGCAATTGCCGCAGGCGGCAGCACTTTGCGCGATTATCAGCACACTGACGGAGAGCTTGGATATTTCCAGCATCGTTTCGATGTTTATGGCCGCAAAGACGAGCCGTGCAAGACCGCCACATGCGATGCGACCGTTCAACATTGTGTACAATCAGGACGATCAACTTTTTATTGTGCGCAATGCCAGTTATAATAAAAGTATGAGACCACTTTTCCTCTTTACGGTTTTGTTTGTGATGATCCTGATTGGAACCGTCAACGCACAAACCATGTTTTTCCAGGCACTGCCGGATATTCCCGTTGCCGAGGGCATACAGCCCCTGCCTGATCAAGAAACCGTCTTTGACAAACCCGCAGGACGATTCGCACAGGTTGTGGCTTTACTCAACCATCCCGAAGAAAAGAACAACATTCTGTCTTACTATCACCAAAGTCTGCCTGCCTTTGGCTGGAGCGCACAAAGCGATACACTTTATAAGCGCGGCAACGAAACGCTTAAGTTATGGTTCGAAGATTTTGGCGGCGAAACCTATCTTTATATCTCGGTCGAGCCCTAAGCGAATCACCGCCTTGCCTGACGCGATATTGCCACTTATAAAAAAAGACAGAAAAGCACCGCCTTTTTCTTGACAAGCAGAGGGCATAGCTTTATACCTCACCAGATCCACATTTTTAGGATTTTTTGAAAGAAAAAAAAGGACGAATAATAATGGCGAATCATGCCTCAGCATTGAAACGTGTACGACGTAACAAACGCCGCGCTGACATTAACACAGCACGCCGCAGCCGCATCCGCACATTTTTGCGCAAAGTTGAAGAAGCGATTGCTTCTGGTGACAAAGCAGCAGCAGATACAGCTTTGAAAAATGCACAACCAGAAATCATGCGCGGCGCTGCAAAAGGACTTTTCCACAAGAACCTAGCAGCACGTAAAGTGTCTCGTTTGTCAGCGAGAATCAAAGCAATTTCTGCGTAAGATACACCTTACGAAAATTCTGCAAATCTTTGATAAGTAGCCTTAAATTAAGTTTTTAGGCTGCTTTTTTGCGCTTTGAATCAGGGGTGTAAAATTATATTTCTTTTTTACATGTTTGTGATTTGTTCTCATTGCAATGTGCATTTTTTTTGGTGTAGGGTGTTTTCAACAGCGAGGGATTGTTACTCACAAAAAAGTGATTTTAACGGTTCTTTGTTTTGGCAATTCATGGCTCAGTTCATGTCATTTTCGCTCTGAAAATAACGTAATGAGCATTGCCAAAAATGGTTGTTTAGGGATTGGGGTAAATACACTGAGTACCTAACTAAAGACATCAATATGATGTTTAGTTACCTACTTTAATAACCGCATAAATTTAGAAATTGCGAAGAAAACACGTAAAGCCATGCGCTTTTGCGACCCGTTTTTTGCGCCCTTTCGACTTAAACAAATAACAAGTAACTCCTTGTAATACTTACATTATTCAAGGAAGCTTACAAAAATAAAACGGTATCACAGGTGTATACCGTGCAGGAGGCTTATTGCCTATCGCACGGGACAAGGGTTCGGCCTTGCTAAAAGTCAAAAAGCATAATGCGATTTTGGCCAGGCCATAATATTGAGTTGAGTTACATAAACACTAGAAAAAATTTGGAGAGAAAAAATATGTCAGATCTTGGGGAAAAAACCGCCGCTGTTATTCAGGGAAACATTGCTTTGAAAGAAGCATCATTAAAACCGACCCCTGCAATTTCTGCGCTATGGACACAGGTTCATAACGAAATGCGCGGCGAGTTTGGCGAAGCCATTTTCCGCAGCTGGCTTAAGCCCCTAACACTGCAGGCTTATTACCACGGCACAATGGAAATTTCTGTCCCTACACGTTTCATGCGTGACTGGATCCAGACACATTACGCAGCGCGCATCGAAGAAATGTGCCGCGAACAAAATACTGACATTAAACGTATTCAACTTGTTGTTATCCAAAGCTCTACACCTCTTGAAGAAGACACAAAAGAAGAAGATGACGTTCTAAGCGATCTTGCACAAAAGAAAGCCAACCAGAACCGTAAAAATGCTATTGCCGAGATTTCTGCTCCACTCGACAGCCGTTTTCGCTTTGACACATTTGTTGTTGGCAAATCAAATGCCCTCGCCCACGCAGCGGCGCGCCGCGTTGTCGAAAGCGACACAGTGCCGTTTAACCCGCTCTTTATCTATGGCGGCGTTGGCCTTGGTAAAACACACTTGATGCACGCGATTGCGCACACTTTGGAAGAGCAAAGCCCCGACAAAGTTGTGATGTACTTGTCTGCAGAAAAATTCATGTATCAATTCGTTCGTGCATTGCGCGCCAATGAAGCGATGAGCTTTAAAGAGCAATTCCGCAGCGTTGACGTTTTGATGATTGACGACATCCAGTTCATCGCCGGCAAAGAAAGCACTCAGGAAGAATTTTTCCATACTTTCAATGCCCTGGTTGACCAAAACAAACAAATCATTATCTCGGCTGACCGCGCACCAAGTGACCTGACAGGCATTGACGAGCGCTTGCGTTCACGCCTTGCATGGGGTTTGGTTGCTGATATTCAGCCTACATCTTACGAGCTTCGCCTTGGCATCTTGCAAACAAAGCGCGAGCAACTTAAAGCAACAATTCCTGACAGCGTTCTTGAATTCCTTGCCCTTAAAGTCACATCAAACATCCGTGAACTTGAAGGTGCGCTGAACCGCATCGTTGCGCACAGCGATGTTGCAAACCAGACGATTACCCTAGAGAGCACACAAGACGTTTTGCAAGACTTGCTTCGCTCTCACGATCGCCGCATCACAATTGACGAAATTCAGCGCAAAGTTGCCGAACACTATAACCTGCGCGTTAGCGATATGCATTCTGCACGCCGTGCGCGTTCAGTTGCGCGCCCTCGTCAGGTTGCGATGTACTTGTCTAAGCAACTGACTGCACGCAGCTTGCCTGAGATTGGCCGTAAATTTGGCGGACGTGACCACACAACAGTGATGCACGCTGTTCGTAAAGTTGAAGAGCTGATCGATGAAGATGCACAAATCGCACAGGACGTTGATGTTGTTCGCCGCGCATTGACAGGCTAATCCAGTTTCTCCTCGAAAACTGAGTATCTAAAAGCCTGCACTGTGATCGGTTGCAGGCTTTTCTTTTATACCCCTTCAAATTTACTGTGGTCATAACGCGTAAACGCTTTACCTGACATTGTTTTTTGAATTTTGCCTGCCTAAACTATAGCTTTGGCGTTATTGGAAATGGAATATTGTAACTAAAGTTATGAAGTCACGTTTATTCATACTGACGGCTTTAACTTTCTGGCATGGCACGGCTATGGCGGGGTTCCAATGGATTCCTTCATCGCCTAACCCTTCCGCGCAAAAGCCCGCAGCCAAAACAAAAGAAGACTTCCTCAAAAGGAATCGGACGCAGCAGAATCATAAAGAAACGCTTTCGCCCACGCAAAAGCTTGACCGCATCTATGATTACGAAGCCCAGCGCATCACCAGCATGGAAGAACAGCAAGCCTTACAAGATAAGGCCGCGGCGCAAAAGGCGCGCAAAAGCGAATTTGTGAAATCAAAGACCGATTCGCTCAATGAAACGATTGTGAAGAATAAGGGCATCATTCCTTTTAAAGACAGCCCAGCAGCACAAGCCACGACGCTCACGCCTCAGAAAGCAAGCACGCCCGTCAAAGCGCAAGCACCCGCAACGCCAACGGGTGAGCCTCTCGCCGACATGAGCATCGACCCAACACAAAAACCCATTGTGGGTTTTGGTACAGATGTTCCGCTTGCGCTGGCGGTTAGTGACGTTGTGCCTGATCATTACTCTTTCTCGTTTGATCCAAAGGTAAACCCAGGGACCAGCGTTTCATGGGAGGGCCTATACCGTCCATGGCATATTGTCTTGTCCGAGATGCTTGCGATGCGAAACTTGTCAGCCGTGATCGATGGCAAGCAAATCAAAGTCTTCCGTGACCCGACAAAGGCCGACACAAATCCTGTTATGTTGCCGGGAATGTCATACGCCTCAGGCGATCGAAGCTATACGCAGCGCGGGATCAGCATCAATCCAATGCCCGATCCAAAGAAAGTCAAGTTTGATCCGTCTTCACCACTGAGCCTAACATCACAGATGCACAATTCGGCGCCGCCAATGACGCCATTGCCTGCTGCCCAAGAAGACGTCAAAGCCACGCCGTTTTTACCGCGCCCGCCATCTATGCAAGCACCAGGCAAACCTGCCTTACAAATTTCCAGTTTCCCTTTAAAAGACAGCAAGGCCAAAAAGCCTGCCAAAGAAATGCCGTTTAAAACGCGTATGACGCCCGTTTATCAGGACAGTAATTCCTTGGTAATTTCGGGCTACCCCCTTAAAGAGTCAAAAGGCAATGTTGAAACTGCCACAGTCCCGGCACACACCGACGAATCGTATATATCACGCCAGCGCAGCCATGAAATCGCGGAAGAAAAGAAAGGCTTTTCACCCTTTAAGGCACTCGGCGATCTTTTTTCATCACCTCGTCAAAAACCTTCAAATTCACGCACCGCCGGCAACAGTTAAGCCATCAATTTTTGAGCGGGCAATAGATCACCCTCGCTCAGCGGGGCATATTGCCCGTACACATCTGGCGGCAAGCGAAAGTCCCACCATTCTTGCGGCAATGGCCACAAAGGACACGACACAGTTTCTGCCGCATCCAACATGCCGCGGGTTAATAGATCCCTATTGCGCATAATTTCAGGTACATGTCCTTGATAATCACGGTGCGCAGGGTTTTCGGCTGGATGCGGGCTTGTCGCCAAGTAATCAAACGGCGTTCCCATATCCAACAGATCACCAGCCTCATCCATCAATGTCACATCCACCGCCATTGCGCGCGGGTGACCGCCACTGCCAGGCGATGACAATAAGGCAGGCTTTTCCAACCAATGCGGATTGTCAAGAACGCGGCGCGTCGTCAGCATTTTCGCCTGAGCCTCAACTGTGCGCAGACCATCAAAAACAACAAGGCGCAAACCATGATGATCGTAAAAATTCTGCGCGGCACATAAGACAACCCGCGCCAAATCTTTATGCAACCACAGCGCCGCATCGGGGCGATAAATCACCTCCCCAAACAGCAGGTTATCCGTGCAGGCATAATCGAGCCGTACAATCAGGTGATGAGACGTACAATAATCGTTCACACATACCAGATCTGTCGCATTTATTTTTTTCATTGTTTTTCACCGAATGCGGGCATTGTCACTAGACGCAAGGCGCTGTTTGCTTTAGTGTTTTAGCGTTTGATCCATCATTATTTATGAATAAAGAGCATCATTGCTATGAAGTCACCATACCATCCTTTGAACCCCTTGTCTTTATGCTACGTCGTTGGGGGAATTCTGCTTGGATTTTGTCAAAAAATCGGACAAATTTTACACTTTACAGGCCGCGCCTTATGGCACGTAATTACGCCGCCTTATTTCCCTGCGCAATTTGGTCGCCAATTGATGGATATTGGTTATTACTCTTTGCCCGTTGTCGGGATGACGGCGCTGTTTACGGGTATGGTTTTGGCCTTACAAAGCTATACTGGCTTTGCCCGTTTTAATGCCGAAGGCGCCATTGCAGGCGTGGTTGTTCTCTCAATGACGCGCGAGCTTGCCCCCGTTTTGGCAGGTTTGATGGTTGCAGGGCGCGTTGGTGCCTCGATCGCGGCGGAAATTGGAACGATGCGCGTTACCGAACAAATTGACGCGCTGACAACGCTGTCGGTTAACCCGTTTAAATACTTGATCGCACCGCGCATTGTTGCGGGTGCAATTACATTACCTATTTTGGTTTTGATCGGTGATTTGATCGGTGTTTATGGCGGTTATGTTGTTGCGATTTATACGCTTGATTTCTCGGCGAACAGTTACCTTGCACAAAGCTGGGATATTCTTGAGCCTATTGACGTGATTTCTGGTCTGGCAAAGGCGGGGGTTTTTGGTTTCGTCGTGGCACTGATGGGATGTTATCACGGTTTCAATTCACAGCGCGGCGCCCAAGGCGTAGGCGCAGCAACAACCAATGCGGTTGTTTCATCGTCTATTCTTATTTTAATCTTTAACTATCTTCTAACGCAGATTTTCTTCTCATGAGCACAGCAAAAACGTCATCTACACCCAAATTAGAAATGCGCGGCCTGAAAAAATCCTTTGGGCCGAAACATGTATTAAACGGCGTTGACCTCGCCATTCCCGAGGGCAAATCTATGGTTGTCATTGGAGGTTCGGGCACAGGGAAATCTGTGATGCTGAAATCGATCTTAGGCTTGCTGAAGCCTGACGAGGGCGAGATTTTAGTCGATGGCAAAGATGTGGTGCATATTCCGCCGTCACAGCACGATGCGCTCATGGACAAATTTGGTATGCTATTCCAAGGAGCGGCGCTATTTGACTCGCTTAAGGTTTGGGAAAATGTGGCCTTTAGCTTGCTGTATCATCAGCGCATGAACCGCAAAGATGCCCGCGATATTGCCATTGAAAACATTATTGCCGTTGGTCTGCGCCCCGAAGTTGGTGACCTGTACCCTGCCGAGATTTCAGGCGGCATGCAAAAACGTGTTGGTTTGGCGCGCGCTGTTGCGACCAAGCCAGAGATTCTCTTCTTTGATGAACCCACCACAGGCCTAGATCCAATTATGGCGGATGTGATTAATAATTTGATCGTCGATTCGGTTAAGAAACTAGGCGCGACGGCCTTGTCGATCACGCATGATATGGGATCGGTCCGCAAGATTGCTGATTATGTTGCGATGATCCACGAAGGAAAGATTTTGTGGCAAGGCCCTGTTGAGGACCTTGATCACTCGGGCAATGACTATGTCGAGCAATTTATCCATGGCCGTGAAACGGGTCCGATACAACGCCGCCTTGCTTAACACAACGATAACGTTAGATTTAAAGATATGAAATATTTCTGGTACACATTTTTGGGCCTGTTTTCACTTGGGTTCTTAGGGCTCATCGCTGGTATTTTAGGGCTGGTGGGCATTTTCACCTATTACAGCCATGATTTACCTGATTATGAGGCACTGAAAGTGTACGAACCGCCGATTGTGACGCGCATTTATGCCTCTGACGGCCGGTTAACTGCCGAATTTGCGCAGGAAAAGCGTGTTTTCGTGCCGATTGAAAATATCCCTGACCTTTTGAAAAATGCCTTTATCGCCGCCGAAGATCAGAACTTTTATCACCATCAGGGCGTTGATTATTTTGCCATTACGCGCGCGATGCTGCGTAATTTAAAAAATATTGGCGCGGGGCGCAGACCCGAGGGCGCGTCAACCATCACGCAGCAGGTTGCCAAGAACTTCTTGCTGAGCAGTGAAGTCTCTTATGTCCGCAAGATCAAAGAAGCCATCCTTGCATCACGCATGGAAAAAGCACTCAGCAAAGATCGCCTGTTAGAGCTGTATTTGAATGAAATCTATCTGGGTCAGCGCTCGTACGGTGTGGGCGCGGCGGCGCTTCAATATTTTGGTAAGGCGCTCACAGATCTGAGCATCGCACAAATCGCGTATTTGGCCGCATTGCCCAAGGCGCCCAATAACTATCACCCTGTACGCCGCCATGACGCCGCGCTAGCACGGCGCAACTGGGTCATTGATCGCATGGCCGAGGAAGGATTTATCGATTTAGGACAGGCCGACGCCGCCAAGTTAGAGCCCCTGGAAATGGTAGAACGCGACCCGCAGCGCACTGTAAAGGCGCCTTACTTCTCGGAAGAAGTGCGCCGTGAGCTGTTGAAGCATTATGGCGAGGAAGAGCTTTATACGGGCGGCCTTGTTGTACGATCAACAGTTGATGCCCGCCTACAAGAAGTAGCTCAAGATTCACTGCGTAAAGGGCTTGAGGCCTATGATCGCCGTCATGGTTATCGCGGGCCGTTTCAGCATTTTGATACGCTGGATGATTGGCGCGCACGTCTTGGCAAGGTCACACGCCCGCTTGAAATGCTGGATAGCTGGTCGATGGGCGTTGTCCTAAGCATTGAAGAGGGCAAAGCCATTTTAGGGTTTTCTGATGCGGATATGCCAAATGGAGAGCTGGCCCTTAGCGATCTAAAATGGGCGCGCGAATACCGTAATGAGGGCTATGCCCGCGGCCCTGAAATTCAGGCCGTTTCTGATGTTGTTTCTGTTGGTGATTTGCTGATGGTTGAGCGCAAAGGCGGCGAAGATAGCATTGCCTATGACTTGAAACAAATTCCTGATGTCCAAGGCGCCATTATGGCGATGGATGCCCATACAGGGCGCATTTTGGCCATGCAAGGCGGGTGGAAATATCGCTATGGATCGTCTGAATTTAACCGCGCGACACAAGCCTATCGCCAGCCGGGTTCGGCCTTTAAACCTTTTGTTTACATGGCGGCGCTTGATAATGGCTTTACGCCCGCAACTTTGGTTTTGGATGCGCCGTTTGTGATTGAAGATCGCCCTGGACATTTCTGGAGCCCAACAAACTATTCCGATAAATATTACGGCCCTACGCCTATTCGCGTCGGCGTTGAAAAATCAAAGAACCTGATGACAGTACGTTTGGCCGATTATTTGGGCATGGAACTGATTGCAGAAACGGCAAAGAAATTTGGCATTCACGAAGATATGCCAGAATTACTGTCTTATTCACTTGGCGCGGGTGAAACGCGTTTGATTGATCTAGTTTCGGCCTACGCCGTGATCGTCAATGGTGGTAAGGAAATTCAGCCCAGCCTGATTGACCGTGTACAAGATCGCCGCGGTTCAACCGTATTCCGTCACGATAATCGCCCATGCACGCATTGCGGGGATTTGGTTCGCTGGGACGGGCAGGATACCCCCACCCCGCCCGACACACGCAAACAAATCGAAGACCCACGTACGGCCTATCAAATGACATCTATTCTTGAAGGCGCCGTCCAGCGCGGAACGGGTGTACGCATCAAATCATTAGGACGTCCACTTGCGGGTAAGACAGGTACAACCAATGAATCCAAGGACACGTGGTTTATTGGTTTTTCGCCTGATTTAGTGGTCGGCGTTTTTGTTGGCTTTGACGAGCCGCGTTCGCTTGGAAAGCGTGAGACAGGCTCGTCTGTGGCTGTACCTATCTTCAAAGATTTCATGGCTGACGCCCTGAAAGACGAACCTATTATTCCGTTCCGTACGCCCCCCGGCATTCGTAACGTACGCATCAACGCCAAAACTGGCGCACGCGCACGCGTTGGTGATGAAGACGTGATTTGGGAAGCCTTCGTCGAGGGGACAGAGCCAACCGAGGAAGTCTTTATGCTGGATGGTCGCGGCATCAATAATTTGCCATCGATTAATGCCATTCCTGGCAACCCTGGTCACGAAGCACACACAGGTACAGGCGGCCTTTATTAAGGCTGCACACTATCAAGGCCGCGTTAAAATCTTTCACCATCAGCGTCCAAATCACTGGCTTTTTCTGATGCACAGCCCTATAATAATAATGTCGGCTTAGCGGCCGACTATGATGCTACACGCTGATGCGGAATAAGCGCTATGGACCCGGGGGCAGTACCCGGCGGCTCCACCATTTTAGCCTTCTGGTTTGCTTGAACAAGGCAGGCTAAGGCGGCGGGGCCGAAACAGGATCGACATGCGTAGTAAAGGTGTTATGCGGCATTCGGTTGGATTTCCGCCGTTATCGGATCAATTTTGATAGTTGCAAATGACAACAATCAGTTCGTAGCCGCTAACGACAACTCTGTTGTTGAAGGCGATGTTCGTAAAGCTGCCTAATTGGTGCTTTCGATGCTACATTTGAATCCCTGACCTCTAACTAAGGTTAGGTGGGGCTTGGACGGTGCCTCGCAACAGAAACCGTCCATTTTCCATTTTTAAAAGTATCATTTTAACGGCACGTAACTGTAACATAGTTATAGCGGGTGCCGCTTGAGTGATCATATTCAACCCGTTCAGAATCGCCCGCCCCAATCCAGCCCGTACATTTGGTTTCGCGCACGGTCGTGTTGCTATTTTGATTAGCCGCAGCAGGTGTCATTTTTGTAAAATTATAACAGTATTTACACTCTGTTATGCCTGCGGCTGGCGCGGCTTCACATATTTTCGTTCCGTCCGGGTTGATCCCCCGTAAAAATTGCCCTGATGCACACACAAGATCCAATTCACTAGTTGTACATTGGCTGGCCGATTGCGCAGATACCGCCGTTGCAGATAGGCACACACATGCAAAGCACAAGCTGATTAATAATTTCATGAAAAATTCCTCTATTGTTTCGTCACCCTCCCTTTGTTATATATGCAACTTCGAATATACGAAAGCGTTAATGTTTGTTTTATTCATAAATAACAGAGTCTTAATTCACAAAAATGGTTCTCTTCAAAACAAAAAAGCGCGCCTAGATTAGGCACGCTTTTCAGCATTCTATTATGATAAAGTTTACGAAAAAATAAAGATCACTAACGGCACTCGGCTGAAAATGAACTCGCATTTGAGTGAATGCTTTTACTTGAGTTGTCACCTACGCCGACCCATGCCGTACAATCTGTTGACCCTCCGCCTCTTGGGCTAGACCACGAAAAACAATAGCGGCACTCGGTAATGCCTTCTGATCCGGCAGACACTTCTGTGCATACGCGGTCACCATCACCGTTGGCGCCACGCAATGCATAACCTTGGCCGCAGGCATCAAAGTGGTTTTTAACACAAATTTTTGTGCCGTCAGCGCGAATGCCTTTTAGGACCTTGTTATCATCACACACCAAATCCAGTTCACTGGTTGTACATTGACTGGTCGATTGCGCGAAGGCTGCGGGCGCAGCGACGAACATCACGAGCGCCAGTGCGATTACTATCAAATTATATCGTGCGTTCATAAAAATACCTCTCATTGTGTTTTAATCATCAATATCGTGACAAAAGAAACGCGAAAATGGCGTATCATCACTGTTAATGCGAGCATAGTTAAGGTTTACAACCTCTTGCTGCCCCAAAATAAATGACTTTGCACACTCTTGGGAATAATTGTATTCGACGCATTTATAACTCGTGCATGTCCCCCATTTATTTTTACTTGCGCACTCTTCTTTCTTACAGCTTCCGCGCACTTCTCCGCAGAATTTACAGCTCATACGATTTGATTTATGCGCCACACAAATCTTGGTCCCATCAGCGCGAATGCCTTTTAGAACCTCGTTTTCATCACACACTAAATCCAGTTCGCTGGTTGTGCATTGACTGGCTGATTGCGCCTGCGCCAAAGATGGTAATGAAAAGACCATCAACACACCGAATAAAAAAGTAAGTATCTTCATAATAAGTTATCCCTTGCCTATGACCTTCTCTATGACTTTGTGCATGTCCAAGAATAACTGAGGCCGCCGCTACTATCCAAAGTAGTGCCTGATGCAGTTCCTACTGCGCATAGACCAGGATCATCTACATTGCCGGTTGGTCTGAATAGAAAGTTTTGCAAAGCAAAACTTCCGCATGTTGCTGGAATTTGTGCTTCCATATCTGCGCACGTCAAATTGGCTTTGACCGCATAACATGCATCATCAACTGAAGCGCCTGGCGGCGGGTTATTTAAAAAGTCACGATAATCTTTGAATGTGCCACGCGGCCCCATTGGCACCATCATGTCTTGTGCTGTTGCACCGCCATTACGTGATACCCACTTTAAGCCAACTGCATCGTCGACACCTGCATCCACATATTCAATAAACCCTTCTGCCCCGTCAGAGATTTTAAGCATATCATCACCAGTATCACCAGTAATCCCGGCTGACGATCCGTTACCATTTATGGAGCCAAACGTTCTTTTTTCAAGGTAATTTTCAGAAGCCCATGTACCGCCTTCACCGTGGCCTGCGGCTTCCGTGCCCCACAAACAATATTCTTTGTAATACGTATCGGCAGTTTTATCAGTCCCTGCCTCTGAGGAGCTTAAACACTTAGAAAATCGTGTGCCGCTATGCGCATAAGGCGTGAATTCTGCAATGATATTGGGACGATCGCTGTCGCTTTTATTGAAATCGTAGCATTTTTCTGAAGGCAGGCCCTCATTATAGCAAATTGAAATTGTGTTTAAGCATTTTTTGCTGCTTGGCTTCTTTTCCCAGCCCCCTGTTGACAATGATGTACTGCTCCCATCACACCGAATTTCTGCTTCAAGTGTGTCAGCCTGAAAATTTTTACACGTTACGCCCTCTTCATTACAAATGTTAATGTCATTAACGGTTATATCATTCGAAATATCTTTTGTTGCGCCTGATTTCGCATATTTGGCAACATCTGTTCTAGGAATTGTCCCTGAGTATCCCCCGCCACTTGTGCTGGTGCTAGTGCTCGTACTATCGCCGGAGGCTGATGCCGATGCGCTTTGCGCCCATGAGGATGTACTTCCTGCGGCGATCATACACAGCGCCCCCAATAACAATGCAACTTTCCCTTTAAACACTTAAGTCTCTCCCTTTTGAACAATTTACGCGTCTATCATCCCATATATACTAACGTATTAAATGTTAAGATACAATTAAGTCAATTATGCCATGGCCATGATATGTCGTTGAGGTGACTTTACTTTTTACATGGCGCGCCCTATAAATTCAGCCATGAGCAGCATCGCATATATTTTATCAGATCTTATGGGGCAGGCTTTTGCCGCCCTTGACCTTCCCGCAGAACTGGGCGTCGTGCGCGTATCAGATCGCCCTGACCTTGCGCAGTTCCAATGTAATGGCGCGATGGCCGCCGCCAAGGTTGCCAAAAAGCCACCGCGCGCCATCGCCGAGGATATCGCCGCGCGCTTGCAGGAAAACCCCATTTTTGCCAA
>CEUZ01292242.1_pt1 | contig 60913 bp, 66 predicted proteins | sample 361511 | NCBI WGS metagenome assembly CEUZ01 (sample SAMEA2622822, study PRJEB7988) | marine metagenome | biome: marine biome (ENVO:00000447); feature: surface water layer (ENVO:00002042); material: "saline water (ENVO:00002010), including plankton (ENVO:xxxxxxxx)" | depth 5 m
AAAAGAGTTCTTTAGTTCGGTTTGAGACCTGGCATTATTCATCACCACGGTAGTAGGTCAGTGTCTACATAATTTACTTACAAATCTTGGCTTTATTGGCCGCTAAGGACCTAAAAATACCATGACAGGCGGGCTTAGGATTAGGCTTAAAATGCTTCTTTGAGCCTTTAAAACGCTTTAGATTCTCAGCTTTAGTATAGAGCGGACCATTATGCTTTCTATTGATTCTGGCCACTCCAGCAGCATACTTAACAGAGAAGCCTGGGCAGAGTTTATTTAGGTCTCTAAAACAAGCTGCCACGGAAGAGGTTAGCTTAAAAGTAGACTTAGAGGTCTTTGCCTTTACCCCCCTGCATCTTCCTTTATCTCCTGATTCAAACAAAGCATGAAGTTCATCGGGGCTCGATGCGTATGGCTTTGTCTCTTTTGCTCCGGCCAATTTATCATTAAGACATAGTTCACTTCTTTCAGATTTCGACTTGCCGCTAAGCTGACTTATATAAGATCTAAAAAGGTCTCGGCTATGATATTTGTATTTACCCTTTCCATAAAGGTTTAAAGAATTAGCTGAAACTTGAAAAGGTCCTGCTTCTTTAGTAATCGCAGAAGTATTAGTAGAAGAAATATCTCTTCCTCTTTTAAAGTCCCCTCCAGATTCTCTTTGCCCTAAAACATACATTAAGGCATAAGAAGTAGATAAGTTATCTAAGCTTTTAGAGGACTTCATCCCTTTATTAAATAGACTAAGGCTCATGGCATCTTTGTAACCTTGAGAAGGCTCAGATAATAGATTTCCCACATTATTAGTTTCTGGATTACACATATCCTGAATCATTGAATAGGCTAAAGTCTTAGCATACTTAAAGCCAGCGCTTTCAGTTAGACCGCCATTACCTGTATAAACTGTGGTGCATGACCTATCTGTTCCATAGGCTTTTGCAATAAGGTCATCAATCTCTTTAGAAGATTCAATAGTTGTAATTTTTGTATTTATTTTTAAATTATTGCAAGGGACTTGCCCGTAGCTTGGAGTAACAACATCATTAACTGCGGGACCTAAACCTCTTCTTAAAATATCTTTTTGAAATTTTTGATCAAAGTTATCCGAACTCTTTTTTGTTCTACGAACCAAGTGTCCTTTACCTGGAGGACCGATCCTCTTTAGCTCCGTAGAACTAAGACCGGCTGGAGTCTCACAGCCTGTTAGTAAAAAACTGAATAATATTAAAATGATAAATCTTCTCACTCCTGTATTATCGGTATGTTTTAACACTGGGCTAAGAGGATTATATTTATACAATAATTTCAATTACTTAAAGTAGTTCTCTATCAAAACTAGTGCCTTAAAAATCAGTCAATTATCAGGAAGTTTTGATGCAATAAGGCGGGAAAAGCTAATTTTCACATGATACTTTTTCTTTGCGTCAACATTCCGCCAAGATGGCATTCGGAGCAACAATGAAGTTACTCATTCTACTTTTTCTTAGTTTTAATTTATCTGTGGCCTACTCTTCAGAGAACCCAAGAGTTCTTGCCCATGATGAGGCCATCAAGGCCGTTCACGATCTGCATTTTGTGAAAGATGGAAGAGGCATGACCTTAACCCCCGATGCGGTCAATATGTTTGCTTTTATGGCAAAGCTTTTTGGGCTATCAAAACCGAGGGATGGATTTGTCGAAGATAAAAGCGGAACGAAGGTTGGTCTTTTTACAAAGCGCTGGGGACTAGTTGAACACGATAAAGAGATTAAAGGTTTTTTCAATGTCCCCTATAAAAAGATGAATGTGGGGGCCATGGGCTGCGCCGTCTGCCACTCAGGAAAAGCTGCCGGACAATATATTATTGGTCTAGGAAATAAAAATATTGATGTGGGAAAACTTGCCAAGGATGTTGAGAAGGCCAGTAAGCTTTGGAAAAAGATGACGGTCCTTAAAAGAAAATCTAAAGAGTACAAGAGAATTGAAAATGACTCCATGGCCTTTGCTAAAAGGCTTGGAAACGAGAAAGTAACTAATCTAACCCAAGGTCTTGTTCCTATATCAATGATCATGAGCTGGTTCTACCGAGCAGTTGCTAAAACCGAAATGCCAGATACAACTCCAAGAGGTGCCGTAAAAGTACCTCACTTTTGGGGTTACGGTAAAAAGAGGTTTGTTGGCCAATTCACTGATGGATTTGGAAATGGTACTCATGCCGGTTGGGGATTAGCTGTGGAGTTAGCTGGAACACAAACGGCAGAGAATGTAAGAAAGATGATTCCAAAAATCGAACACGCCGAAAATATTCTAGCTGATATTCTTCCTCCGAAATACCCTTTTAAGGTTAATCAAATAATGGCCGCTCGAGGAAAAAAAGTTTTTAATAATACTTGTTTTAAATGCCATGGGACTTACGAAAGAGATGCGGCAGGACTACCTATATATAAAGAGCCAAAACATATCGAAATTGACGTTGTTAAAACTGATAGAGATAGGTTACGCGGCTTGACTCCTGAATTTCTTTCTCTTGTAGAGAGAAATCCTATTCCCGATTATATTCAACATAACGATGTTGACCCAGGCTACTTTGCCCCAAGACTCGAAGGAGTTTGGGCCCGCTTTCCATACCTTCATAACGGGTCAATTCCCAATATGATGGCCTTATTAACTCACCCCCTAGAAAGACCAAAATTCTGGGACCTACAAAGGGCCGGAGAAAGAGATAGATTTAGTGAAGAGCTTCTTGGTTTAACGCTCCCGAAGAAAGGAAGTAGAGAATATAAGAAACTAGTGCGAGAGGCTAAGTCAGGAGCGAGAGATGTTTATTCAACAGATCGAGAAGGACAGTCTTCAAAAGGACATTGGTTTAGATTCTCCGATAAATTATCAAATCAAGATAAGAAAGATTTAATAGAATATTTAAAAACAATCTAAATTTCTGTAACAAAATTACTCTTAGAGACACCAATTATAGCTAGTTTTCAGCTATAATTGGATTATCGGAGAATTCTATGAGTTACGCGAAGAACGCTTATAAACGCAGCAATGCAGAAAAGTTTTTTATCCTTATTTTCTTGCCTGCAGTCTTCATACTTTATTCAATCTATAAATGGCCCCAGTGGTTTGTAGACCAAGGCCTTGTTCAAAACATGGATGTGTTTTGGATACTTGGAAAAAGCCCTAGTTTTTGGTACTCCACAATTTATACGGGAATCGTTTGCTGGATTTCCGGAAAAATTGTCCTAAGCGGAAAATCACCCTACAAGCGCGGTAAAAACCCAAAACTTTCAACCTATCAAAGAAATAAATTTATTAGTATTTTTTTGGTTCAGTTTATCGTCTTCTGGCTCCTACCTTATGTGATTTCACCTCTTGGGGCAGGCAGAAGTCTACTTAGTGACCCGGTAACGACGGGGTACTACTCTGCTTATGTTTATATCTCCAAAGGTTTTACTTCATGGGGATCAATGGTTTACTGCTTTATTTTAGTTCCGATTTCAGTTTGGTACTTTGGAAAAAGATACTGCTCTTGGTTCTGTGCCTGCGGAAACTTAGCGGAGACAATCGGTGTTACGAAATGGGGAGCCGCTTGGGTAAAGCATAAAACTCCAACTGGAAAAACCGCTGAAAAGCTTGAAAGTATTCAAACCATTTTTATGATCTTTGGTTTCTTCTATGGCTTTTTGATTTTATTTAATATGTATAACGTCTTTACTGCGCCTGATTTATTGGCGGCTTCAAAAGCTTTTGAAGCCTTCGTTGTGGATTTTATTTTTGGTGCGGTAATTGGAATTGGAGCTTATCCATTTTTAGGTACAAGAATTTGGTGCCGTTACGGATGCCCCTTAGCAAAAATGATGGAGCTCTTTGGACGGTGGACCAAAGGCCATTTTGCCGTAAAGACAAATGAGAACTGCAAAGGCGTAGATCTATGTAGCCAGGTTTGCCCCATGGGAATTGACGTGGCCGGTTTCGCTCATAAGGATAAAAAACCTATTATCGGTGATTTTGGTCTCTACAATACAACCTGTATTGGCTGCGGTGGCTGCGTTGATGTTTGTCCATTTGATGCCCTTGAATTTCAATATAAGTCTTGGGTCTAAAGAAAAGAGGCAACCGAAGTTGCCTCTTTGAGAGAGTTAAAGAAGGGCGTCTATACGCTCTAAGAGAAGAGACTTACGATCAGGGATGAGATCACTTGTTTGTACACGAGTTCTAAGTCTTCTAAGCTTTGGATCATAGAAACGCCCAAAGGTTTGTTCTTTTGAAAAAATTATGGCCTGACTCTCAAGAATATCTAAGTAAGCATCCTCTTGAGCTTTGGTCATGATTTCAATTCTTCCAACCAATACTCTTACTAAGTTTTTCGGAGCTGGATTTAAGGTAAGCGGTAAAATCTTTTCAGTTTCAATCTGCGGTAATAAAAATAAGACTCTTGGTCCTGGAGTATGAAAATAAGATTTCTCCCAAGTGTTTACCATGGCCTTCGCTTCATCTTTAAAAAGTCCTTGGTTCACAAGAGCACTAATAATTACTTTCTTGGCCTGCTCAACATACTTATCAAAGGCGACACCATCCTCGGCCCTAGGTAATTCTAAGCTGGTCCCAGATTTGATAGCGCCAATGACCTTTACGATGCCCTTTTCCCTATTAGAGTTTAAAACGATTGCCGAACTAATAGCCCTAGATGAAAGATTAGTCAGCTTAAGCATATTTCCACTTGGAGACTCTACTTTTAAAATACTTGGAAAATCAGCTACTCCTCTGTAGAAAATAAATTTTTCATGCTCATTATCAACCTCAATAGTATTCGCCTTTACTTCACGAGCCGGATTCCAAATAGAATTAAAAGCGGTAGCTGGAGTATTTCCTACAAAGTCTACCGGTTTAAGTTTTACATCAAAGACAAATTGGCTTGGCCCGATAGTTGTTATATCTTCGGCTTTAGGTGAGTAAGTCGTTGCCTTAGGGTAATACTGCGAGATAATTCCCTTAGGAAAATCGACAACCACGTTTACTTTGGTTTCTGGTTTGCCATAAAAGTAGATCACAGGTGTTTCCATCTTCTGAGTAATACCAGCGTTTAGTGGATTAACCGGAAGAGATTGGCCTCGATTTAAGCTCAAGTTTCCTAAAACACCGCAAGGGACCTTTGTAGGAAATGATGGGCAATCGGGAGTTCCTGAAAATGCTCCTAGCGTTGAAATATTGCCATTTTTATTAAGCCCATAGACAAAATTTGGTAATGGCTCTTCTTCATGGTGTAGACCCTCTTGGATCTTCCCATCTGCTCCCATAAAGGAAGTAAATGTACCCCATTCATGGACCGTTAAATCATTGGCCCCTGCATTCAGAGAGGCCAAGACCACTAGGCTCGTAATAACGTTCTTCATGTTCTTTCTCCTCTTTTAAGCCCGCTTAAGTGCTGGCTTTTCTAAGATATGACCTATTTCTAGCAAACAGACTGACTTTCATTAAGTGCAAACTTACCAAGACACACTTGCATTTTATGCAAGTTCGGTTAAACTAGAACTATATGGACAATCGTTTTCAGCTGAATAGCCATGATTGCGAGATCCTACTGGAATTTGAGAGACAGGGCTCCCTGCAGGCCCTAGCAGATGCACTCGGAAAAGATATTTCTGTTGTGTCGAGAAACCTAAAGGCCATTGCCGGCGAAACCTCTTGTTTAGAAAAAATAGGAGGACGCTGGGCCTTAACTCCTGAAGGTCTCGCTCTTAACCACTGGACTCGTGAAGCGGTGTATTCACAAAGACTCGCCTTGCAAAGACAAAAAAGTTTAGTCATTGCAACAACTCGCGAATTTGCGAGCCGAGTTCTAATTCCACAAACGAGAAGCTTGGTTGGAAATGAAGATCTCTCAATCTCCGTCATAAGCAGCGATGATGGAATAGAGGACCTGGTTCTTTCTGGTAAAGCTGACTTTGGCTTTGACTGCGGAAGACCAAAGGATCCCCTCGTCTCCTTTAAACGAGTGGCAAAGGAGCCCTTTGCTCTAGTCGCCTCCCCCGATTTCATAAAACGTTTTAAAATAAAAAGCTTTGAAGATTTAGAGTCTAGGGATCATTTAAAATTTGGAAGAAACCCAAACTCTATTTTAGACTTAGATGTTGAAGCGACAAGGTACTATGGAACTTTTTCTGATATTCAAACCTTAAGGGAGGCCTGTATACTTGGCTACGGTTGGGCAATCCTTCCTAAATACTCCGTAAAAAAAGAGTTAAAAGAGAAAATTTTAAAAGAAGTTAGCGGATTGAATATTGAGGACGAAAAATTTGGCGTCTGGTGGTTAAGAGAAAGGAAGTCATTAGAGCCATGGATAAAAAAAGCGACAAAATGGCTTAAGGAACAAGAAAAACATCTTATATAGGTTTAATTATGAAAGTTTTAGTATTTTTCTTTTTAATAAGTTTTCAGTTACAAGCAACTATTGTCTTCAAGGGCACCAGTGAAGGTCAAAAATTTGAAGTTGAGCAATTAGCAAGAGGTCTGGATATTCCATGGGGAATCGATTTTTTAAATAATGACGAGCTAATCTTCACGCAAAAAGACGGTGGCCTCAAGGTACTAAGCTTAAAATCTAAAAAAGTTCGAGAAATTAAAGGGGCACCAGAAGTTACCTATAAAGGTCAAGGTGGTTTTTTAGACGTAAGAAAAGATCCAAGCTCAGAATGGGTTTATTTTACTTATTCCAAAAGAGTTGAACAAAGTATCGTTACCATTCTCGCTAGAGCAAAGGTTCTAAAGGATAAGTTAGCTGACTGGAAAATTATTCTTCAAACAAAAGTAGACTCTGCCAGAGGTGTTCATTTTGGTTCACGTATCACCTTTCAAGACGATTATGTTTATTTTGGCATGGGAGATCGCGGTGTCAGAGAAAATGGTCAAGACCTAAGTAATCATAGTGGTGCTATCATGCGTCTTCATAAAGACGGCCGCGTTCCGAGTGACAACCCCTTTGTTAAAAATAAAAAGGCCATGCCCGAAATTTGGACTTATGGGCATAGAAACCCACAAGGTTTAGTCTACGATAAAAAACGTAAGATCCTCTGGGAGATGGAGCATGGTCCAAGGGGCGGCGATGAAATAAACATCTTAACCAAAGGAGCTAATTACGGTTGGCCAAAGCAAGGATTTGGGAAAGAGTACTGGGGACCAGTTAGAGTTGGAAAAGATAAAGTTAAAGGAACAATTGGTCCCGTTAAGTTTTACGTCCCCTCTATCGCTCCCTGTGGACTTGAAGTTTATTCTGGAAAAGTGTTTAAGAAATGGGAAGGTGATCTTTTTTCAGGGGCTCTTAAAATGAAGCACCTGAACAGAGTCGTTATAAAAAATAAAAAGGCTATTAAAGAAGAAAGACTTCTCGGAAAACTTGGTAGAAGAGTCCGCTCAGTTAGAGAAGGACCAGATGGCCTTCTCTATTTCTCTACTGATAACGGCAAGATCTACAGAATAAAACCTGGAGCTTAGTACTTAACTGAGCAGCCATAGGCTCTTGTTTTAGCAACTTTAATTTTCTTTCCATCAAGAGCTGCATCAAGCGCATCGTAAACATAATTATCGGCAGTTTTTAGATCTTTAATATCTGCTGAAGAAATTGAGTCGATGGCCCCTTGGTAAACAAGTTTACCTTTTGGATCAATAATATACATATGCGGAGTCGTTTTTGCTTCGAACATTTTTCCAATCTTTCCGCCTTTATCTAATAAAAGTGAATAGCTATCCATCCCCTCTTTCTTATACATAGCCTCCGCTGCTTTTAAGTCAGCGAGATGACCTTGCTTTCCAGGAGCCGAGCTATTGATGGTTAGCCAAACCACCTTTGACTTGAAGTGTTTTTGAAGTTTTTGCATACTTTTAGAGTCGTAATGTTTTCTTACAAATGGACAGCCATCGTTGTACCACTCTAGAACAACATACTTTCCCTTATGCTCACTCAAGTTGGTATCTTTTGGATATCCTTTTAATTTAAAATAAGGAACCTCTGTTCCATTTTCAAAGGCCTGGGCAGAAAAGCTAAGAATAATTAAACTAATAAGTGAAAGTATTTTCATTGGTTCTCCTTTTCGGAGATTATAATAGAAATTGCTCTAGAGGTCTTCGAAATTGTTCTCGGCCCACTTCTTAAAAGCTTCGACGACTTCTTTAGTCGGGATTGGACGCTTTGGCTTTCCGTCTCTATCTAGCTCAGGCATGCAGCTTCCCAGCATACAGCCGTCTTCTGTATAAAAAATAATATCATCAGCATTATCGATAATATCCTGCTTTGTTTCAAAAGAGACTCTCCCTGAGTTACTATTGTGACAATCTAAGCAGCTTACCTTGATATAGTTTTCGTACATGCTCTTAAAATTTGGTGCAATCGGTTCTTGCTGAATTACCATTGGCGGAAGTGTTCCGTCCCTAAGTTGCAAGATTCCTTTTTCCTTATTTAAGGGATTGCAAGAGGACAGGAGTCCTCCTGCAATAAGGCAGAGAAATATAAGCTTAACGAAAGATGCCATGTCCCCTCTTTCTAAGAGCATCCATTTCCTTTAACAGGGCAAGAGCCGAAGGCTTGTCCATAGGATTGGTGCCAAAGGCATCTTCGAGAAGTACCGTCTTTTCAAGCAGCATACTCATAAGTCCTCTGTATCTTGCAACTAGTTCAGCATCATCAGGGCTAACGCCATCAGGTAAAACATCCATAGACTTTGTGATATTATCTTTAAGTCTTGCCACAACTTCTTTTTCAGCTTCTGAGTTCATTCCTCTTGCAGCTGCTCTAAAAGTTGTTTTAAAATCTTTCCCAATTTGCTCCATAAGTGGCTGAAGCTCGTTAGCGGTGGCAGGAGCTGAAAACAGCACTGCACTTAGTAAACTTAATCCGATCATTAGTACTCGCATATTCTTCTCCTTGTTTATTTAGATATGCTATAAATCTGTTCTAACCTTATCCAAGTATTCTTGAAATAACTAATAATGCATAGTATATATACCTATAAGGAATACTTATGGATCCAATAAAAAAAGAATATGAATACTTCCTAGTTCTTTGTGAAACCCCAAATATTTCAAGGGCTTCCGAGCTTTTGGGAATGCAACAGGGCTCTCTATCGAAGGCCCTAAAAAAGCTGGAGGACAGTTTTCAGGGAAAATTGTTCGTCAGGCAAGGTCGAGGACTAAGGCAAACTGAGCTAGGTATGCTTCTTCAAAAGCAAATTTTGAAGCTAAAGGAGGACTGGCAGGTTGGTCTTGAGAAGGACCGAGAGTCTCTTAGACAAGTGGCCGGCAGAATTAAAATAGGTTCTCACCAGATCACGGCCATCGATATTCTTTCTAAAGTCGTTCCTCGATTAAATGAGAAGTATAGTGAGCTTCAACTTGATATGGTTTTTAAAACCTCAAATTTAATTACCCGAGATGTAATTGAGCATGAGCTAGATTTTGGCTTTGTGGCCAATCCCATTAGACATCCAAATCTCGTCATAAAAAGAATTCGAAAAGATTTTATAGGCCTTTGGACTAAGGATTTAAAGAATCACGATAAAGTCATTTATTATAATCCTGATATGATTGAAGTTTCAAAAGTTTTAAAGAAATATAAAGACTATAAGCATGTACCAGTAAGTGACTACGAAGTGCTTGCTCAGTTCGCTGTTCAAAGTCACGGCATCACAATTCTTCCAAACCCAGTAGCAGAGAGATATAAAAAGCTAAAGAACTTTGGTGAGAAACTTCTCGAAGTAGATATATGCTTGATCTATCACGTGGATAGACCAAGAACTCATACTTTTAAAAAAGTTTTAGAAGAATTTAAACCCTAGGACGAGGCTTTCTATTGGAATTAGCTCCGCGGCGACTTCCTCTTGAACTCCCCTTTGAACCACCATCATCTTGTTTCTTGTCGCGATTTGCTCCTGATCTTGAGCGATTATTTCGTCCGCCACCTCGGGCATCACGACCACCGCGCTTACGGTCTCTACCTCCGCGGCCAGAAAAACCTTTTCCTCCGCCTCTTTTATCACCCGTATCTTTAGCATCTAATTCACCCAGGTCTTGGTAGCGACGAAGATCCTTTCTAAATTTTTGAGAAAAAAGAACTTTTAAGATCTGATCTTTACTTAGATCCTTTAGAGACTCTCTAAAAACATCATAAGTTTCATCAACTTTAAATTCATCTCCCTTTTCAGATACACTTTCCACAAGGTTTGCCATACGAGCAAGTTCCTTATTAACAAGGGCCACCTTAAGCTGTGGAACCGTAGGAAGTTTAGCTGGAGTAAGAGTTGTTTTTACGAACCTCTCTAAATAACGAAGCTTTCCCTTTTGAAAAGGGTCTATCAAAGTATAGGCTTTCCCTTTCGTTCCGGCCCTACCAGTTCTTCCGATTCTATGAACATAAGATTCCATATCTTGTGGGAACCCAAAGTTAATCACATGAGTAAGATTATTTACATCAATCCCTCTTGCTGCAACATCAGTGCATATAAGAAGGCTTAAATAACCAGACTTAAATTTCTTCATGGCCGCATCTCTTTGCGACTGATTTAAATCTCCATGAAGAACATCAACTTTATAACCTCTGGTTAGAAGCTCAGAACCAATCTCACTAACTTCACGTTTTGTTTTACAAAAAACAATTCCGTACATGTCGGTTTCAAAATCAAGAAGCCTACATAGGGCCTCCATCTGATGCTTAGGACGGATTAAAAAATATTTTTGTTCAATATCAGCGTTACTTAAAGTTTTCTTTTCAATCTTTAAGATTTCAGGGTCCTTAAATTCTTTATTTACCAAATTAATAATCGGCTTTGGCATGGTAGCTGAAAACATCCAGATATTTCTATCTTCAGGAAGAGCTTTTAAGATTTCTTGAACATCTTCAAGAAAGCCCATATTTAACATCTCATCAGCTTCATCTAAAATTAGCTGCTTTGTGTTCTGTAATCTAAGTACCCCGCGCTTCATGAGGTCCATGATTCTTCCGGTTGTACCTACGACAATCTGAGGTCTATTTTTTCTAAGGCCGTTAATTTGTTTATCGTAAGAAGTTCCCCCGTAAACAGTAAGAGTTCTTACGTCTAAGTATTTTCCAAATTTTCTTATTTCTTCATGAACCTGATTTGCAAGCTCTCTGGTCGGAGCCAAGATAAGGGCCTGAACCTCATTACTTTTAAAATTAATTTGAGAAAGAAGTGGTAGAACAAAGGCAGCGGTTTTACCGGTACCTGTTTGTGCTTGCCCAACAAAATCAACTTTGCCATTTAAAAGTGTTGGTATCGCTTTTTCTTGTATCTCTGAAGGAGATTTAAATCCCTCGTCTTCGATGGCCCGAAGCAATTCTTTGGAAAGATTTAAGTCTTCAAAATTCATAGTTAGTTCCTAATTAGATTAGGTCGTAAACTATCGTTTTTTAAAGCAAATGCCCAATCATAGGGTAATTCCTACAATTGGGCTAAAAGTTCTTTAATTTAAAGGGCTTACGCACCCTCTCGAGAGACTTTTCCGCGAAAGGGTTCACCGGTTAGGTTAGTAATTTCCTGTGGAAAGTGATCGAGAATCCAAGATACAACATCTTTAATTGAGACCATCCCCACTGGTTTTTCATCTTCATCCACAATAGGAATATGGCGATAGCCCCCTATATGCATATTATTTAAGACATAGGCGATGGCATCCTCTTCCCTTAGAGTTTGTGGATTAACAGTCATAACATCACTGGCCTTTAAAGATTTCCAATCATCTTTAAGACCTAAAACTTTCATAAGAAGATCTCTTTCAGTTAAGATTCCAGATAATTCTGCAGACTTTGTTAAAACCACTGAACCAATTTTCTTTTCCTGCATAAGTTTTACGACATCACCTAGTGATGTGGACTCATCCAACGCAATAACAGATGGTTTTCTAATTTTATTAATTGGAAATTTAAAAGAGTCTGAAGAAAGACTCGTTCCTTTTGCATCTTGTTCCTTTGCAATTTCTTGTTCTTCCTCAAGTTGATCGTCCATAAGAGACATAATTCCTCCGACTAAATAAATTTTACAAAAGGAAATTGTATCACAGATTCTTATCTAATTTTTATATGGTAAATGCTGCGATAATTGACTGATAACCTCTCGATTATGGGCATTATGATCAACTAGATGCTCTTTGATAGCTTGATAAAAGTGTTTTTCTCTAAGATGGTGACAACTTCTTATGACAATAGGTTCAAAGCCTCGCAGGAGCTTATGTTCCCCTTGTGCGCCGGCCTCAAAAAGAGGAATTTTCTCCTTAATACAGAGTTCAATTCCTTGGTAATAACAAAGCTCGAAATGAAGAAAAGGATATTCCCTCTCAAAAAAGGGGTCAATCCCCCAGTATCTTCCGTAGAGACATTCCTCACCTGCAATAAAAAGACTCATGGCAACTAGAGATTCCTCTTTGTAAGCTAGAGCAATCCTAAGATTATCTTCCATAAAACCCGGTAGCAATTCAAAGAAGGCTTTATTCAAATAGGCATAACTTTGTTTTTTTCCTATGGTGCTTAAGTATAAATTAAAAATCTCTCCCATTAGAATCGAATCACACTCACTTCCTCTGACCCATTTAATTTGAAGCCCGGCTTTTTCAACTGCGGCTCTTTCTTTTTTTATATTTTTTCGTTTTCTCGTTTTAAGCTTTGAAAGAAATTCGTCGAAACTTTCATACTTATTTTTAAAGTGATACTGCAAAGTTTCTTTAAGAAGATAATCATTTTCGAGAAGAAGACTTGTTTCCTCTTCATTCGTAAAAAGAAAATGTGAGGAGGAAATAATTTTATTTTCAAAGTAAAACTTTTTAGCCTTTTCTAAGCACTCCTCAATATTTGAGCCAATGACTTTTGGGGCATTAATGGGAGTAAAAGGAAGAGCGTGAACAATTTTAGGATAGTAGGGAATGCTGTGGCGTTCATAAAATTCGGCCCAGGCCCAATCAAAAATATACTCTCCGTAGGAATGATTCTTAATATAACCAGGTAGTACAGATGAGCTCCCTTCAATAAAAAAAGGCTCCCATCCACTCTCCTTACCGAGTAGCCCCGCAGACTCAAGTAGCCGATGGAATCGACCATCACAAAATGGATGCTTACTCTCAAAAATCATAACACATCTTACCAATTGAATAAGAAATTGATATACTATTAAGTATGAAAAAGATCCTAATCTTCACAATTATAGTGCCTCTTTTAATCTCTTCTGGAGGTTACAAGCCAAAGCCCTATGTGCCTAAGCCATACAAGCCAAAGGGCACGAGCAATCCTGCCCCTTCGAGTAGAAACGCTGAGGCTGACAGAAATTATAAATATGTTGAGGATGATCCGAAACCCAGAAAAGAAAAAGATCTTAAAGAGTATGTCTTTAGTATCCCAAGAAAGAATGTGACTATTAATAACTTTAGCTACCAACAGGCGAAGTTCACTTTAAAGGGTACTTATAAAAAAGAAATGGATTTAACGGATTTTTTAAATCGCTTAAAAGCCTCTATTCGCTCAGACAATAAACTTGAATTAAAGACCCATCAAACAAGCTTTGCTGGTTCTAAAACAAATCACTATGAAGTAACGGCCGATAATCTTTTTTAAAGATGACTCTCTAAGTTTAAAATAAAGTCTTTGATCTCATCTCGAACTCTTCGGTAAACCGCGAGGGCCTCTTCACCGCTAAGATTTTCCGCAAGTCTTGGTGGATCATCAAAACCCACATGAAGAACTTTTCCACCGGGGAAAAATGGACAGTTCTCGTTAGCATCAGAGCAAACCGTTACAACAATATCCATCACCACATCCTTAATCTCTTCAGTAGTTTTGGAATAATGCTCTGAAATATCAACACCAGCTTCCTTCATCACCTGAACGGCCACTGGGTTTAAACCATGCTTTTTCGTTCCAGCAGAATAAAAATTATAAGAATCACCTTTTAAGTGCCTACCAAAGCCCTCTCCCATTTGGGAGCGACAGGAGTTTCCGGTGCATAAGATCAATATGTTTTTCTTTTCTTTCATAGGGCAAGATTCTATACTTTTTGGCGTATTCTTTAAAGCCGGAGTTAGCGTTGCATCAATCAAAAATCTTATTTAGGCAACTTTTTGAAAAGAGCTCATCAACCTATACCTACCTATTGGCCGATCCTGAAAGCCAAGAAGGTATCCTCATAGATCCGGTAAAAGAAACCATTGAAAGAGATTTAAAGCTGCTTAAAGAATTAAATATTGCGCTTAAATACATCTTAGACACCCATGTTCACGCGGACCATATAACCTCCTCATCTGAGCTTAAAGAAAAGACCGGGGCTCAAATAGTTCTTGGAAAGGCCACAAATGTTGAATGCGCGGATATTCTTTTAGCTGATCAAGAAGAGCTTAAATTTGGCGGATTAACAATTAAGGCCATTGCTACTCCAGGTCATACTAATGGCTGCACCTCTTATCTTTGTGAATCCTATCTATTTTCAGGGGACACACTTTTAATCAGAGGCAATGGTAGAACAGACTTTCAAGAAGGCTCAAGCGAAACTCTTTTTCATAGTGTAAGAGAAAAGCTTTTTACCCTGCCTGACTCAACAATTGTTTTTCCTGGGCATAACTACGACGGGCACCTTATGAGCACCATAGGTGAAGAAAAAGCACATAACCCAAGATTAGGGCTTAATAAATCATTTGAAGAGTTTAAAGAGATAATGGAAAACTTAAATCTTGCTGAGCCTAAAAAAATAGATATTGCGGTACCAGCAAATTTAAAATGCGGTAGAAACTAATCCTTATCTAGTTTTACCATTTTTGAGTCCTTGATATATTCATCAAAGCTAATATGATTTTCTTCCGTAACCGAACGAATCTTTTGAACAATATCCTTAACTCTTACAAGAGCTTTTTTCATTTTCTCAAAGACTTCAGGGCTATAAGATTCATCCCTTTTCATTTTATCCATCATTCCAAAAGCAATAGTTAAGGGATTATTGATTTCATGATTATAAGTCGTGATCATTGCATTTAGAGCAGCGATCTCCTTTTTACTAGCAAACTCGATGGTAAGTTTCTTTATTTCTAATTGGGTTCTGATTCGCGCTTCAAGTACTTCAATATTGACTGGCTTTGTAACATAATCATTGGCCCCTTCCCTAAGAGCTTCAACAATTGACTCTCCCTCCTCGTTTGAGGAGACCATAATAACGGGGAGAAGGTTTTTACTTTCAGTTCTTCTGATCACCTTTAAAACTTCTATTCCTGAGAGACTTGGCATTTCAATATCTAAAAGAATAAGGTCCGCCTTAGTATTAAAATCAACCAATGAAGCTTCTTCACCTGAGTGACAAAGCTCCACCTCATATCCTCTTTTCTTTAAAAGCTCAGCCGTGGCGATAGAAAGCACTTTATCATCATCGATATAAAATATTTTTGTCTTCATCATTAGCCTTTCTTAAGAATAGTATTTGTAATTTCTGAGCTTAACTCTAAAAATGCTTTTTCAAAGTCCTCTAGTTGATCCTTAATCGTTTCAATCTCATTATCCTTTGAATAAGCTTCGAGTTCTGAAGCAATATTTTTGGCATTTTGCGCGTAGAAAGTTCCGGCCTGTCCTTTTAAAGTATGAGTTGAGATTCTTATAGCTTCTAGATCTCCCTCATTAATGGCATTTCTCAGTCTGCTTAACTCATTCGGAAGTTCTGCAATAAAAGACTCCGAAACCGAATGTAAGATTTCTTCATCTCCACCGAAAGCATCTAGTGTTTTTTGTTTATTAAAGATTTGAGAACTCATTATTTCATGACCAACTTTAAAAGCTCTTCAATTCCCTCTGGCTTATAAAGAACAATATCGATTTCCGATTGGTGATCCTCTAAGGTAACCATGGTATCGCCAGTTAAGCAGATTATTTTACAGTCAGGAGAAGAATCCTTAATCATCTTACAAAGATCATTTCCATTTTGAATGGGTAGATAATAATCACAAACGAGAAATCCAATTTCATCCTTATGCTGATGATAAAGATCTAATGCGACCACTGGGTCCGCCGCTTCATAAATATTATGTAAAAAGCCCACGTCTTGAAGTCTTTCAACAACGAGCTCTCTAATATCGGCTTCATCTTCAACGAATAAGATACTTTTTTTCATGGGTTGATTATACCCCAGGGGGGAAAAATATAAAATGCCGGTTTAGAGCGTCCATTCTTCCTTGACTCCAAACCGGCAATTCTAAGTAATCTAGCAATTTAGTCTCTCAGGCCATTTTTTCTAAGGCCGAATATGAAACTAAGCTGCCCACACTTCCTTGGTCCAAGTGGACTTTGTGTCGACTACCCAGTTTTTTGACCATAATTTTTCGTGTACGAATGCTTCTAGTTGCTCTGGAGATTGCACATCAATCCATAGCTCCATGTCCCAATCACCCATTGTTGATCCGGCCCATTTAACTTCTGACCACTCTCCTAGCCACTTCCAATCACCCTTAGGGGCTTCCTTGTTCCATTTAACCCATACCTGGGCCATCCACTTTCCTGACATTCTCTACCTCGATTATTCGCTTTAATTAGCAAGTAACCCCTTATCGGAGCACCTCCCACAGGTTCGAATAAACCGAGAATATAAAATTTAAAAAGGAAAATTTTGCATCGCGCGTGCTTGCCAATAGCCTAGAAATTCACTACTTTATTTGAATCTAAATGGGGGTATAGCTCAGTTGGGAGAGCGCTTCGCTGGCAGTGAAGAGGTCCTCGGTTCGATCCCGGGTACCTCCACCATTCTTTTAAAAAACCACAGCTATTAAGTTTTTTTCGTTCCTTGATTAAGTGACTGACAAATACCTATAATTTCCAAATGGAAAAAAACAATATCGCACCTGAAATTTACCAATTATACGATAAGTACTGTCATGGAAGTATGAAACGCCGTGAGTTCTTAAAAAGAGCAGGAATGCTAACCTTCGGTGGCATCTCCGGACTTGTTATGGCCAAGGCCTTGTTGCCTAATTACGCGAAGGCGCAGCTAATCTCTTTTACAGACGAGCGAATTAAGGCCAAGTACGTTGAGTATGATTCGCCAGGAGGAAACTCTGGAAAAATGCGCGGGTATCTTGTTCAACCAAAAGGAAAAGGACCTTTTCCTGCGGTTTTGATTGTTCATGAAAATAGAGGTCTTAATCCACATATTGAAGATGTTGCTCGAAGAGCGGCCACAGAGGGATTCTTAGCATTCGCCCCAGACGCCTTATATCCACTTGGAGGTTACCCCGGTAATGATGATGACGGAAAGGTTATGCAAAAGAAACTTGATCGCGATAAAATTTTTATCGATATGAAAAATGGAGCTAAATTTTTAAAGGCCCATTCTCTTTCAAATGGAAAACTTGGAGTAACAGGGTTCTGTTTTGGCGGTGCCGTCTCTAATTACCTAGCAGCTGAGCTAGGTAGCGAATTAAAAATTGCTGTACCCTTTTATGGAACGGCCATTAAGTCGGAAGAAGTTAAAAAAATTAAATCATCTCTAATTGTTCAGTACGCTGAAGACGACCCTCGAGTAAATGCAACCATGGATGAATATAAAAAAGCTCTTACGGCCATTGGAGTTGATTTTAAAATGCATATCTACCCTGGAACAAAACACGGGTTTCATAACAACTCTACACCAAGGTACGATGAAAAAGCCGCCAAGCTAGCCTGGCAGCGAACCATTTCAGCTTTCAAAAAGCATCTATTAATCGACTAAGACTTCTTGAGGGATAAAGTTTATCACTCTAAAAACTCCGGCTCCGTGGGTTAGAACAAAGACTCTCGAGTTTTCTGAAGTAGCGCTTAGTGCATGATCGTTATAAATTTCTTCAAAAGAGCCTTCCTCTGGTCCCAAGGATTTAGGGTCATAATAACTTGGCCCATCTAAATGCAAGATCTTTTTTCCATTTAGAAAAACATCCACGGCTCCATCTCTATTTGTGAAAGGACCAGCTTCTTTAAAGCTTATATCGTGTATTTGAGGATTAAAGACCCCTACCATCATATTATTTTTTCTTATTTTTAAAAAACCTTTTTTAAGATCAGGTTTTAGATAAACCCGGGGGCCTCTATAGCCATTTCTTGTAAGTTCATTTGGCAAAATGACGATGACATCTTGGTTTTCATTATCTTTTTTGATTTTATCAAGAGAAGTTAAAAATAAATTATTCTCACTAAAGGAACGAAGACTGTTTTCACGAACCCTATAGGTTTGAATAAGTTTTCCTTTTATTTTAATTCTCATTTCATAATAAGGAGCACTGGGAGTCATCCATGGATGGTAATCATCTAACTCCGTCGTAATATCTTTAGCTTTTACATAACCCATAAACTTAAAATCGGATGCGTTGCTAGTCGCGCTTATTACTAATAGTAAAAATGTGAGCATAAATTTTTTCATTATCTTCTCCTAAATGTCGTTAATTCTTTTTATACCCAAATTGTATGAGTTCTAAGGACTTTCAAACAGTAACGGTCTGTAACATGGCCCTGATCCTTGTATAAATTTCAGCCTGTCTAAAAACCTGACAGTGTACAGTTAATGACGATTTAAATCTCATAATTATAGGTACTTACAAGCCTTTTTTTGGCACTTCCCTTGCTCTATATAAAGAAGGAGAAATAATGAGAGTTTTTAATGATGTCATTCAAGCTAGCCTAGAAGAGCTAATTGATTACAAGTTAATGGGTGAATTCGAATCCCTACAGCTTGAAAATTATGCTCTAGCAATCAAGGCCCATATTAGTGGGGATACGGTTGAGCTTCAAAAAGCGATAGACTCACTTGAAGGCTGCTTTAAAAAGCTAGCAAATTATCGCCTAGCTATTCTCAACAAAGAATTTCAAACGGAAGAACTTTCGGTAAACGAAGATTTTATGGGCGAAGCTCATTTTCTTATGGGTCTAAACTTTGTTTACCACTCAGAGCACTTATTTGCTAAAAAGCATTTTCAAAAGGCATATCAATTCCTATGGAGATCTGGTGCGAAGAAAAAAGCTATTAAATCACTATTAAATGTTGTTGTTTCTGAATCAAGAGAAAACAATCACAAAAAACTAATCGTTGATTATGAATTTATCACTAAAAAAGCCCTATCAATTGGAGACAATATTAGCGCAGGGATTAGTCAGCTAAATATCTCTAGAGAATTTCAAATGTTAGGGGCCTTTGAACTAGCTTTTAAAACTTGTAATAGGGCCATTAATCTTCTTGAGGGTGATTTAGGTACTTCTCACTACTACTTTGCGATTATCCATAGATGTCATCTTCTTGTTGACCTCAAAAGGTTTCCGGAAGCCCTGGTTGACTTTCAAAAAGCTAAGGCATCTCCCTTTAAAGAAAACAAAAAAGCTCTTGATGTAGTTGAAGCCCTACTTGGCGATACAAAAGAGATCGATCTAAGTCATTTAGAACCTACCTGGAAAGCTCGACTACAAGATCATAGAAATGGAGTAAGCTTCAAAGACTTAACAGAGTCTGAGTCTCAACTCGTAAAATTCCTATCCAGCGGACCAAAAAGCAAACTAGAAATTATAGATGAGCTCTATGGAAAGAACCTAGACTTTGAGTCAGTAGATTCACGTTTTAGAGTTCTCTTAATGAGATTAAGAAAGAAAAAACCAAACCTAGTAGTTTACTACCAAAAAAAATATGAGATCAGTGATGAAAACTTTTTATCTGAAATTGCTTAAGGCCATAGTTCTTCTTGGACTAATCCTTAATTCAGCCATGGCATCTACTGATCCTCAGTGGATGGTGAAGATAACTTCTCAAGTTTCAGAAAAAGAATCAGTAACAGGAACAGGTTACCTCGTTCAGGTTGGTAATCAAATTTATGTAAGAACGGCCGCCCATGTGACCCTTGGGCTTGAAAACGTTAGCCTTAGTACCGGTGACGGACAAGAACTTACTATCAATAAAGGTCAAGGCCTAACAAACAATAGCAATGATGATCAATTTATTTCAATCACTCAAAAAGACTTAAAGGTTCTTGGCGTTTATAAGGAAAACAGAGGTGCTTTTATAGTCAATCGTGAGACTTTAAAGGAAGCAAAAGAATCCAATAAAAAAAAAATGGTTGAAAGTGGTGATGACTCTGCATTTTACCTCGTTCCTTCGTGGACAAGAGGAAAGCCCAGAGAGTTTAAGTCAAAAGGAAAGTCGCTTCTAAGTTCAGACTTAAAAGGTTCTGCCCATGCACAAGAATTAAGAAGCTCACTTACTGGCAACGTTGCAATAGCAGATATGCAAATTGTTCCAGGAGAAAGTGGTTCAGCACTAATCAAAGAAAATATCATCTACGGACATGCCCAATCATTTCAAAGAAGTTTTGAGCATTCAAGCTTCTCAACACCAAAGGTTGAAGAGAAAACTGTTCAAGCCCTTGTAAAAGGAAAAAAAGGTAGCCTCGATAATACAATTTGGAAAAGGCAAAATGGCGTCTTCTTTAGAGAAAGACAAACTAAAAGCGGATTAGTTCGAGAAGCAAACTTTATTACAACAAAAGCAGGAGACGGTATCATAGCAGGCGGCGGAGACGGTATTATTGCAGGCGGCGGAGACGGTATTATTGCAGGCGGCGGAGACGGTATCATCGCAGGCGGCGGAGACGGTATTATCGCAGGCGGAAACAGTTCTGAAGAAAAAGTCTTACCAGGAATGGGAATGATTTATAATGACGAACCAACTTATGCCTTTAAAGTTACGAGATTTCTTGAAAACGGAAACCTAGAAAAAGAAGTCTATTATGCAAATTGGGAAAATTACCTTTATATAGACGAGTTAATGAAAAACAAAAAAAGCACTTTGATTGTTAAACCCATCACTAGTGTTGATGAGCTTGCCAAGATTATCGAAAAGAAATCGATGAATAGTCCTAGTGCAAAACGCTGCTCAATCAGCCAAGCAGAGTTAAATAATGGTTTTATTACCATTAGCCTCCCTGGTTTTAAGAGTCTAAGAGTAAGCCTTGAAAGTATCACACCAATTCATAAGATAGTTAGGTCTTCGAAAGACTCTTCTGACTGGACTGTTGATCTTAGAGGGCTTTTCTCAGTAGACCCATCAGAACTAGATAAAGAAACAAAAGGAAGTTTTATCACATTAAGACATCCTAGCTTTTCCCACGTAAGACTAGCCTGTAAGCTCGAAATGGAAGAAATTCAAACTAAAGCGATCTCACAAACGAGTAGAAATACAATAAAAACAAAGACTTTCCCCACAGAAGAAAGCAATTCACAAACCTATTTCAGAAAATAGTAACGGCTTTGTTACAGGCCGTTACTGTAATTCAATCCCAAAATCTCCTAAGATAAAAAAAACGAAAGGAGATTTATATGAAAAATTTATTATTACTAACGGCGATACTATTTTCAACAACATCTATTGCTTCAGATGACTACCTTTATGTGCAACAAGCGCTTCTTTGTAGCACTTCCCAGGGAAAGCTTAATGTTAAATTGGCAGAGCTTCAAAGGTTTGGGCATACTGATATTACAACTCTTGGTAAGTCTAAGGTGGTTACTAGTCCCGTTCGGCTAGCTCAAAAAAGCTATAAGTCAGAAGGATATTGGGTTCCAAGTGAGCTAAAGATTACTCCTGTTCCTACAGGAACAGACAAAATTTGTATCTTTGCGGATTGGAGAAAAAGTAAGTAGCTTAAATAAAAAAGGCCCTGCAATGCAGGGCCCTTGAGTCAATTAGTTATTTTTATCTTCATCATGTCTTATGATGATGAGCTCATCTTTAAATTGATCTCTTTCATTTTTAGTAATGAATCCGTCATTGTTCTTATCGATTCTTTTAAATCTCTTGGTTTGTTTTGCTAACCATTCTTTCATTGAGATTTTTCCGTCTGAGTTTTCATCAACGAGATCGAAACGATCGACGCTTTTAGAAGTTTCTCCTTCAGAGAAGGAGCTAAAACTCATCACTAAAACTAAACTTGTTAATAAAACTTTCATTTTCAACACTCCATTAAAAAAGGCCCAATGCCTTATTTATGGGCCCATTTTTATCCCAAAATGGAATTAGGAATAATCGTTTTATTAACTTTTTTGCTTAGGTTAAACCTAATTATCTTCGTCTAAGGAATTTGAAGCTATTTATATAAAGGTAGCCACCTTGGATAGTTCCCTTGATCCTAAGCTTCTCTTTACAATATTCCGTTAGTGATTCTGCTTTTAGATCCATATAGATGGGATACTCCCGTGAGTCCTGGTCGATAAGGCTCATCTCTAACACATTTCCGCCTTCATCCCAGTCTGTTGCTTTAATGGTTCCTTCAAAAATGCCTGCTCTACTAATAACTTCGCTGTACATAAAGCTCTCCTTTTTGTTGCTTCTATTGTCGGCTCCAATTGGATTTCGTAATAATCGTTTTATTTGATGAAATAATTAGGAAAAAACTAACTGAATTCCTGAATAAAACGATTTTTTTAGAACCCAGATCGAGGTGACAATATGGGAAATGGAGGTATCTATGAGACAGAAACAAATTGACCTATTTAGCACGAATTTGAGACGAGACAGGGCCATCATTCAATACGTAAGAAGCTTAGAGGATAGTCATTACCTCGTTAATATCTACGATCTTTCTAAAAAAGTTAAATCCAAGCTTTACGAATATCTTAAGTCTGGATGCGATATCGATAAAACCCCGGCCATCGTTGTGGATGGCGAAATCCTAAGTAGCTATAACGATCTTAAAGCGAGCTAGGAAATTGAGTATCTAAAGCTTAGGTACGAGATAAAGAGAATGACGAGAATGACCCCTTCCGGTCTTGTTAGTGTTCGGTCGCTTCTAAATAATGGATAGCAAATTATTGTGGCACCTAGCATGACCGGAAAGTCTATCCTGACGAGCTCATTACTCACAACGAGAGCACTTTCAGTAACAACTCCTGAAACGCCTCCGATTGCTAGTATATTATAAAGATTACTTCCAACCACATTACCTATGGCAAGATCCCCTTTTCCTCTGATTGCGGCCATAACTGAAGCAATGACTTCTGGGAGTGAGGTTCCGCAGGCTACAATAGTTAGGCCAATAATTGTTTCTGAAACCCCTAAGGAGCGGGCCACCTCACTAGTTCCAAGAACCAAGAATTTTGCTCCATAGATAACCGAAACTAATCCGACAAGAATTAAGATAGAGTTTATTAATAGTGAAGGCTTAACTCCTTCGTTTAGCTCTTTACCCTTGGTTTCTTTAAGGGCATTTTTCACTAGTAGGTATGTATAACTAATACAAAGTCCTATCAAGAAAACAGCTTCATACTTCGCTAGCTTTTGGTCCCAAAGAAATCCATAAAAAAGGAATGTAATAAAAATAAGAAAAGGAATCTCTTTTTTAATAATTGATAAATTTATTTTTAAGGGAATGATGAGTGAGGATAAACCTAGGATAAAGAGAATATTAAAAATATTACTCCCTATAATATTACCCATGGCAATCTCTGGATTACCAGACATACTGGCCTTTATACTAACTGCTAGTTCTGGAGCACTTGTTCCTAGGGCCATAATTGTTAGCCCCACAACGATGGAAGGTATTCCTAAACGAAGGGCAATTGAAGAAGCTCCTCTTACAAGGCCTTCTCCTCCGGCAATTAGTAATATGAAACCTATTATAATTTGAACAGTGCTAGTCATAAAGCGAGCTAGGAGGCTGAGTATCTGAAGAGGATAAGTGAGTTATCGTCGTAAAGATAAGTTTCCGGGTCCTCTTCAGTTTTCTTTTTATAATTCAATACTCTTTCTTCAAATGATCCGGCCGTTGAAAAAGAGGCGATCTCCTCGATACGAAAATGCTTTGAAACTCCGTCGCTCATAAGAGCGATTATATCCCCATCCGCTAAAGGGATTTTTTGTGAGACTTCGATTCGCATGGGCTCAAAGCCTACTCCGTTTGAAACAATATTATCTTCCACAAGATGAGCCTCTTCCGATTGCTCATGGGGAATAAGACCCGATTCAATTCCGTAGCCAAGGGGTGAATGCTCAATGGTTCGGTACTTTATTTTTCCGCGGCTTCCAAAAAGGTAGGAAACGGAGTCGCCGCAATTAAAAAACTGTACCTGACCTTCCTCGATAAGGACTCCCGTAAAGGTAGCCCCGGCCCCAATTTTGAGGGCCTTAACTTCTAGATCAGCTTTTTCAATGGCATCTAGGAATTCTCCTCGGTCTAAGGATTTTGATAATGCGTTTAGAATCGTTTCACAGACGATCTTGGAAGCTCTTTCTCCTCCCTGGTGACCGCCCATTCCATCAGAAACGACGAGGGCCTTACACTGCTCATCTACGGCATAGACCCCAAGGCAATCTTGATTAGGCTTTTCGTAAATGGACTTACAGGAAAGTAAATCAGCGCTACCGTTTTTATACTCACAAAGAGTATGTTCTTTTTCCGATTGTAGAATGATGGACTTGCTCATTAGTTTCTCCAGCTCATAGTTTCAAGATGAACTCTTAACTGCGAGAGGTTCTTAAACTTCTTTAGGATTAAGCTCTTTTTTAAACCACAACAAATATCTTTAACTTCTTGAGGTTGTTTTTGATAAGTTTTAGCTCCCCCAAGTACATCGTAAAGAATCCTTACGGCGTCACAAATATCATCTTTAAAGTCTTGGGACTTAGGTGCCCCCCAATAAAACATATCAAGGAGTTTTAACTCAAAGCCAAGGCCAAATCTTTGAACGATTATATTATCTGTATGAAGGTCCCCATGATATTCCCTTAACCCGTGAATATCCTCTAGACCTTTTACTAAAGTATGAAGTAAAAGCAGCCCCTGAAAAGGATGCATCTTTTTTCCTTTAAGAGAGTTTAAGAAGGAAGAAAGGGTTTCACCCTCAACATAATCAGAAATTAGATAAGTAATCTTATGATCTTCTATAACGATCGTATCCTGCGTCAGATATTGAATGAGTATAGGACAAGACCTAAGTTTATGTAGTTTATTGGCATAAAATTTTGCTGACTTATTTGCTTTATTTCTTTCTGGTAGGAAGAACTTGGCCGCTCGCTCAATACCCGTAGCAACTTCGCGAATTTTATAAACCTCTCCTTCCCAGCCTTCCCCAAGTTTTTCAATGATCTCATACTTATCTGAGATAATTTCTCCTTCAGGAAAGTCGAATTTTAAGATTTTCTTTTTCTTTTTCATAACTGTCCCTTATTCAAAGTCTTCATGCCCAGGAATCTCATCAGGAGTAGGCTCAATCAAGTTTACACCAAGATGAAGGATCCTGGTTCCACCATCACAATTTGGTCTCACATTCTTTCCTATAACAACTCCAGCTCGATCGGCCTTAACCTCTTCTTTTACTTGCCCGAAGACATCATAAACTTTTGCAATGACCTGCCCTTCTTTAATTTCATCGGAGAGCTTTGGAAAGACTTCTACAATGCCGCCTCTTTTTGAATGAATCCAATAGGAGTGATCACAAACAAAGGCGTCTGTAACCATATCCACAACTTTACCTTTAATCATTTTTAAAAATCTCATGGTATTTAAAACACCATCTAAGGTTTCATCCACGAGGTTTTGTTGAAAGGCGTTTGGATTTCCAATCTCAACCGTAATACAAGGAATGCCATTATCATTGGCCCAAGACCGTAGGGTTCCCTCTTCATCTGACTTTTGAACGATTATATGAGGATTTTGAAGATAGGCCAAGGTCCTGGTTTCTTCTTGTTCTAAATCAGCTCTTAGGTAAAGGGAGTTTACTCTTCCATGACTGGCCGTATGCATATCTAGAAGATAATCGAATTTTTTTACAATCTTATTAATAAAATAGTGAGCGTAAATATTACTTGGGGGTCCCCCCTCTTTTTTACCAGGCATGATTCTATTTAAATCCACATTATCGGAAAAGAACCTTTGGTTTAGAAGGTAGCCAGGAACATTGGCGATGGGGACAAGAACCAGGCTTCCTTTTAATTTCTTAGGATCTATTTCTTGAATTAGTTTAAAGATTGTAGAAATTCCATTTAGCTCGTCCCCGTGAATGGCCGCGGTGATTCCGAGAACAGGGCCCTTTTCCATTCCTCTAACAACGACGAGAGGGACTCTCCAAGGAACCCCGAGGGCATTATCAGAAATATGAACTTGAAATCTATGAACTTCTCCTCTTTTGAGGCTTGAGATTTTTAATTCTTCTTTAGTTTTTACTGTTAATATTTTTTCCATGCTACACCATGATTTCCTTTAAAAGTGACTCGTCATTATCAAGGGATTTAAAAAGTTTTATCCTAAACTGTCCCTTGGAAGTTATTAAATTCTGGGCCATTTTATCTATAGCGATAATCGTTAAAACAGTTTGAATATAGGCTTCAATTAAATCATCTGTTCCAATTCCTAATTGATTAAAATCTTTCCTATCCATAAGCATCAATCTTGAGGTATCTGAATCCCATTGATTTTCCCCTGTCTTAATAGAAAGGTTTGTTCCTAAAACATCCCAACTTGCCGTGGTGAGCTCCGACGTTAAGGGAGTTCTGGCCCTTCTTGCATAAATAGCGCAAGGGGCAAATCCTTTTGGCGTGGAATAAACCATCATCCTAAGATCTGCGATAAAGATATTTCCTTTTTTATTGGGAACTGTCCCTACGTGAAAGAAACGTCCGTGCTCACTACTGGAGCTCCAGTCATAATGACCAATTAAGCTTTGAACAATAAATTGGTCATAGGGATAATCCTCTTTCATAAAGGCATCAAGCTCTTCATCACTTGTAATGGTATAAACACCTTGCCCCGCATTTGAATAGGGGTTTTTAATAACGGCCTTTCCGCCGAATTTTTGAACCCAAAGAGGAATCTCAAGCTTACTTACATCTTTAATAGTCTCTGGCATATTAATTTTTAGCCCAGTTTGGGCAATCTCAGAGTTAAAAAGCTCATAGGCCTTATTAGCAAGAAGCTTATTTCTCCCCCCAGAAAGACAAACAAGAGTTGAGTTATAAATAAAGGTTTTAGTTACGACTGGAATTCTATTCCAAGGCTTTTGAGTCACGTAACGAAAGGCAGCTCTAATTGGAACTTCTTCTCCATCTTGAAGAACATGCATAACTCCGTCTTTAAAACTAACATGTTGATCCTCTTCGTTAAAATGAGGGATTAATAAAACTTCTTCTCCGGACAGATCAGCCAGGGTTGCGGCGTAGCCTGAGGTTTCCATATAGTTTTTATCATAAATAACAGCAAGCTTTCCCTTTGGAAGACGCTTCTTTTTCTTAACTGCTGGAAGAAAAGAGTTTTCTATTAAGAATTTATAACCGCGGTGCTCATCAGAATCACTTCTAGGAGGCATGGACTTTTGTCCAGAAGGACAGGAGTTCGTTTCAAGAACAACCATCTTTCGGTTGCCAGCCTCAGTAGTCACATAAAAAAGATCCGAGCCTCCCCAGTAAAAATACTTTGCTTCATATTTTAAAAGTTCCCTTAATGCATCCACATCCACTTGAGGATTTAAATGAGAGTATCTATTTAAGATTCTCTCATGATCGAGATTAAAAAAATGGCTGACAAGGGCATGAAGCTGAGAGTTCAAAGCCTTTGGATAAAAGTGGTTCTCTTGTTCAAATTCATCTGGCTTAAACAGCTCAATTTTTCTATCTTTCATTTTTATAACTCATTCTTTAGTAGTTTATAACCAAGCCCTTTATAACTCTTTTTTACAATTCCCCAAACAGAAGTTTCAAGTTCTGTAACCTCTCCTAGAACAATAACATCCTTGTTCTGGCAGATTCGATTCTTGGCTACCTCAGGAACGATCACAAAACCTAGTCCATTTTCAGCAACCATTTGCTGTAAATCTATATCATCTGCCTCACCTATTATTTTAGGAGAGATTGTATTCTTGGAGAAGAATAGCTCAATTTCATACTTTAGAAAGGATTCATTTGTATAATTAAAAAAGGGAATCTCATTTAAGGATTCAGGGAATCCCTTTTTATGCTTTCGGTACTTTTTATGGGCAATTGCGTAGGCTTTATTGACCCCCATACGATAGCTGTCCATGGTGCTTGAGATTGAGTCCTTTGAGTCAGTAAACACAATATCAAGATTCCCTTCCTCTAAATCTGCCAATAAAAGGTGCCGCTGGTTTTCGATAATATTCACAGCGACCTCATCTCTTCCAAAAAGAGGTAGAATATTATCGTAAAGAAAGTACTGGGACATAAAGTGAGTGATCCCAATATCTAAACTCTTCTTAGGAATATTTAACTTATTTCTTAATGTAGAAGTAAGTTCCCGGGACTGCTCAAAGATTTGCTCGGCGTACCTTAAAGCTAGCTTCCCTTCTTTAGTCAAACTAAGGCTTCTATTTTTTCTCTCAAAAAGCTGGCAATCAAAGAATTCCTCTAAAAGCTTAATTTGATCACTAATGGTGGGCTGAGAAACAAAGAGCTTTTCAGAGGCGGACTTGATTGAGCCCTCCATCGAGACAATATAAAAGTAGTATAAGTGGTTGAAATTTAAGCGATCCATTTATTCTCCTATTAAATATAGTTAACTTTAACCTAATTAAAAAAGTAAATAAAACGATTTTTCCTAAATCCGTTTTTGCCCGATAATCCGATTAACAAGAAACACTTAGAGGTGGAAAAATGAAAGAATCAAACTTTAAAATTAGCTTAGCCCTACTCTGCGCCGGAATTGTGCTTTTACTCTCACTTCCAGGAAAAGCGCAGGAAACTATTAATGTACCAAGTTCAACTGACTCTGTTTCAGAGGAAATGAGCGCAGTTGAAGAAGGAGCGACCGAAGAGGAAGTTCCCACCACTATTATGAATCCGGATAACAGTGAACTTTCCGAAGATGAGGACCTCATCGAGGAATAGTTATCTTTCAACCTCTATGGGGTCGTCATAAGAGTCTCTTCTTATCGGCGGCCCCAGTGGTGTAGAGAAGAACTACTCTTTTAAAAGGGCGTTCATAGAATCGCGAAACTGCTTCAAAACTTCCGGATCTGAATTGATATTTCCATGACCGCCCCAACCGTCATTGTAAGCCTTAAATTCGATATACTTATTGTCAGCGCCATGCATTTGGCTACCTCGAATTCCAAAGCGACCAAAGTCTCCACCGAGGTCTAATCCTTTTCTATCTTGGGTTTGATAAAAGTTTTTATGAACCTTTACGTTAGAGGCCTTATATAGTTTATCTTTATGATCCCTAGTCCAAACCGCTGAGAAGCTATATTCAGGAAGGGCCCAATTAGTTCCGAGTTTTTCATTAGATTTTTTCTTCGCCCAGTATTCCTTATTTCTATAAGGCTCACCTGCCAATTGAGGAATGACTTCTTCTATGGCGTGATGGGCTTCTATAACTGGATCAACGGAAAATGCTAAATCAATATCAACTCCGGCTTTTTTCATATGTTCCGCAAATTTAACTAACGATCTGCCCCCAGAGCTATGGCTAGTAACAACAATTTTAGGCTTTATTTTAAGCTCTTTGGCCTTAGCTAAATATTGAGTTATACAGTCTCGCGCATTTTGAATTCCTTTAGGATTACTTTGAATTGAGTTTTTTGCGTCTCCTAGGATTCCCCTCCAGCTTTTAAGGTCCATGGCCTCATCAAGCCCGGCCAGAACTTCTGATTCTTCTGAGGGGAAACTATACCAATCTACAGACCGGCTTTGCTTCATAGTAAGAAGTTCAGACATAACTCCGCGGTTAAGACCTGACCACTTTCTCTCCTTTCCTCTTTTTTCCTTATAGAGACTTTCCATTGTGCTATAAATTTTATCTCTAAGTTTTGGATCGACTTTTCCACCTAGACACTTATTAAACCTGGCCATTGTAGCAGGTATTAGGGGTTCATAGGCTCCAGTTCCTTCGAAGGCAATCACCAATGCTTTTGATTCTTCAGTTGGCTCACATTTATTTAGTTTTTTATTAAGCTTATGACGATCTGTTTCCGTATCCATGATCGACCTGGCTTCCCAGTAGAAGTACTCTAAGGCATTTTTAAGCTCCGCTTCCGTCGTCACTTTTTCTAAATTATCGCAGATGGTTTTTCTATTAAGAAGTCCTTCATGCTGATTGTTTAGTAAATCTTTTTCCCACTCGCAGTCACCAACTTCGGCGTTTGCGCTAATAGATAGTAGCCCAATAAATATAAGAATTAGTAATTTCATTAATACCTCTCAAGACTTTATCGGTGTAAATACTTAAAAATTTGAGCACGCAGTACCCGAGTCAAGAACTACGGTAAGAACTTACAACTGTCTAAAAAAAGGTGAGCTAATGCTATAATCGCTCTATGAAAAGAGATGAGCTGAAATGCCCAAGCTGCAATGATTTACTTACGGATTTAAAAAGTTCTTTTAGCTGTAAGTCATGCAAAAAATATTATCAAATAAAAATTTCTCGAAAAGGAGTCCAACTCTTTTTCTTTTTACTTCTTCCTTCTAGCTTTTTTATAACAGCCCTGTTTATTTTAAATTGGAAGCTATCTAATTTCCTAGATATGCCTAGTAGAGACTTTGTCCTCGGTGGGGCGATTCTCGTCGGTGTCCTAGGACTAATAATATCTTCGATTAAGATGAAGTCGGAATTTGAAGTTGGTAAGGAGATAAAAAAAGCATGAAGTTAGTAATCTTAGTTAGCCTGTTTTTAAGTATAAATATTCAAGCTGACGAAGTTGAACTTTTGGTAAAAGAGGTCGTAAACCCTAGCCTTAAAAAAGGTGCAGCTGACCCCAATACAGAACTTGCTAAAGTTTATGGAACTTGCGCTGTTATCAAGGCAAAGTCTACGGGACTAAGTTCTACGTGCAAGGAAAAGACTCCCCCTCAGCTAAGAAATTTATTTTATTCATTCTGGCAAAGTACTGATAAATCAGTAGCCACCAAGAAAAAACTAGCTAAATTAATGGGCATGATTATTAAAGAATCTTCCGCCAACCCTGCGGCCGTGGCCGATATGAAGGGAGTCGGGAGTAAAGATAGTTATAAGAGTTTTTTTAAGGTGAATAAGTCATATGGAATCATGTCTAGGAATCACTTCGCAACAACAGCATTGCTAGATAAACTTCTCGCACTAGAAACAGTAACCTTTGACAAGCAAACAAATTTTGGTCTGGCTCAGCAATCTGCCGACCGCTTAAGCATTCCTAAATGGGGAGGAACCTACCTCGCTGGACGAAAAGAGATGATTAAAAAAATGGACCCTAAGTCCTTTACTGACTGGTGCTTAACGAAGGCCATCTATAGTGACTCCCAAAGCGATCTAGAAAAGTACTCCAGAGAAAAAATAAAGTCCTGTTCTATGGGCTATAAGACTAAAGCAGGTATTAAGTGCTTTGGCCGTACAGTAAACTTCTGCCCTAGAATGAATATCGAGTTGGCCTTAAGACAGCCCGCCAGATATTTCGAGACAAAGGCAGCTGCTCCCCTTTGTGCGAATCTATTCAAATAAAAACTAACGCCAAAAGATAAGTTTTTTTAGTCCACTTGAAATTTTATCAGTGAAGATATGGCAGAGGTCCGCTAGGAAGGCTCCCCCAAATGACCAGACCAGCATCTGATACTGTACATACTCATAATTAAAGGCCCTTAACCAATAATAAAGAACGGTAAAATAATCTTTTGGTGAAAATTTTATTTTATCCATTTCATAAAGAATATAGGTCAGAAACCCAAGCATCAAAAATCCGTAGACGAATCTTGTAACTGTTCCAAATAAAAAGCTATGACTAAGCCCGCGGTGTTTAAAAAATACTGAATAAGGATAAAGAAAAAACCTCAGAGGACCGGTTCGGGCCTTTGGCATTAAGTCTGAATCTGGTGAAAAGATAAGAGTGGCTACTAGCCAACCAAAGGCAAAAGAACCAGTTACGAAGGGGTCTTGTCCAAAGCCTAATAAAGCTCCAGAAATGATCGCCCCTATAAGTAAATTAACTCGGTCGTGAGTCCTACCAGCTGCCATTAAGCTTTTGATGCCTCACAGTTTTCCTTCTTTTCCTGAAAAAAGATAAGAAGGGCCGGGAGAAAAACTAAGTCCACAATAAGTGCAAAAGTTAAAATGACAGCGCAAAGTAATCCAAAATTCACATTAGGTATAAAGTCACCTAACATGTAAAGCCCAAAGCCACTGGTTAATATGACAGTTGTCACCATCAAAGCAGAACCAGTATAGGTATAAATTTTAGCAATCGTTTCATCTAAACTATATCCCTGGCTTCGGTATCGATAAAAATTTGATAGGAAGTGAATGGTATCATCTACGGCAATACCTAAACATACAGAAGCCACTAAGCTAGAACCAATATTTAAATCAATCCCCACAAGCTTCATAAAGGCTCCCCCAAAAACAAGAGGAAGTACATTTGGAACAAGAGAAAGCAATCCAAGCTTAATAGATCTAAAAATGATTGACATCAATAGGGCAACAAGAACCAAGGCCATTGTTACGGACTTAAAAAAGGTTTCAACTACGTAATCCATCATCCTCTGAAAAAGGAGAAATTTCCCTGTGATATAAACGTCAAGTCCTTCTTCTTTGGCCATTTTCTCGAGATCATCAACTCCGGATAACCACCCACGACTATCGTAAATTCCCCATAATAGGCTCATTCGAATTGAGTCATTTTTAAGAGTCATTCTATTATTTAGGTCCATCCCTTGGGGAAGACTCATGCTATATAAAAAGAGCTGTTCAGCTATGGCCTTTTGTGTGAGCGGAAGCTTGTACTCTTCTTCTAGCCCTCCATAAAGGGATTTATTCATATCTTTAATAATGGAGATAATATCAATCGTTTTATTTACTTTAGGGTTAGCATCAATTCTATTTTTAAATCGCTCTACTTTTTGAAGAAAAGCAGGATCTTTAATTCCCTCTGGCTTACCTGTTTCGATAACAATCTCTGGTCCTGAGTTTCCTCCAAAGACTTCTCTTACAAAATCATTTCCAATTCTAAGGGTGGTTCCTTTTTTAAAGTACTCATAGGGGTTTGAGTTAACATTTGCTTGAGAGGCAATATAAAAACTAACCACGGTTAATCCAGAAAAAATAACTAGGATGGGTGTCGTATACTTATGAAGTTTTAAGACCCAGCCCCTAGAAAATTCTGTCGGCTCTCCTGAACTGTTTAATCTTTCAGAAAAAATCTTTGGAACCTTAAAATTAACTTTTGAAATCCAGGGAACCACAAAGAAGATGGTTACGATCCAGGCCAGCCCACATCCAAAGGCCGCAAGTAGTCCTAGCTGACGAATTGGTTGCAGTTCTGTAGTTGATAGAGAGAGAAAACCGATCATGGTGGAAACGGTTGTTAGAAAAGTTGGAATTAGATTTTTATCTAATGCGTAAAAAGCGGCTTCTTTCGTATTTTTTCCCATACCTCGAAATTGATAGTAGCTCACCATAACATGGACGGAGTCAGCAATAGAGATGGCGATTAAGATTCCCGGCAGAATTGAAAGAATAGAAGTAAATTTATAGCCAACATAAAAACAAAAACCAAGAGCTCCAACAACAGAGAAAACGGTTACAGTTAGTGGCAATAGCATGGCCACAAAACTTCGAAAGACCCAAAGAAGATAAAAAATAATAAGTGCAAATAGGATTGGCATAATCTTTTCTGCATCCTCATTCGCTATTTCTCTAAAGGCATCATTGACCGCGGCCTCGCCCATGATATGATAGGTATGGTCGTGTTTTCCCTCATAGGGCTTAACCATGGCCCTAGCATCTTTGATGATTTGCTCGTAATCAGGACTCGCCTCAAGAGTGACTAGTCTAGCAAAGATCATGGCCGACTTTCCATCTTTAGAAATCAGGTAACCAGGCATCACTTTATCAGCAAGGGCGGTTTCTTTTTTACTCGCTAAAAATTCACCAGTTAATTCACCCTCTTCTAAAAAAGGCTCTACGATAATATCGTCTTCTTCGGCGTAGGTGTAATTATAATTTATCAGGGAGTCGACTCTAAGAACTTGATGAACTTGCCAAGTTTTCTCTGTCACCTCTCTTAAGATTTCAATCGACTCACGATCAAAGATCCCGGAGGGGCTATGTACGACTAGAACTAAATTCTCGTCATTTCCAAATTGTTTTTCAAATTTATCAAGTTGCTTGATGTTCGGATCACTTTCCCTAAACCAAGTTCTGACATTATAGTCCTCGGAAAAGTTTGCCAAGCCGGGAGCTAAAAGTGCGATCAATAAGAACGACCACAACATATTTTTTAAAGGATTTTCTACAATGAATGTTGAGAGTTTATAAACAAACCCACTTTTCTCATTATCGCCCATGAATTCTCCTTTCCTTAGAAAAATCGAGTCAGTGTAATATATGCATAAGAATTACCATCATATAGCTCCAACCCCGTTGGTATATTGGTCTTCTTAGGAGCATCATAATAGCGAAGCCCTGTTTTGATTTTCCATATATCGCTTAAACGTTGTGAATAACTTAGATTAAATAAGTACTCATGCTCTCTATCATAATCAAAGATTGCGCTAAAAAAGATTTCCTTCCCCATTAAATCGTTGAAGGCATATCTTAGGCCTAAAAAAATATCATTTTGAAAAAGTGACATTTCTTCAATTCGGCTCTGCTCAGGACCAAACATCGTTTGACCTTCAAGGTAGAAATAAGTTTCTGAGCCTGACTCATGGGCAAGAGACCACTCAAGGCCTAGTGCAACTTCTGTATTATCTTCAGATCTTCGAAGCCCCCTAGTCGTATAAATAAAAAGATCGTTATCAAAAGTTCTGGAAGCGGCTTCAAGTTTAAAAATAAAAGACTCTACTGGAAGTACAGCGGTCATTCCGACCTGATTTGATCTATAGTAATAGGGAGTGGTTGGAAATGCTGTTGGTACAGGAGTCGTTCCCACCATGGCATAGCGATGAGTACCTATAACAGGAAAGCTTCTATCCATATGGTGTAGAAAATGAAAGGAAAGGTCGGCGTCCAAAATGGTATAGCTAAACCTTCCCCCAAATTGAACACCCCAATTTTGATTGGTTGTAGCGTCCCCGCCGTCAATAAAGATAACTCTTTCTAGGTCTACTCCAAAACCGAGACGGCTTCTGTCACCAGGGAAAATAGGTGCTTCAAATTTTGGAAAAAAGTATAGTGCAAAAGATCCATTTTCTAGGGACCTCTCTATCTCAATCGTGAGCTCTCCCTTTTTTTCAAGGGACTCAACATTCGAGTCATAATTTCTACTATTGATTTGATCAGCCGGATGAAAAGCTTCTGTGGCCGTCCAATTAAATAGTTTGTAACCGGCCAATAACTTCCAGTTTTGCTCTGGTCCCGCCAACATACTAAAGTAACCATCTTCAATAATAACCTGGGAGCGGTCTGAATCTTTTTGATCAACTCTTCCAAGTGCGCGAAAGACATGCTTATAAACATCTTGCTCAAAAGAAGATTCAACTCTTGAGAGAATCGCCACACCGGTATCTGCATTTTGAATATTATTATCACTTTCAAAACGCCTATACTCAAAGCCTATCTCACCTTGACCGGCCCATTTTGAAGCTTCGCTAGCAAATAAAACACATGGGAATAGGAAAACAAGAAAAGATAGCTTCATCGCTTTAGCTTATTCTTTCTAAAGTCATTATCACTAAACTTAACTCCGATTTTTCTTCCCTTCCAAGAAAAGATTGATTTCTTTTTAGTTTGAACATTATCCATCTTGATAACGGAAGCTCTATAAATAGTTTTTCCGCCTACTTTATAAGGCTTGTATCCTTCAAAAAGTGCAACTTTTAATAGCTGCTTCTTTCGATCGTAGTACTCGACCTTATGAGGATTACTAAACTTCTTCGAGATATAGCTAATCTGCTTACTGTATCCTGATTTATAAGTTGGCACTCTCTCTATCACATGAACAGGGTCGCCGTTATACTTCTCGTCTTTAAGCCATTTAAACTTATACTTTTCGATTTCTTGAGAACCTAAATCTTCGTATGAGAACTCAGAGCCCATAAAAGAGGCTGACTTATTTTTTGAAGAGATCTTCTTTACTCGTCTTACTGAAGGAAGATAAAGCCACTGTTGATCATCCTTGTCTTTATGCGACCAAGTAAGCATCTTAGTCCCCTTAACATCCTTCGGGTTTTCAAATATTGAAATGGACTTATCTCCATCCCCCGCAACTTCCTTGGTTTTCCCGGTCATGATTCTAACCACTTTTTCACCGTGGGCATCAATTAAAACCATCTCGGTTTTGCCAGACTCGCCCACAAAACCATTATTATTTTGTTCAAATATTTTAGCTAATCTAAGACCCTTAGCTTCTGGCGTTTCAGCCTTTAAGTTGGACACGGCCAACATCAGAAATAATAAGATAAAGAGTGGAGATAATTTTCCAATTCTCACGGTCCCCTCCCAGGGTAAAATGAAGTGTCCATATTTTAGCAAGTTTATTGACGTAAATTAAGCCATTAGTTAGTATCACGCGGCTAGCCAACCTAACTTATTGCGGTGCAAATATGACCATCCATGTTAATAGAATTTTAAACTTGAAAAAAATCAAAGCTATTGGCTTTGATATGGACTATACCCTCGTCAGATACAATGCTGAGGCCTTTGAGCAAGATACCCATAAAGTTGTCCTTGAAAAGCTTGTGGACGTTTTAAATTATCCAAAGGAAATTAAAAATTTAGATTTTGATTATAATAGCGTTATCCAAGGGCTAGTTCTTGATAGAAAAAGAGGAAATCTTTTAAAAGTAAGCCGTTTTGGAAAAGTTAAGGCCGCCACTCACGGCACTCTTCCAATGCCTTTTAAGATCCAACAAAGTATTTATTCAAATAGTGTTATTGATCTCAATGATTCACATATTCAATCTTTAGATACGGCCTTTTCAATTAGTCATGGAATTCTCTTTGGTCAATTAGTTGATATGAAAGACCAAGGCTTAAATCTTCCCTCCTACACGGCTATGAGTGAAGATATCAAGTATATGATTGATTACGCTCATTCCGACGGAAGCCTTAAAGGAATGGTGAGAAAAAATTTAAGTAAGTACATCGTTAAAGATCCGGAAGTAGCTAAACTTTTAGAAAGATATAAGCGCTATGGAAAAAAACTAATGGTCATTACCAACTCTGATTATAATTATACTGACTTACTTCTAACCCATACGATTGACCCCTTTTTAGAAGAACATAAAACTTGGCGAGATCTCTTTGAGCTAACGATCACTCAATCAGCAAAACCTAGATTTTTTACAGCGAAAAATGCCTTTTTAAAAATCGACCCTGAAACGGAGCTAATGAGTAATCACTTTGGTCCAGTCACCGATGGCATTTATCAAGGCGGAAGTGCCCAGAAACTTCAGGATGATCTAGGCCTTGATGGAGATGAGATTCTTTATTTAGGTGATCATATCTATGGGGATGTTGTGACTATTAAGAAAACATGTAACTGGAGAACGGCCCTAGTCCTAGAACCCCTTATAGAAGAGATTAAGGCCCTATCTGAAAGTCAAAAAATCCAAAAAGAAATAGATCTACTCATGTTAGAAAAAGAAGAGCTTGAGAATCAAATCAATATTCTAGATTTAAAGAGACAGGAAGACGGTGAAAAAGTTCCTAAGAATGAGCTAAGTGAACTCTTCTCTAAGATGGATAAACTAAATCAAAAGATCTCGGTGCAGCTAGAGGAGTATCAAAGCTTCTTTAACCCCCATTGGGGAGCCATGATGAGGGCGGGTCAGGAAGAAAGTAGATTCGCTGATCAAGTTGAAAAGTATGCCTGTATCTATATGACAAAAGTCTCGGACTTAATCGCTTATTCTCCAAGGACTTACTTTAGACCAATGAAGAGAATCCTTCCCCATGAAAGTTTCGAGAGTATGGTTACTCAGCCTCACGCATAAGGTAGCTAATAAACTGAGTATAGACTTGCCATGAATGAGGTCCATAACCTCCGGCCATGACCCAACATTGGGGAATGCCTCTTGATTTTAAAAAATGGTACACAAGTTTATCCCGTTCAAGCATTTGTTCTAAACTTAAGCGAAGTTTGTTTGAACTTGGAAGGGCATCTTTTTCGTAAGGGTCAGCTCCTGCCACCACCACTGCAAAGTTAACATGCTCTGAATGAACTTCGCGAAGCTCAGTTAAGCCTTTTTCTAATTTTTCTATATAATCCTCTTCTCCTTCATAGGGAATAGGAATATCGATATCACTTGGAATCCTCCATGGTCCGTCCCCAGAACCAATATCAAGTGGCCACCCTTTTTCCATATGAATACTTAGAGTTTTAATTGAGGGATCGTCTTTTGTAATTGCGGCCGTTCCATCACCCTTATGGGCATCCACATCTATAATCCAAGCTTTTTTAACCAGGTTTTCTTCTTGAAGCTTTCTTACTCCTATAACTAAATCATTTACTAAGCAGAAGCCTCTTCCCCCATCGGCCATGGCATGATGCATACCACCTCCAAGAAAAAAGCTCATTCCATCTTTAAGGGCTTCTCCCATTGAAAAGCTCGTTCCTCTTCCTTGCAGCAATATATCTTGGACCATTTGTGAAAGATCTTTTTTAGCTAAACTAGGGTTATAACGATTTGGCTTTCCGTTATTGTCATAAAGCTCGAAGCATTCAATAATCTTTTCTTTGCTTTTTTCATTATCAAATAAGGCTTCAACAAAGTTCTTATCGTGTACCAATAGGAGCTCCGCTTTATTAAGTGGTGTCCAGTCTACGATATTAGTTAATTCAAATTTACCTGGATATTCTTGTCTTAAGGCCTCAAAGGTTCTGTGACTACGATCATCCCGTAGGGGCACTGTGACTCCATATGACTCTAATTGGCTAGATAAATGGGGATGATAGATGAGCTTCACTGGCTTTTAATTCCTTTTCTTTTTATACTATTAAAGATGCAAAGATTAATCTTTATTTTATTTGTCTTATTTAGTCCACTTTTACTGGAAAAAGCATTCGGTGCTGGCACTAGAGGTGAGATTCAAAGGTTCACCCTTCTTCACGATCGTTTCATCGTGGATAGAGGGCTAAGAAAACTTCGCTACGATCAATTTTTAGATATAGATATCGTAGTTTCTAGTGGACTCAAAAGCTTCCTAGGTGAAATCGAGGCCTCCTCAAAAAATGCAGCGAGTACGACGGCCAGAGATGCAGCGGTCCTAGCTGCTTTGGCTAAGAAAGTTAATTCAGAAAGGTACTTAGATATTGACGTTAGCCTCGGTGTACCTCTGCCCTATATTCGCTATAGAAAATTTCAAATGCTCCCAGGTCTTTTTTATAATATTAATATGGCCGCTTCTAATACTCTTAGTAATCAAGATGATGGTCTTAATATAAAGGCCCAAAGTTATGTAAAGCTTGAAAAAAGAATGGGATTACTAAGTCGAATAAAATGGAATAAAAAAGAAGAGGTCCGTCTGGCTCTTTACCGTTTTACTAAAACAGATGTGGCACTTGACCTCAACGTTTCACAAGTGGGTGCTAAAACAAGTGTTTTTAAATTTGATGACGCCATTGTTGATCACAATATGATCGCATCAGATTGGACCTATATACTTACTAAGGAAAACTATACACTACTTGGTGAGATTCAAGAGCTACAGCTCCTTAGTCAGTCTGATGGCAAAAAAAGTCTTCATGGGACAAGTCCTTTTCTTCACACAAGATTAACCAACAATCTAAGAGTAGGAAATTTACTATTAAAGCCTTTTTACGGTGTTCATTATAGAAAGTGGTATGATGTTTTTGACGGACTCTATGTAGGTGCCTCGTTAAAATACAATATTGATATTCCCTTTGAATTCTTAATGAAAGTTTCAACCGAGTTCATTACTCTCATGCCAGAGTTTAAAACAAAGTACTTTCAATTTGTTTATAGTTTAAAAACACCTTTTCGAAACCCTAGGCAAAAGATCTGGGTCTCGGCCATTCATAACGTAAATATTTCGATTCCTATTCCGTAATCGGGCAGTTACGGCCTTAGAAAGTTTTACATTGGACTAGCGCAAGCTCTTAATTTCCGGTAAGTTACACATCCAATCGTGGGAAAAAGCACCAATGAAAAAAACTTATAAACGCCTCTTGTGGCTCAGACATGAAACTAAACCTTTCGAGGAAAGAGCTCCGATTACTCCGGCTGCTTGTCGAACTTTAATCAAGCTCGGTCACAAAGTCGCTGTCGAGTCTTCAAAAGGCAGAATATTTTCTGACGCTGAATATGGAGAAGCCGGCTGTGAAATTGTTAAGCCTGGTTCATGGGTAACGGCTCCGACAGATGCTTTTATTTTAGGTCTTAAAGAGCTTCCAAATGAAAATTTCCCGTTAAACCATCGGCATATTTATTTTGCCCACGCCTTCAAAGGACAAGCTGGAGCAAGAGATCTTTTAAAGAGATTTGTTATCGGTGGTGGAAAGCTTTACGACTTAGAATACCTAGTAGATAAAAATAAAAAAAGGGTTGTAGCCTTTGGCCATTGGGCCGGATTTACGGGTGCTGCCTTAGCCCTAAAAGTTTGGGCCTTTAAAAAATTAAATCTAAACGTTGATGATATAGCCCCGCTTATGCCTTTTAGCTCAAGCGAAGACCTTATTGAAAAAGTAGGGGGCTTCTTAGATCTTGCCGGTGATAAACCAAAAGTTTTGATCCTTGGGCACAAAGGAAGAAGTGGTCGTGGAGCCAAGGCCCTATGTAGACAATTGGGGATTGAGTTTGAGGGCTGGGGACGAGCAGAAACTAAGCAAAATTCTGATCCTAAAAACCTACTTAGCTACGATATTTTGGTCAATACTGTCCTTATTAATAAAGCGACTAAAGCATTTTTAACTCCAGATTGTATCAAACAAGAAAAAAGACTTTCTGTGATTAGCGATGTTAGTTGTGATCCAACAGGACCTTATAATCCCTTGCCCATTTATAAAGACTGCACAACCATGCAAAAGCCAAGTATAAAAATTGCGGACAACTTAGAGCTTATTGCCATTGATCATCTTCCAAGTTTACTGCCAAAGGAAAGCAGCAGTGACTTTAGCTCCGCCCTGCTTCCCTTCCTTATTGACTTGCTTCAGGCTGAGATCGAAGATACCGCTTGGGAGAGAAGCCTGACTCGCTTTTACGAGGAAGTTGAAGAATACCAAATTTTTGATCCCATAAGCCCCATTATGGCCGAATCTGAGAGTGGCCCAGGCCTTAATCTCCACTAAAAATATCAAATATTTCAAATACTTAGCTAAGCACAGCATAATCTTTACAATCGAATTGCGCAATGCATTATTTCATCCTATAAAGACTCATCGAAACTGACTTTCATCTAAAGGGGGAACTTTGATGAAAACTAAAATTACAGCAGCAATTATAGGTCTTATTCTAGCAGGCTCAGTCCAGGCCAAAGACCATAATGTAGATATAAAGTTCTCAAAGGGAATCTCAAAGAAATTCCGCAAGGCCATGGATAGAGACTTATCAGTTTTGGAAAGAATCGATTTTAAAAAAGAAGCAGATCAAGAAACTCTAAAAGTTCTAGGACTTGATTCTTTAAATGCTGACTCTGCTACAAAGTGGTTAGAAGATAGAGTTCAAGTTGTGATTGAGGAGCTCTCTTCTAGAAAACTAGAGAAAAGTATAAAGATAGAGGAAAGATACTTTAGTTTTGAAAATGCCGGTGTAAATCCTAATATCGAAATCCCAACATCAACTCCAAGTGGCAAAGGCGTTACTGTTATGAGTAACCTAGGCGCTGCTCTTTATTTCGCTGGAAAATCAGCTGGAAGTCTTTTTTCATTTAAAGTTAAAACTGGATTTATGAAATCGGAAACAGTTAAGTTTAGCTCTCCAAGAGCTGGTCTTATTATGATTGGTCCAGGTCATTTTATGGAAAGATTTGACTACGATAAAAACGATCGAAAAGCTGAGGCCAATAGCTACAATAGATTAGCTACTTTTTTTCACGAAGCAAGACATTCAGATGGTGCTGGGAAAGACCTTGGTTTCTTTCATGCGGTTTGCCCAGACGGACATGATTTCCAGGGACTAAACGCTTGTGATAGAAACTTAAACGGACCTTATGCTGTAGGTGCGCAAATGATTAAGGAGTTCTTAAAAAACTGCGATAATTGTGACGACGAAGTACAGGAGCGAATGAAGCTTGCTTACCTAGGTTCAACAAACCGAATTATAAAAGTGACCAAAACTGTTGCTGAAATTGATAGTTTTGAAGTTAGTATGCTTCAGACAACTCTCGATATGAAAGAGATCTTACTTCCGCTACTATCAGGTGCCGAACTTGAAGCCGCGCAAAAAGAAATTGCAGAAATTAAGGCTCAAATTTTGGCAATCGCCGAAAGAGAGGGCAAAATAATAGAAGTTCCATCAAAGTATGTTGATGCGTCACCTGAAGGTAGAAGGATTGAATAAGAAAACCAAAATAACTATAGCTCTTATATTTTTAACCACCGCTTTTTTTGCGGTGGTTTTTTTATTAAATAAATCAAAGTCTAATCTCCCCTCTGCAAAAACAAATTTAGATTCTATTCAAACAAGCTCTTCTAAGAAGCCAGAGAATGTTGACCATACCATTAAAGCCGATATGCATGTACACTCCGACAAAGATCACACCCATGTGATTAAAGTGACAAAGGATGGAGTACAAAACCAAAGTGAGATTTGGGAAACAACTTTCTTTAATAATTACTTAGACGAGACTCTAAGCTCTCTCCCCACTTTAAAGGATTTAGAGAATCTAAAGGATAAAGATGTCCACCATGACCCAGAATTCGTAATGGAAGCGGGACTTAGGCTAGGAAAAATAAAAAAACAGGTTAAACTCAACAAAGATTTTGCTCCTAAGGCGATTGAGTTCTATACAAACTGTGCCAATAAAGAAGAAAGCTTTACTCCTATTAGAGGACTTTGCTTAGCCAACCTCATGATTATGAAAAAGGAAGAAGGAGTAGAAGTCGATACTTCAAAGTTTCCCAAAGCAGTTGTAGACCTTGCCAAAAAAGCAATGGAATTTACCTTTTAATGACAACTCTCATCCTCTTCAATAAACCTTTTGGGGTTGTGACTCAGTTTAGTCCCCACGAAAAGCATAAATGTCTAAAAGACTTTATAGATGTCAAAGACGTCTATCCTGCCGGTAGATTAGATCATGACTCCGAAGGACTCCTTGTTCTAACTGATGACGGGAAACTCCAAGATCAAATTACCAGTCCAAAGTTTAAGATGCCTAAAACTTATCTTGCACAAGTGGATCACGATATTACCACAGAGGCTATAGAACAGCTTCGGGCCGGTGTAGAGCTTAAGGATGGTCTTACCCTGCCTGCGGAATGTGAAAAAATAGACCCGCCAGAGCTTTGGGAAAGAGTTCCCCCGGTTAGATTTAGAAAATCGATTCCCACTAGCTGGATAAAGTTAACTATTAAAGAAGGAAAAAATAGGCAGGTCCGAAGAATGACGGCAGCGGTTGGATTTCCAACTCTTCGTTTAGTTAGAATAAAGATTGGACCCTACGAACTAGGAGAGCTCTCTCTTGGCAGCTACCGCGAACTTTAAGTAGCTTTCCACCTCTGGTAAATCCCCTAGATTTTCATGTTTTTTATAACCTTGAATAAGAATCTCTGACTTTCGAATCAGCTCATCAATTGTGGCCAAGCGGTCGTCCTTCATTAGCTCAGAATTTAGCATCCTTTTCATAGACCTAACTCTCCAAAGGTCCATAGCAAAATATTTCCGAGAAAGTTGATCCTCATGTCCCCCATACTTAGTAATGATAGCCGATTCAATATAGCCCACTTCATACTTAGAGGTGATTTTTAGCCAAAGATCATAATCTTCACAGACAGGGAAAGACTCATCAAAACCTCCAAACTCTTCAAGAACTTCTTTTTTGATCAATGAAGCTGAGGGTGAAATACAGCATAATGGTAAGCAATTTTGGTAAATATAACCGCCAGTCTTCTTATGTATTTTTTTAGGATTGACTCTCTTTCCATTCCTAATCCAAATTTCTTCACCGTGAACAAGTTTGATATTAGGAAAGATTTTTAGATAATCAACTTGTTCTTGAAGCCTATTTGTTAACCATTCATCGTCGCTATCAAGAAGGGCCACCCAGTCCCCAGAGCATCTTTCGATAGCATAGTTTCGTGCGGAAGAAACCCCACTGTTTTCAATCTTATGGACTATTATCTTCCCTTCATAATCCTTTAAGAGCTCTTTCGTGTTATCTGTTGAACCATCGTCAACGACGATAATTTCAAAAGGAGGATAAGTTTGATTTAAAACTGAATCCAAGCATCTTTTAAGAGTATGGGCCCTATTAAATGTAGGTATAATTACGCTAATGTTCACTGACTATTTCTTTGACCTTATTCATCAATTCTTCACCCGGCAAATGCTCAAGAGCTTTCACAAGTCCATTTAGCTGCTCGCTATTTCTGGCTCCACATAAAAGTAAAGATACTTCTGTATAGGAAAGATTATGCCCGAGGGCCAATTCTAATCCATTATGTCCAGATACCTTTAAGAGAGGATTAATTTTCTCCATGGCCTTAAAGCGAGACTCTTTATCCATCTCCTTCCACCATGGGGCCCATGAACGGCAATCGGATTTATCAAATTTTCGATCTCGGTCCACTCGTCCCGTTAAAATTCCTTTATCAAGTGTGCCCCAGCTCATAAAAGAAATTTTCTTTTCTTTAAGATAATCAAACAAACCAAGGGCATCTCTTTCAAAAAGATTTAGCTGATTTTGAACGGCTTCAATTTTAGCCACTTCAGCCGCCTTAGTAAGATCTTCAATATGAGTATTACAAAGACCGATATGCTTAATCTTTCCTTGCTCTTTGGCCTTGGCTAAAACTTCTACAGGTTTTCTAATATCAACTTTGGCGTCAGGCCAATGAATCATGAAAAGGTCTATATAATCTGTGTTTAAATCTCTTAGTGATTGTTCTAACATTTTGCCTGTCACTGCTGGATCATTGGACATATCGACCCTTTTATTTTCATGCCAAGTAACACCACTTTTAGAAATAATAAAAACGTCTTCTCTACAGGACTTAAAGGCCTTTCCTATTCTTTGTTCTGATAGTCCAAAGCCATAAATCGGTGCCGTATCAAAGATTCGAATACCTAGTTCCTTAGCCTCTTTTAAGAGGTATAGAGCGGAGTTTTCTGTAATATCTCCAAAGCCATAGCCAGCTCCCTCTCCACTTATAGAAGCTCCACCAAAGCCTAAGGGTAATCTTCCCCTTTCTTTTACCAATAGCGTCATTATCCCTCCCTTAGGTAGTTTGACACACAACTAGACAGGGCAATATAAAGGTCATCAAATGAAAAAGAAACTCCTTATATTCGCTCATAGAGGTGAGGCCAGAGCCTTTCTTTCTAAGTTTCACTTCCAAAGCATGAGCTTTCTAGAGGGACTTTATTCCTGTGCTGACCACTTTCTTCTCATTACCGGGGAAGGTCCCTGGAATGCAGGTCCTAAACTTGCCTTAGTTCTTGGAAAACTAGGAGATGAAATTTCTGAAGTTATCAATCTAGGATTGGCCGGGGCATTAAGAGAATCAATAGAAGTTGGACAGATTTATAAAATTAGAACTGTCTACCTTGAGCAAAATAGTGGAACAGAATTCAGCTCCCACACCCTCCAGGAAAAGGGTGCTGATCTTATCACCTGTCATTCACGGGTTCTTGAGCCAAGTCTTGCCGATCAGCTAGATAACTTTGCTCCCTTAGTGGACAGAGAGCTTTGGTCATTGGCCACAGTATGTTCAAAAAGTGGTCATAAGCTAAAAGCCTATAAACTTATTTCTGATAAGGTTGGAGAGACTGAGATTTGCCAAAGAGTAAAGGAAAGAGCTGATGAGTTCTCTCGAGAGCTTCTTAACTTCTACGTAAATTTAGAGCAAACAGTAGAAACGAAAACGGTTGAAAAAGATTGGGATGGTTTTTATTTTACGACTTCTCTAAGAAACCAGCGTGAGAAGCTTCTCCATAGCCTAACTATTAAGCATGGAACATTAGAAAAGGTGCTTGAGAAATTGGAGCTTTCTTCTATTTTAAATGAAGAAGTTACCCCTAAGAAAAAGGCCTCCATTTTAATTGAAAAAATGAAGTCTCTTCTCAATCCTGTACAAAAAGAACTTCAAGACTCCCTACAAGAGTTAAGCTCTGACTTAATTGGTGCCGGTGCCCAAGTAAAATTTTCATCTGACTTTGAACGTCCACATTTTCATTTAAGCGCTTACATAGAGAGACAAGAAGATCTCGTCTCATTGATTAAGGCCATGGAAGAATTTGAGTACCCACGCTTTATCGATATCATTGAAGGAAAAGACCTCAATGTTTAGTCGTATCTTAGTGGAACAAGAGGTTTTATCTCACCCCCGTACAAAATCTATTTTAGAGCGCTTCAAAACTGTACCCGTAAAAGAAATCAGCTCAATCTCTGATGTTTTTCAAAGAGTAAAGAAGCCCTATCTTCAAAAAAGAGACGATCTTCAGCTCTATATTGGAACAAAAAAGGGCCAGCTCGTAAAAAAAGCTCCCAATGCTTATGGCGTAAAAGGTGAAGAGCATTTTTACTTTATCCATTCATATAATTGTATTTATGAATGTGAGTATTGCTATCTACAAGGTTATTTTCAAAGCCCTGATCTTGTCTTTTTTATCAATCACGAAGAAATCGCTGAACAGATTACGGCCTTTTATAATAAATCTGACAAGGAAACGGTTTGGTTTCATGCCGGTGAGTTTTCAGACTCCTTGGCCCTTAGCCATATAACTGGAGAGCTTCCCTTTTACTTTGAGCTCTTTAAAAAACTACCCAAAGCTAAACTTGAACTTAGAACAAAGTCCGCCAATATCAAGCCTCTTTTAGACTTGGAGCCCGAAGATAATATCATCGTAACTTTTTCTCTTTCTCCGGCCCATAGAATTAAAAATACTGACTTAAAAACCCCTAGCTTAAAGCACCGCCTAAAGGCCATCGAATCCCTTGTGGCAAAAGGTTATAAAATTGGAATTCATTTTGATCCAGTAATTTTTGAAGATGATTTTTCAAATGCCTACAGCGAACTTTTAGATTCACTTAACAAAGTTTTACCGGCAGAGAACCTCGAGTATTTAAGTCTTGGGGTTGTTAGGTTTACAAAAGACGTTTACCACCAAGTTAGAAAAAATTATCCAAAATCGGACTTACTCGGAAGTGAATTTCAAAAAACACCAGAGGGGCTAGTACGCTATCCCCGTCCCCTTCGCATGGCCATGCTTCACAGACTTGAATCGCTTTGTTATGAATCTGGAATCAAAAAAGAAAAGGTTTATCTTTGCATGGAAGATGAGTTTTTTAACGAGAATAATAACGAGACTTCATGCGATTAATAAGTTCTTTGAATTCTCTTCCAAATTCCATTCGCCTTTCATGATCTTCCTTTAATAAAACCCATAGACCTTCAATCTCTCCCGCTTCTTTGTCTCTTTGCCAGGTATTAGTAAAGCCTTTGTGGTGCTCTAACACTTTATCAAATAGAGGTACGATTTCATCAGAAACTTCTTTAGGTAACATATTATTGTCTATTAAAAGCTTAAAGAATCCTAGGCCATAAATTAAGTTGTTAGTGGTGTACATTTCGCCTATCACTGAGTCCAGCATCCCGAGACTCATATCGTAAATGTCCTTTTTCATCTTCGGCGAAAACTTGTAACGCTTGTTTGCCTCCATAACTGTTTCAATAAAACGAAGGGACATTTCAGGTCTACAGTAATACTCAAGAAGACCCATTTGGTTTCTATATTCCGCAGGAGTTAATTTAGTTCCCTTATGAAGGCCATTAATCATAATAAGAGAAAGAGAGTTATAGGCTGTAACAACTTCTGTGCGAACGAGAGTTTTTACATAGACGTCATGAAGCCCACTTATGACATTTAAAGGGTCTTTATAAAATGGGTCCTCTATATCTATGAAAGCGGGATCTTTAAAAAACTTATCTGCTTCCTCACTACATTTGATATCACGCTCTCTGGCCTTCGGCAGAAATTCTTTTAAATACTCTTCATAGGCTTTAGTAACAGAAGCGGACTCCACAGGGGATTTATCCTTAGGCTCATCCAAGTCTGGCTTTTCAAGATCTTTAACTTCCTCACCAGCATCTGGCTCAATCTCAACGACTTCTTCATTTTGAACAGCTTTCTCCATGGTCGGATTTAAAGCCTTCCAAAAATTATAAATGATAAGGAGGGCCAGGATGGAAAAAATGAATTTCTTAAACTTTGAATTCATGAGCACTTGAAGTATCGATTAATATTTTTTAAGACTACCGGTACTTATGAATCAGGTCAAAACGAAGTATTTTTTAAATGGACATGTCAGCGAACATTGGGACGTTCCCAGGTCCTGGATAATAGCGATAGAGGGCAGAGATTGGCCTTCCTTAGACAAATTGGCCGAGGAGTCCCTACTCCCCGAAGGGGGACTCCACCGACAAATCTCTAAATATTGCCCAATAAAAAAAGTGGAACATCTTATCAGTCTCAGATCCAGTCCGGATGAAGCGGGCATCTGGCACGATGATGGGTCTAGGGATCTGGCCTTCTCCTTATCCCTAAGCCTTAGACCTTTTAAGGGTGCTGGGCTTAGCCTACGTGAGAAAAATCGCCAAGATACGACCATTTCACTGGGTCCTAGGGATTTTGGGGTTCTAACCTGTTTTCTCACTGGCTCCAATGGATATGAGCATAAAACGGAAGAAGTCTTAGCCGGTGAGCGCTTGATATTGGCCGGATGGGTAAATTAACACGGTGCAAATTATTTTCTTGGGCCCTCTTGCTCTTTGGCAAAGCTTGATATAAATTAACCCACCTAAATACGCCCATTTGAAGAAGATAAAGGAAGTGGTTATGGCCCGTACATGTGATTTAACAGGAAAAAGAAGACTCGTAGGAAACAAAGTTTCTCACGCAAAAAATAGAACAAAGATGACTCAGAAGCCTAATCTTCAGACGAAACGTGTATTCGACCCTGAAACTGGTGAGACTATCCGTCTTAGACTTTCAACTTCAGCTATCAGAACTTTAGATAAAGTTGGTAGCCTTTCTAAATTCTTAAGAAAGTACAGACACCTAATCGAAGGTTAAAACTTAATAAAATCAATTAATCATACTAAAAAGGACGGTTATACCGTCCTTTTTTTTGTGCTCAATTCTTCACACCTAAAACTTTGATTTTTTAGACCAAATTCCGAAAAGACTATAGAGATGAAGAAACTCGTAGATAGTCTTATTCAATTCTTTATTCCTAGTCATTTGGATAGAGAAAAAATCCCCCAAGCAAAACTTCTTTGCTTGTCTGCCCCCGTTATCGGGCTTTTAACTATGGCCGTTTTTCTTTTTCCACCCGAGCCAGATGAAATCCTCGTAGGTTTTGGTTTATTTGGGTCACTACTTCTTTTATGCATTCCCTTTATTATAAAATTTTCTGAAAACTATAACCTCTCCTCAGCCGTTTTCACTTCGGTTAGCTTGGCCCTATTCCCTCTTTGCCTTTTTGAATACGGAGGAATGTATTCCCCTGTTCTTGTATGGCTCCCCTTAATGCCGGTTCTCTTAGGATATTTACTAGGATGGAAAGAGGGAGCTAAGATTTCGGGACTACTTGCTATAGAGCTTTTGGTTCTATCTTTTTTAGAATCTATAACCGTCCATACGATTTCAACCTTATTGGCCATGGCCGCAGGAGTTTTGCTTTCTTACAGATTAGAAAGTAAAAAACGAAATAGTGAGTTTCAATTATCTGATACACAAAGCAGTCTACAAGAAGCCTTGAGAGTTAAAGAACTTTTTTGGAATAATATCAGTCATGAGATTAGAACTCCTTTAAATGGAATTCTAGGTATGACTCAAATTCTAATGGAAGCAAAACACTCTAAGGAGCAAGAAGAGCTTCTTAGAATAATTAAAGAAAGCGGAATCCATTTAAAGGCCGTTCTAAACGATGTAGTGGATTACTCCCAGCTAGAACTTGGGGATTTAAAATTAAAAAAAGAGCCTTTGGTCATTCAAGATTCTTTTGCAAAAGTAATCTCTATGTTTGACGAATATTTATTAGAAAAAGATGTTCAGCTCTCCTTTGAGATTCATCGTTTTTTTCCAGAAGCCCTCCTCACCGATAGCTACCGAGTAAAGCAAGTATTGATTCACTTGGTTAGTAATGCCGTAAAGTTTACTAACTCTGGTTTTATTAAAGTAAGAGCTGAGTTAACAGATGAAGAGAACGTCTTCTTATTTAGTGTAACTGACTCTGGTAAGGGAATAAAAAAACAAGCCCACTCGAAGATTTTCACCACTTTTTATCAGGGTGACCTCTCCTCTACTCGTGAACATGGTGGAGCAGGCCTTGGACTGGCCCTTTGCAAGAGACTGGTCGATCTCCTCGGTGGAAAAATCGAGTTTGAATCTGCTCCAGGAAAAGGCTCGCACTTCTTTTTTACCATAAAGGCCATGCCCCTAGATTTATCCTATGAACTCCAAAGCAATTCCAATAATGTTCTCACTCCAACTCTTACGGAGTTTAACTTAAATCAGATCATGAAAAAGGAAGATCAGAGGAATAAAGAGAGAGAGAGTCATGGGCTGAATGTTCTCGTTGTAGAAGATAACCCAGTCAATCTAACTCTAATGGAAACTCTCCTTAAACAATTAGGTCATAGAGTTTCTCTTAGTGAAAATGGTCGGGAAGCACTAGAAGAACTTGAAAAGCATGATTACGATATTATCTTTATGGATATTCAAATGCCCATTATGGATGGAATCAAATGTACAAAACAAATTCTAAAGCTCTACGGCGAAGATCGACCGGCCATAGTTGCGGTAACGGCTAATGTTCATCAAAGAGAGGAATGCTTAAAAATAGGGTTTGATGATTTTATAGGTAAGCCAATAAATATTTCAAAGATTAAAGATGTTCTTTCTAAGCTTCTCTCTACTCACAGAAGTTATATTCAGGTTGCAGAGCAGGAAGAGCTAGAGATGGAAAAAAGTGAAGAAGTGTCGACAAAGATCGACGTCGTCGTGACAGGACCCGATAGCCTTTTTGATGCCAAATCTTTCGTAGAGAACTTTGGCAATGATCAAGAAATTATTCAATTTTTAGTCGAGCAGTTTAAAGAAAGCGCTCCAAGGCTAATTGATGAAATTGACCAGGCCTTAAGTGAAAATAATTTTGTAAAACTAGAAGCCTCCGCCCATAGCCTAAAGGGCGCCCTATCGAACTTCTTTTGTCTAGAACTCAGGGAGATAGCGAGTCAGCTTGAGCATTGTGCGAGGAAAAAAGACTCCAAAAATGCTCTTGGCCTTTACTACGAGTTAAAAAATCAAGTGAGTTTATTACAAAGTGAATTAGATGAGAACTTTGGACAAAAGAAAGCCGCGAGTTGAGATCGCGGCTTTTCTTAATATGAAATATAAGGACAGTCTTTTAGTACTGAACCTCTACTTCCTCAATTAAAAAGCCCCATTTGTTTACAGAGCGATCTGATTTAAAAGTTGCGATGATAGTATCACCTTCAACAAAGTCAGTTGTATAAGACTCACCCTTTCCGCTAACTTTTGTCACAACTTGACGGTTTTTAGCAGCAACTTGGATATAGTCATAGTTCTTTTCAAGGTCATATTTAGCAACTTTTAGTCTAATAAACTTTGCTCCATCAACTTTGAAAGTTCTTTCTTCTTTAGCATTATCCGCATAAGGATGAGCTGTTTCCCAGTTCTCTGAAAGTCTAACTGTTTTCCACTGACCTGGCTTAGGCTCATTTCTTTCGGGACGGGTATCAGTTAAAAGATTATAAACATCTGCTCGTCCCGCATTTACAGTTTTTCCTCTATAGGCTGCAACAGGAACTGAAGTGGCCAGAAGTCTTTCTCTCATTTCAGCATGTGGCATTCTTCCTTCCTTAGAAAGAAGTAATCCTAGGATCCCTGAAACATGGGGAGTTGCCATAGAAGTTCCAGAGTAAGCTTTGTAACCACCATTTTTAACAGTCGATAAAATTCTATGCCCTGGAGCTGCGATATCAACAGTTGTTCTTCCATAACAAGAAAAAGATGCTAGTTCGTCTTGGGCCGTATGAGCGGCTACAGAAATAACATTATCGATCTCATAATTTGAAGGGTAATGAGGTCTTTCATCGTTATTAGTTCTTGAGTTTCCAGCCGCTGCCGTAAAAATAATTCCAGCGTCACTTGCTCTTTGAATGGCATCTGCTAAACCTTGAGAAAAGCCTCCGCCTCCCCAAGAGTTTGACATAAGATCAACACCAACTTTTGTTGCATAATCAACAGACTTAATTGCATTCTCAGTTGTTCCAGAACCTGCATCTGTTAAGAACTTAACGGCAACAAGGGTAACATCAGCCATAACTCCGGCCACGCCTTCGTCATTATTATGAACGGCACCAATTGTTCCCGCACAGTGAGTCCCATGGGAGTGACCATCAGCCGGGTCACCATCATTATTTGCAAAGTCATATCCATGAATATCATCGACATAACCATTTCCATCATCATCTACACCAGGAGTTCCGTTTGCTTCGGCCTCATTCACCCACATATTATCTCGGAGGTCAGGGTGAGTGTATTCGATTCCCGTATCAATAACGGCAATTTTAATATCTTTTGAACCTTTTGTAATTTTCCAAGCTTTTAGAGCGTTGATATCAGCCCCAGCTCTTCCTGGTGAAGTTCTTCCGGGCTCATTACGACCAGTATTTTTTAAGCCCCAAAGCGAACCGAAGCTTGGGTCATTAGGTGTTTCATTAGTTAACCCAGTATTAGGTAGACCAAGAAAGTCTTCCATATTTATTTCTTTAACCGGCTTAACAATTGAGTATATAAAGTTAGGCTCAGCATATTCAACAGCTGCATTATTATTAAGAGTCGCTTTCATAGACTCTAAGTTTTTCTCTTCAACTTTTAAAACGTGAATCTGTCCGTAAGAAAGATCAATAGTTCTTTTAACATCAAAACCTAGTGACTTAGATAAACTTTTTAAATTCTTTGTATCCTTGAATTTAACAAGTAATTCTCCAGGTACATGTTGAGCGGCAAAAGCCTGAGCAGACAATCCGAGCAGTAAGCCGCCGGCTAGCGCAAATTTAGAAACCATAATCCCTCCGTGGATTTATAGGACCCTTCTCCCTCTTAGAGTGGGTGTAAATTATCACTATTATTAGAATACTTGACTGACGCGCTGCTCAGGAAATAGGAAATGCCTAGGCAAGAACTACCCTCTCTAAGAAGCTCTGCAGCATTGATCAAAATTCCTGTAAAATAAGAACGTTAGTAGATAACTAGGCGGAAGAATAAATGATTTTAGGAAGCTCAAAAGATTCAGTTCTCATTAAGAAAATATATCTTCGTATCTGGACTCTTCGTGATGAAGTTGAGGCCGTAATAAAGGCCCGTGTCGAGGCCGGCGGTGAAGATAATATTTCTATAGATGACTTGATCGAAGAGTATAAAAGTAAATCAACCACTTCCCTAGACGGAGAAAACGTAACTTTAGAAGTTCTTAACGGCGGAAAGTCCGAAGAGGACGAAGAAGAAAAAGATAAAGAAGCAGAACCGGAGGCCGAAGCTGAGTCTGAATCGGAAGCAGAAACAGAAACAGAAACGGAAACGGAAGCAGAGACTGAAGCTGATACTGAAGCAGAGGCAGAAGCTGAAACTCAAACCGAAGAAAAAGATGGACCTGTTGATGTTATTCAAAGACGTCCCTCAATTCCAGAAGATAAACTCTACAATGGAACGACAGTCCTAACTGAAATGAATATGGAAGAGATGTATTTCTTTTCCAATCAATCCTTCTTAGAAGGTCAGTCGATTGTAATAGAGTTTCTCGTGCCAAAGAAATTTGTTATAAATGCGGACGTGTTTTACAGCCGTCCTTATAATATGAAGTCTCGAATCATTAGAGATAATAATTTAATTTACCGCGTGGCCGTACGCTTTAGTTTTCTTAAGCCTGGTGAAAGAACACTTCTAAGACAATTTGTTAAATCTGTTGAACCGGATATGACAAAGACAGTTAAGCCTAAGGCCGCTCCAAAAAAGCAGTCCGATGGGTTTGATGACTTAGACGACTTAGATCTGTAGGCCTCCCTACTCTTTTCTCGTCATTACAGCAGCATCTTGAACGGCAGGTCTTCGCTGGGCATTCTTTAGATTTTCTTTCTCTGCCAAATCCTGTTCCATTTTTATACTTAGGAAATATAGAGGAAGAATTAAAAGAACCAGTACAGCTGCTATGGCCATGTTCCTTTTCTTCCTAGTGCTCATTCCTTCCCTCCTTAGTGAATATTAAAGGAATCTGAGAAGTTAATTTATTATACCATGGAATCTCCAAGCCCCATTAGAATGGGGACTAGGGCCTTTTAATAACCTAAAAGACTAAAATCACTTGATTAAAATAGGCAGACTTTGCTATTTCGATTCGGCAGCAATGGCAAACTTACTGGCCCCTGCGGCCTTGGCCAAGTCAATTATATCAACAGCATTACCAAGCTTAGAGGTCTTATCACCCTCTAAAATGACCAGAGTGGTCTCTTCTTTTTTTAAGGCCAAGCTTATCTTTTCTTGTAGCATGGAGAGCTCTACCTCTTCACCTTGGACGAGGACTTGATTATTGGCAGTTAATGAAATGATGACGGCCGTTTCAGCCTTGCCTTCTCCAGCTGCTTTCACTTGTGGTAAATCAATATCAAGTCCCGAATTTACTGAGATTGAAGAAGTCACCATAAAGATAATAAGAAGCACCAACATGACATCTATTAAGGGAGTCATATTGATCTCTGCCATTATCTCATCATCATCATTATCAATTTTTAAACTCATAACTTTATTTCTTCAGCTAAGTCTTCAACCTTATTTCTAAACTCTAAGTTCAAACCACCTAGTTTCGTTTGAAAATAGTTATAAAGAATCACTGCCATGACTGCCACTAGGATTCCCGCAGCTGTTGCAATAAGAGCTTCCGAAAGTCCTGCTGCCACAACATCAAATCCACTTTTACCGGTTAGGGCAATATTTTGAAAAGATTTGATAATCCCGACAACTGTTCCGAAGAGTCCTATAAAAGGAGCTGAACTTCCGATCGTTCCTAAAACCCACAAAAATCTTTTAAGACCTAATTTTGTTTCATTTAATCTTCTTCCAAGTCGTCCCTCAAACTCATCCTTTGAAAGTTCTCGTTTATCAAGGGCAACTAAATAAGCCGATGCGATAAGTGGGTGGGCATTGTGACATAGCCCCTTGGCCTCATTAAACTTTTTCTCTGCTAAAAGTTTAGAGGCCTTTTGATGAAGGGCCTTGTACTGGCGATTAAAGTGAGCGAGAAAAAACCATTTTTCGATGGCCACGGCCCAGATAAGAAGGGAACAAATGAGTAGGGGGACCATTATAAATCCACCCTCACGAATTAGAGAGATGATCTCCATGACGCGCTCCTATAAGCTACTAGATTCTACCCCCTATCATCTCTATACGGTCGCAAACATTCAAGCTAGAATAACTCATGCTTACGAAGGTTCAAACAAGCCGTGGAAAAGCCTCAGGCTGGCTGCTGCTCTTATTCATATTCTTGGTATTCTTTAGTGCCGCGATCACAGAGTTCTTTCAGGCCCCAACTGAAAAATCTCATGTCCTCAATCAGTACCGAACCTTAATAGAAGATAAAAAATTAGCTTCAACTTCTAAGATTATCTTAAAAAACTCACTTGGTTCTTTTACCCTTTCTCGAAATGGCGATAGCTGGAGGCTAACTTCTCCTAGGAATCTTCCGGCAAATAATAAGACCTTAGATTTAATCCTTTCAACTCTATCAAATATAAATATTAGAAAAGTCTATCCAAGTGATCCGATCAATATGTCGAATTTTTCACTAGACGCCCCGGTCATGAACTTTAGCTTGATTGACGTAAAAGGAAATAAAGTTGACTACCTTTTAGGCCTGGTTAATCCCATTGATAATACAACCTATATTCAAATTCCTCAGAAGGATATTATTTATCAAGTAGACGCTCTTAAGAATACTTTTGAATCTTTTGATTTATCCGATTTTATTGACTCAAAGATCTTTACTCTCGACTCCACAGAAGCAAAAAAACTCGCTATCTACCGCGGCAGTAAAGCGAGTAAGAACGTACAAATCTCCTTTGACCTCATCAAAGGAAATTGGGTTGGAAAAAGTAATCGCGTCCTAAGAGAGGATAAAGTAAACGAGTACTTTGGAAAACTCTTTAGTTTAAAGAGCTCATTGATTATTGATAAGTCTAGTGACGAGCTTAAGAAGAGCTTAGAGGAAAAACTAGAAAAACCTCTTTATGAAATAGAGGTTGTGCAAAAAAATGGTGTAGCTCTACAGTATAAGGTTTCTCATATAGTAAACACTATTCCTGGTCTTAAAATTGAGAAAAGGCAACACGTCATAGTAAAGGCTTCTAATAGAAAAAACCTTTTTCTTATTCACAAAGATAATTTACCGCTTTTTTCACAAAGACAAAGTCAATATAGAGATTTAAATTTTAAGAAGCTTTTTTACTAGCCATTATTCTAGAATTAGATGGAAGCTTATGTTCTTTAATAATTTTTGCAGGATCCACAAAAGACTTAATCAAACATTCCACGATTAGAGAATTATAGCGAGTCATCTGTTCGCGTTTTTCTAAAAAGATCTTTAAAGCATCAACTGGTTTTTCACCGGTTTCAACAATAGTATTGGCAAAATCATTGGCACAGCAAACAATATTAGAAAGAGTTAAAATCTTAGATCCACGCTTTCCATGAGGAAAACCTGTTCCATCAAAATATTCATGATGCTGAAGGATCATTTGTTGAACAGAATTACCTACTGTTCTATTCCCTTCAAACATTGCGGCTCCTAGTTCAGGATGCTTTTTATATTGCTCCCAATCCTCGTCCGTATAGTCTTCCTTCTTCTTTTCAATCAATTCCTTCGGGAGCTGCATCTTTCCTACATCGTGAAAAAGACAGGCCATAGCGGTAGCTTCAATAGTTGTCTTAGATTGCCATTCAAATCTTTTGATAATGGCCGCAGCAAAGACGGTTGTTAAGTATGAGTGAGAATAAGCGCTAGGATCAAAGTCCTGCCATTCTCTCAAGGTTTTATAGAGGCTCTCATCCTTTTCAATTAGGTTATAAACATTCTCGCAAACCTGTTTTCCTTGCTCCATAACTTGAGGCTTCATTCCCTCTTGAAAAGCTGTTTCTAAGAATTTTTCTGAAACATTTTTAAGCATGGATAGTTTTTTATCTCCACCAACGCCTTTTGTTTTAATAAGTTTTTGAGTTAGGAAATTTGTGTACTGAATATACTTTCTTCGATCTTTTACATGGAAATATAAATAATCGACATTTTTTTCATTCTTATATTTATCAATTCTCTCTTTAGAAAAAGTATCCCCGGCATGAAGAATTTTTAAATATCTACCGGCACCTAATTTGATAAAGACATCAAAGAGGACGGCCTTTGAAGTATAGAATTCATCAATCTTAACTTTGGTATAGTTATCGTCTTCACTCTTAACTTCTTCTTCTTCTCTTTGCCCATCTTGCTTATCAAGACTTTGCATCATATCACCAAGCGACTGATGACCTTCTAAACATTCATGAAGAGCATTCATTTCAAATGGAAGTTCTAAAACTTCTGTTGCACCTAATTTTTTATAGGCCTCTTCATCATATATATCATCGCTAAGAGCTTTTTCTTCTTCAGTCATTGGCTTATGAATCAGAACGACACGCTGAGAGGGATAATTTGTTTTAAGAAATTTTAAAACTTGAAGACCTGAGTGATCCTTAATTTCAATATTCATGATAACGGCAAAGAACTTTGTATTGTACATGGCCAGCTGCACGTCTTTCCCATTAGTCACAACATCCACTTTATAGAGCTGCTCTTCCAAGAACTTCTTGGCTGAACTTATCCACTCCTCATTTGGATCTGCTAATAAAACTTTTAAGGCCAAATTTCACCACCCGAAACTTATTCAATAGTCTTAAACTTTTCGGCATTTTGATGGAAAAACTGAAGAGGAAAAATACGTCTAAGTATCCGAATTAATAGGTCTTAAACGCAAAAAGGAGACCGAATCGGTCTCCTAATATTTAAAGCTTTAATTTTACGTTATTACTTTATTTCTTTATGAAGAGTATGCTTTCTCATGAAAGGATTGTACTTCATCTTTTCAAGACGATCTGGTGTATTCTTCTTGTTTTTCGTCGTTGAATATCTAGATGGAGATTTCCCCAATTTTCTAGCTTCTGTACATTCTAATGTAATAATAACTCTAGGCCCTTTTGCCATAACTAACTCCTGAATTCGCTGCTCTGAGTGTGGGATAATCTACACAAGCCGTATTGTCCTGACAATCAAAAATTGCTAGTCTCCCCTATATGACAAAGGTTACTTCAGATAATTGGACATTTTGCCACTTTAAGACCCCTGAGCTTAAGGCTTTTATCTCCATGTGTGGGGTCCCAGACCTTGGTAGTGAGGCTCAGATTAACTATGTGGTGACCCTTACGGATCTAGAGCACCAGGAGCTTTTTCAAAGTGAATTCAGTGACTTAGATCTTGCTCTGGCCTGTCTCAATGAGCGTTATGGACATTGGGAATTCTTCGATGCTGAGAATCCACCCCAAACTGATGGCTGCAGCACCTGCGATAATAAGCAGTAAGGCCAGCTATTGACAAAGAAACCTAAATTTAAGAGATTAGGTCCCCAATAAGCAATAAAAACCTGTTCTTGTATATAAGCAAGGACATAAAAAAGGTCCCAAAATATGAAAGAAGGAATTCACCCAGAGTACAATGCATGCACAATTACTTGCGTTTGCGGAGCTACTTACGACACAAAATCTACAGCTAAATTAGAAAAAATCGATATCTGTGCTGCTTGTCACCCGTTCTATACTGGTAAACAAAAAGTTCTCGATACTGAAGGACGTATTGATAAATTCAATAAGAAATTTGGTAACAGATTTAAGAAAAAATAATCAAAATATAAATTTGATATTAAAAAAGGACTGCTTCGGCGGTCCTTTTTTTTGTCCATCTCGCTCATATTAATCCGAACAAAATTAATAAAGTAAGTCCTGCAAATTACCGAAAAGAGAATGTGAGAGTTTATCTTTTAATACTTTTATCATTCTTGCTTTCTTGTCAAAGCAACTCCTGGAGAACTCCCTCTAGCGATGAGAAAATTATTGATATTGTTTTTGATCTAGATTGGACTCTTATTAGTAAGGTCGAAGAAAACTACCGAGGCCAAAAAGGAGTCATCGTTGTAGGTGATGAGCTTTACCGTGTTCATGACTGGGCCAGAGAAATTGTAACGGCCTTTCATAACAACCCAAGATACCGAGTTTCCTTTTTTAGCGGTGGGCCGGCCCTTAGGAATATGAACGTTTTATCCCAAGTAAAACTTATCGATGGTAGTGGCAAAAGTTTTTCAGAGATCGCCTATAAGAAACTTCATCGTCACGATATAACCGAAGTTGAGCCTGGTCCCGAAATTGAAAACCCAAGACCAGGGGATCGCTGGAAAAAAGACCTACGAAAAGTTAACTCGGATACAAAAAGAGTTATTCTCATCGATGATGATTTTCGTCACGCCCTAGATAGCAATCAAAGAAAAAATATTTTGTGGACTGGAAAAGGCCTTTTTCACTATGAAAGTAGCACTGATCTTAGCGCTGGCAAAATAGAAAAGCCTTTTAATGAATTTGTTCCTTCCTCCGTGCAAGAGTGGAGCCTACAAAGAAATAAGCTGGCACTTGTATATGGCATTATTGAAGAATCAGCGTCAGAGCTCGATAGAGATTCTAGTCAGCTAAGCCGTCTTATTCAACAAAGAGTTGAGGATGCTGGGATTGAGAAAAATGTCCTCTCTGCTAGGGGCCGAGAGCTCTTCTACCTAGGATCAAGCAAACTAAAAAAGCTTAATAGAAGAGCGCAAAGGGTGGCAGTTGATCAGCGCTGTTTTGACCTCCTTGGCCCACTCCTATAATTATTACTTTTAGCCTAGTTTTTACTTAAATCAATGATTTCAAATGTTATATCCTCCTCATGAACATTTTTATCAGCCTAGTTTTAATGATGACCCTTTCCTGTTTTCAAGTTAGCAATGCCTCAATCGATATTGATAGCGCGAAGGAGTTATCCCATTTAATAGTTAACGAATTTAGCAATGATCTAAAAGTGAAAGACCTTATTATAGAGGTTGAGTTCAAAGATGATTTAAGTCTTCCAAGTGCATACGCAAACTGGAAAGTTAAAAAGAAAGTAGGACTTATAAAAATTTCAAATAAACTACTCAAACTAAACTCATTAGATAGAAAGAGTTTTGCTTCAATAATTTGTCATGAGATAGGACATTTTTTAGGAGGAACACCTTATGTAAGAGTAAAGAAAGGTACAGGCATTTTCAGTTTTGCTAACAATTATCCAAATATGTCAGCCGAAGGTCAGGCGGATTTTTTTTCAACTTCAGTTTGCTTGCCGAGAATAGTTAAGTTTCTTACGAAAGAGTCGCTCCCTACAATAGATCTCTGTCATCCAGATGATTCAACTTGTAATCTTTCGCTTAACTCAATTATACAGGTATTAGAGGTCTACAAAGAAATTCTAAATACCGTTGATATTGATACCTCACCTATTGATATTTTTAATCTAACAACCTATCCCACTGCTGTTATGATCGATAAACCTGGCGAATATCCAAGTATGCCTTGTAGGGCGAAGACTCTAATTGAAGGATACTATCTCTCAAGAGGAGATAATTCTCCAAGGCCAGATTGCTGGTATCACGAAGACTAATGATCTAAAAACTGACCTACTTGGGTGGTGATAAAATTAAAACCATCCTAGTTTT